>OBLW0100000999.1_pt1 | contig 24299 bp, 17 predicted proteins | sample 1520161 | NCBI WGS metagenome assembly OBLW01 (sample SAMEA3539309, study PRJEB22396) | soil metagenome | biome: tundra; feature: field; material: soil | place: USA | collected 2010-05 | depth 0.15 m | reverse complement strand
AATCCGGTGCACAATCAAATCCGGATACCGCCGAATCGGCGAAGTGAAATGCGTATACGAGGGCGCCGCCAGCGCAAAATGCCCCTCGTTCTTTTCCGAATACCGCGCCTGCTTCAACGACCGCAGCATCAGGTAGCTCAGAATCCGCTCTTCGGGCTTGCCCTCAATCTTTGCCGCCAGCTTCTGATACATCTTCGGCGTCACCGCAATATCCTCGGCCACTTCGTACGTCCGCGCCGGCCGTCCACCGCGCTGCGCCTCCCGCCGATCCCCTCGCGTCTGTACGCGCTTCACCGGCAACGCGCCGAGCCCAAGCGAATACCCGAAGCTAGCCGCCAATTCTTCAAACTGCACCACGCGCCGCGCTTCCGGTTTTTCATGAATCCGATACAGTGACGGCACACCCAGGTCCTCAATCCACGTCGCCACGCACTCGTTCGCCGCCAGCATGAACTCCTCGATCAGCCGATTCGCCCACGTCCGCTCCGCCCGCGTCACCCCGCGCATCTGCCCCTGCTCGTCGAATTCAATCACTGGTTCAGGCAAATCAAAATCGATCGACCCGCGTTCCTCGCGCCGTTTGTTCATCAGCACCGCAAGCTTCTTCATCCGTTCGAAATCGTCCACACGATTGCGGTACTCAGCGTGCACCCCTTCATCACCTTCCAGAATCGCGTGCACTTTGGTATAAGTCATCCGCGCCGCCGAACGAATCACGCCCTCGCCGATCTCGTAGCTCTCGATGCGCCCCCCCGCGTCCAGTTGCATCACGCAACTCAACACCAGCCGGTCTTCACCGGGCCGCAAGCTGCAAATATCCGTCGACAGTTCCTGCGGCAGCATCGGAATCGCGCGATCTGGAAAATACACGCTCGTCCCGCGCAGCTGCGCCTCCAGATCGAGATCGGTTCCCGCGCGCACATACTCCGCCACATCGGCAATGTGCACCTGCAACTCGTAGCCACCATCCCCGCGCTCGGTCACCAACACCGCATCGTCGAAATCCCGCGCCGTCTCGCCGTCGATGGTCACAATAGGCAGCTCGCGAAAATCTCTCCGCCTTTCCATCACCTCATCAATAAACTCAAAGGAATTGTCATCCTGAGCGGAGGGTGTTTGGGGCCCCGCAGACGACTCATCGTCTGTGGGGTTACCGGAGCGAAGGATCCGCTTCTGCCTTTTCGTCCCATCAACCCGCGCGATCTCGCGCGCCTCCGCCAGCACATTCTCCGGAAACATTCGCGGCAATTGATGCTTCCGGATCATCATCTCCACATCCACGCCGAAATCATCCGGATCGCCCAGCACCTCAATCACCCGCCCCACCGGCGGCTTGAACGGAGTAGGCCAGCTCGTGATCTCTACATCCACGATCAATCCTTCGAGATCGTCGTACGCAGACTCGTGTTTCGGAGAGCCAGCCGAATGAAGGGTACGGGCTTCAGCCCGTACATCAGGCTCCTCCAAATCGTCGTGGGCTTTAGCCCCTGAGGGATGCTGTTCCGCGATCGCCCCCGGCTTGACCTTCTTCCTCAGAGCCTCCGCCCCCAGCACCCGATGCGGCGTAGCCTCCGACTTCTCCTCCACCACCTCCTGTCCCTCAGGAATCACAATGGGCTGCGTCATCCGCTCATCAAACGGAATCACCACATTCAACGGGTAGCGCTCCCCGCGAGAGTAATGAAACGTCCCCACCACCGTGGGATTCCGCCGCTCCAGCACTCGCGCAATCCGCCCCGACAAGCGTCCATCGGCGCGTGGCGGCTCCATTTCAACCAGGACTTGATCGCCCTGCATCGCGCCATTCATTTCAGTGGGAGGAATAAACACATCGTCCGTCAAGCCCGAAGCCTGCCGCGCATTTGGCCGCACAAACCCGTAGCCGTCGCGATGCAGATCGAGGCGGCCAGCGATCAGGTTGTCGCGCCCGCCCGCGAAACTCGCAGTTTTTCTCGGAAGACTCCAGTGATCGCGATCCAGCTTCATCAGCTCGCCGCGCACCGTCAGCCGCGCCAGTTGCTCCAGCAGCAAGCGCCGCTCCCGCCCCCCGCCCAGTCGCAGCTCAAGCACCAGCTGTTTATATCCGGCTTTGCCCCCAGCCGACCGCGCAATCCGCGCCACCAGCTCCCGATCCGTCATATGTCAAGAGTAGGGCATCGCGATTCCGCGCGTCGAAGAAGCAGCGCTACACTCGATGCCAGCCCAAGTTCCTCTTCTCGATGCGAAGTCGGCGCGCTCCCGGCTGAAAGGAGCATCACCCATGCCCACCACTCCCGTCCACACCATCCTTGGCGCAGGCGGCAGCGTCAGCAACGAGCTCGTCAAGCAACTGGCTGAGCACGAGCTTCCTTTTCGCCTCGTAGGCCGCCATCCAGCCGGTGCTCCCTGCGCAACAGAAACGCGGACCGCCGACCTCACCAATCAGCGCCAGACCATCGACGCCGTCGCAGGATCGAGCATCGTCTATCTTCTCGTCGGTCTCAAGTACAACCGCAAGGTCTGGGCCGAAATGTGGCCGCGCATCATCGATAACACCATCGAAGCCTGCAAACAAGCTGGCGCCCGCCTCATCTTCTTCGACAATGTCTACATGTACGGGCGCGTCAACGGTCCCATGACCGAACAAACCCCCTACCACCCATGCAGCAAAAAAGGAGAAATCCGCGCAGCCATCGCCACCACGCTCGAACACGAGTGGAAATCAGGAAGCCTCACCGCAATGATCGCCCGCTCCGCCGATTTCTACGGACCGGGCGCAAAAAACGGCGTCGCCAACGCAATGGTCTTTGAGCCAACGAGCCATGGCAAGAAGCCGATGTGCCTCGTCAGTGACTCCCTGCCCCACTCTTACACCTACGTGCCCGACGCAGCGCAAGCCTTGCTAACACTGGCCGAATGCGAGTCGGCATGGAACCAGAAGTGGCATCTCCCCACCAGGCCAAATCCTCCCAACGGCAGAGACTTCATCACCGCGGCCGCGCACGCGATGAACCGGCCCGCCGCCTATCGCGTCCTCGGCCGTCCCATGGTGAGAATTGGAGGGTTATTTAATCCGCTCGTTCGCGAAGTCTACGAAATGCTCTACCAATACGACGCGCCTTCCCTCTTCGACTCGTCGAAATACGCGCACGCCTTCGGCTTCAATGGGACATCCTACGCGGAGGGAATTCAAGCCACAGCCGCGTCCTACAAATCCACCTAGTAAAACAGCCCGCAATGGCTCGGCAGATCACCAACGAACGGCGCGGCATCGTTACGCGTGTTCGAAAAATCTCCTTGGCCGAAAAGGCCCAAAACGTGCCCGTGCGGCCAGCACCTACGGCAAGTAGCCCGGCCCCCTCAGCACCTTCCCCGGCAGCGCCCCGGTCATCTTCCCCTCCGCAATCACCGGCACGCCATTCACCAGCACATACTCCATCCCCACTGAAAATTGATTCGGATTCTCATACGTCGCTTTGTCGGTTACCGTCGCCGGGTCGAACACCACTACGTCCGCACCCATGCCTTTCTTCAATACGCCGCGATCTGTCAGCCGCAGCCTTTGCGCCGGTAGCGCGGAAAACTTGCGTATTGCATCGGGGAGTGTCAGCACGCCCTCTTCGCGAACATACTTGCGAAGGATTCGAGGGAACGTCCCATAAGCCCGCGGGTGCGGATGCTCGGTGCCCAGCAAACCCTCCGGCGAAGTTCCCTGCGAGTCGTTGTCAATCGAAACCCACGGCTGCTTCAGTGCCAGCACCACGTCCGGCTCATCCATCCCGAACACCGCCACCTCAGTAAACGCCTTGTCCTTGATCAGCAAATCGCACAGCGCATCAATCGCATCCTCATGCCACAGCGCAGCCACATCTGAAAGCCGCTTCCCCTGTAGCGGCAGCAGCTCCGGATTCTGCACCACCGCAATCAGAATCGCCTCCGGCCCCGGAACCTCTTGCCACTCGTTGTCCCACGTCTCGCCCGCTGAATCCTTCCCCGCCGACATCATGTCTTTCCGAATACGCGCTCGCGTGGCCGGATCCTTCAACCGGGCCACAAGTTTCAAATCGCCGCCATCATGCGCCCACGGCGGCACAAACGCCGAGAACGTATTGAACCAAGCGGTATACGCATACGTATTCGCGCTGATGTCCACGCCCGCCGCCCGCGCCGCATCGATCTTTGCTACGATCTGCGGCATCTTGCCCCAGTTCGCTTTGCCTGCTGCCTTCAAGTGCCAAATCTCTACAGGCAAATGTCCCTCGCGTCCGATGCGCGCCGCCTCGTCAATCGACTCGAGCACCGCGTCGCCTTCGCTGCGCATGTGCGTCGCATAGATGCCTCCATACTGCCCGGCCACGCTCGCCAGCGCAATCAGCTCGTCCGTCTTTGCATAAGGAGCGGGCGCATACTGCAGCGCCGTCGACAACCCCACCGCGCCATCCTTCATTGCATCGGCCACCAGCCTCTTCATCTGCTCCAATTGCGTCGCCGTCGGCTGCACATCCGCATCGCCCAGCACCATCCTTCTCACCGAAGTCGCGCCCACATAGCTCGCGAGGTTGATCCCCATCCCCTGCTTCTCGATCCGCGCAAAATACTCCCGTAGTGTCCGCCAATCCGGCGTCAGGTGATAATGCTCATACCCCGCGTGATCCGCGGCCAGCATCGCATCGTTTAACGGCGCCACCGAGTTCCCCTCACCCGTAATCTCCGTCGTAATCCCCTGAAAAATCTTCGACGGCAGCCCCGGATCGACGAGAATCGTCAGCTCCGACTGCCCCAGCATGTCGATAAATCCCGGGGCCACCACCTTGCCAGCCGCGTCAATCCTGCGCTTCGCCGCTGCGCCCGATAACTCCCCAATCGCCGCAATCTTCCCCTCGCGAATCCCCACATCGCCCGAGTACCACGGCGACCCTGTCCCATCCACGATGAGTCCATGCGCAATCACCACGTCAAACGGCTGCTCCTGCGCCAAACTCCGCCCACCCGCGAGCACGAAGCCAACCGCCGCCACTGCCACCTGCGCCGTCAAAATCCAGCGTTTTCCCTGCATCTGTCCCTCCTACGACCCGCCGCGGTTGTCACGATTGGTTCCGCGCTTCTCCCTCTCACAGACAGTTGGTACAATGAGCTACCGGCGAGTACCAAAGATTATTTGCCTGCTTCCATTTGTGCAAATACCGCATAAAATAGCCGCAGACATTGGGCCTGAGGTCGCCGAGCAGGAAGTATCCTATCTGCGAACGCATGCAGAGTTTTCGCGTGTCGATTGCGAGGCCGACGGCACAAAACAATTAGAGTTTTAGGTCACGAAACTTAGACCTGCCTTGGAAACCAGTCCCGACAGGACAGAAAAGGAATTTTTTTGAGCGCTATGTGGAAACCCACCCAGACAGGACCAATCTCCCCTGCTCCCACACCGGAGCCCATTCGTCAGACACCCCCTGCTCCGGCCGTTGAGCCGGCGCGTCCTGCTGCCTCGACGGGCGAACAGGCTACGATCGGCAAGGGCCTCTTTATCAAGGGCGAAATCACTGGCTCTGAATCACTCTATATTGATGGCAAAATCGAAGGCACCATCAACTTGCCCGGCAACCGCCTCACAGTCGGCCGCAATGGGCAAGTCAATGCCGCCATCAACGCCCGCGAAATCGTCGTGCTGGGCAAGGTCCGCGGCAATGTCGCCGCCACCGATCGTGTCGACATCCGCGCCGAAGGCTCCTTGACCGGAGACGTGGCTGCCGCCCGCATCAGCATTGAAGATGGCGCCTTCTTCAAGGGCGGCATCGACATCAAGAAGCCCGAAGGAAAAGGGGCGCAGGCCACCGAAGTTCCAAAGCCGGTCGCAGTCTAACCGCAGGCACGCCATCCAGGCGCCCCATCCAGGCATTCCCCCCCGGATGCGATGGGGCAGATCCGCGACGAGACTCGTGGGCCTGCCCTGTGCTGTTTTTTTCCGCACCCCGCCTGTCTGAATTTCCTCCCCGCCCGCCGCACCGTTCGATACCATCTCCCCATGAAACTTGCCCTTGCTGGATTCCTCCTGGCGTGCCTCCTGCCTGCGTTCTCTCAACCCGCCCCAAAATCCGCGGCGCTCTCCCCTGAAGAACAAAATGCGCTCGTCCGCCTCGGCGGCCAGATCATGATCGCTGGCAAAGCCTACGACTACGATCGCCACCTCGCCGACGACATCGGTCCGCGTCTTACCGGCTCCGAGAATTACGTGAAAGCTGCCGCATGGGCAGAATCCGAGTTCACCCGCCTCGGCCTCGCCAACGTCCACCGCGAGTCCTGGGAGATTCCGGCCACCTGGGAGCCCGAAACCCTCGCCACCGCGCGCATCCTCAAGCCCCACGAGTAGCGCCTCCATCTCGAGAGCGAAGGCTGGAGCCCCTCCACACCCGAAAGCGGCGTGCATGGCGCCATCTTCTATCTCAAAGTCGTCAATCCCGACGCGGTCAAATCCAGCGCCGCCCAAATAAAAGACACTATCGTGCTGATTGATGAAGAATCGGTCTTCGCCGAGAAGCCGTTTCGCTTCGGCAGACTCTTTGACGCGCTCCGGATGATCGGCGAAGAAGGCGCGCGCGGCATCATCTTCGGCCTCGGCGCCACCAACAACGCACCCAGCCTCATCGGCAACACTGGCTTCACCGGCACCCCGGCCAATGTCCCTTGCGGCAACCTCGGCCAGGAGGACACGCTGCTCCTCAAGCGCCTTCTGAAAGATGGCCCCGTCGAAGTCGAGTTCAGCTTCAAAAACCGCATCCGCAAGCAAGTCAAGGTCGATAACGTCGTCGCCGAAATCCCCGGCCGCGAATCGAACGGCGAATACGTCATCATCGGTGGCCACCTCGACTCATGGAACCCCGGTACAGGCGCGGAGGATAACGGCACCGGCGCGTCCACAGTTCTTGCCGTCGCCGCAGCAGTCAAAGCCGCTGGCCTCACGCCCCGCCGCACTATGCGCTTCATCCTCTTCGGCGGCGAAGAAGAAGGCCTGATTGGCTCCGTCCACTACGCGCGCGATCACGCCGCCGAGCTCACCAAATGCGTCGGCGACTTCGTCTCCGATTCCGGGTCGGAAGCTCCCAAAGGCTGGTACACCTTCGGCCGCGACGACGAATCCAAGGCGCTCGCTTCTCTCGCTCCGCTGTTGAGTTCCATTGACGCCGCTGGAACCACCAACGAAGGCCGATACACATTCGAGACCGATGAAGCGCCGTTCCTCGTTCAAGGCGTCCCGTCCTTCGTGCTCTGGACCCCCACGGAGAAATACGATCTTCTCCACCACAAGCCCAGCGACACCTTCGACAAGGTAGATCAACGCGACCTGAATCTCGGCGTTGCCGTCGTCGGCATCACCGCCTACGCCTTCGCCGACGCCCCCACAACTCTGCCGCACCTGGACGCTACCGCAGTCGAAAACGAATTCAAAAACCTGAAAGTCATGGAGCAGTACCAGGATCTGCAAGACCACAAAATGTTCTAGCTCCTCGCGTCTGGAATCCTTCCGATAAATGCTGTCACCGGAGCGAAAGTCTCCGCGGCGACCGAAGTCGACGGACCTGCTTTGGTCTTTGGCGCGTCACCAATCCGCACGACAATGGGTGCCCCAGGTTCGGGGTCCCCACGAACAGGTCTTTGTTCGTGGGGTGAAGTTCTCGCTTCGGAGACCTGGGAAAGCACGAATCCAAATCCGCTGTCATCCTGAGCGAAGCGGAGTGTCGGAGTCCCGGGGACAGGTCTTCGTCGCTGGGGTGGGGAGTCGAAGGACCCGCTTTTCCGGAGCAGAGGCCTTCAGGCCTCTGAATAAAATCGCCATCAAATCGGAGGGCTTTAGCCCCGGCAGGATAAAAATCACAAAACGACTAACGAAGAACAGCGGTCTTACGCAATCCCCAACCTCTTTCGTACCACCCGAGGCAGCGCCGACCCAGTCCTCCCCAAAATCCAATCAGCAATCACCAGCCAAACCGCCATCCCCGCGATCAAAACCCCAAGCTCCGCCCAACGGCCCTGCACCCGCGCCTGCAACCCCAACGCATGAACCAGCCAATCGAACACCACCCACACCGCGGCGCCGCTCACCACACCAGCCAGCAAGCACCGCCCCAGCTCCTGATAATCCAAACTAGCCAGCGAAACCATCCGCCGCTTGTGCAGCAATACAGCTATCGTCAGCGTCTGCAGCCCGATCCCAACGTCCGAAGCGACCGCCAACCCCATCGCTCCATACGTACGATACAACCCCGCATACAACGGCAGCGAGATCACCGTAATAATTGTCCCCGCCGCCATCGGCGCAAAAGTATTCCCCGCTGCGTAGAATGCCCTCGAGTAAATCGACTGCGCTGACCACAAAAACAGCGACACTGAAAACACCGCGAAATACGCCGCGCACTCCGCTGCATCTGCTCTCGAAAACCGCCCGCCCACAAACACTACGTCGATCAACGGCTCGCCCAGCACCACCATCGCCGACGCCACCAGCAATCCCATGCACGCCACGCGCGACACCGAATCCGCCACCGCGGTCGCAAATTCCGTGCGTTTTTCCGTGCCCCACAGGCTTGCGAAAAACGGCATCGACGCCGCGCCCGCCGCCTGCGCCAGCACCGACATCGGCGCCGTAAACAGCCGCTTCGCATACGTCATCAGCGAAATCGCGCCGCTCGTCCCCGACGCAAAATGCGCAATGATCCAGTTATCGGCCGTCACCAGCGAGACCCCGATCATCAGCGGCAGCGAGAGCCGCACCCACTCGCGCAATCCCTGATCGTGCCAGTCGAGAATCGGCCTGTAGCGCACACCCGCTCTCCGCGCAAATATCGCGTTCAGCAGAAATGGTCCCACCAGCGCGCCTGCCACCGTGCCGATCGCCAGCGAAGAAATACCCAGCCGCCGCACCAGCAGGATGCCGCCTACAATCGTGCCCAGGTTGTAAATCAGCGGCGCCACCGCCTGCACGTTGAACTGCTTGCGCACCAGCAGCACTGCGCCAAACACCCCGCCCGCAAAAAAGAACAGCTGCGCCGGCAGCAGAATCCGCGTCAGCTTGATGCACAGCGCGGCCTTCTTCGCATCGAAGCCGTTGAACCACCAGTGCACATACCACGGCGCAAAAATCTCCGCCAGCACAATCGCCGCGCCCAGCACCACGAACATCGAGGTCAGAATCACCGAGAGCGATCGCTCGCCTTCCGCCTCGCGCCCAGAATCCCGATACCGCGTCAAGATCGTCACAAACGTGATCGACGCCGCACCGCCTACAAGAAAATACGAGATCATGTCCGGCAGCGTGAACGCCGCCAGAAACGCGTCGGCCTCCATCCCCCGCCCGAACATCCAGGCGATATAGAGATTCCGCACCAGCCCGAAGACGCTCGACAAAAGCGTCGACGCCATCAGCACCACAGTCGCGCTGAAGACCGAATGTGCATGCGACGGACGCAGCATTCCCAACACCCGCGCCCACCGCGACTGCGGTGCCCGCTCTGATCTCGGCCGCCCAGGCTCCGATGTGGAAGGTGTCCCGGTCACTGGTCTCGATTCTATCGGGATGAACGCTCACCGCGCCGTTACCGGTCAGGAGCGCCAACACACTCCGGTCACGCTCGGACGCCTGCATTCCAACCCAGCCCGCCGGGTATCCTGTTCTTTCAGGGAGACCCATCGCATGCAGCGCATCGTCCCGAGCGGGTTGCTCTTTTTCGCACTGGCAACGGCCGCCGCGGCTCAATCCATTCACACCGGCGACGGCTTCCCCTTCCCCGCGCCGCCGCCCGCCGATGCCAACCCCGTCGTCGATAACTACAACGGCACCAAAATTCCCGACGGCTATCGCTGGCTTGAAGACGCAAAGAGCCCTGAGACACGCGCCTTCATCGACGCCCAGAACGCCTACACGTCCCACTACCTCAAGCTCGCGCACATTCGCTCGCAGGCCGCCGACGATCTCGATGCCCTTGAGCATGTCTCCCACTGGACCATGCCCATGCAGCGCGGCGACAACTACTACTTCATGAAGCGCCTCTCCGATGAAGGCCAGTCGTCCATCTATATGCGCCACGGCTGGATCGGCAAAGACGAGCGCCTCCTCGATCCCGCCGTCCTCAGCCGCGATGCCAACACCTCCATCGAGCTCGCCGACGTCTCACGCGATGGCGCCCTCCTCGCCTACCACGTGCGTCAGGGCGGCGCCGACGAAACCACTGTCCGTGTCTACAACCTCAAAAACAAAAAGACCCTCGAAGACGAACTCCCCACTGGCGTCTATTATTCGGTCGACTTCACACCCGACGGCACCGGCCTCTATTACACCCGCACCAACAAAGCAGGATCGCTCCTCTATCTCCACGTGCTCGGCACACGCCCCGCGCGCGACACCCTCATCTTCGGCCACGAGTTTTACGACGAGCCCCTCGGCCCCATCGACCTCTTCAGTTCGGAGGTCACGCACGACGGCCACTACCTCATCGTCACCATCCAGCGCGGCGTTCCCGCCAAGCGCGTCGACATCGTCTTTCGCGATCTCACCAAACCCAAATCACCCTTCACCGTTCTCGTATGGGGCATAGATTCGCGCTTCTCCGTCGTCTACGCCAAAGGCGCCTGGTTCGTCAAAACCGACTACAAATTTCCCAAAGGCTGTATCCAACGCGCCGATCCCGGCGTCGATCCCACGGGCTGGAAAACTATTGCGCCCGAGTCGAATGACGTCATCGCAGGCTTCTCCATCGTCGGCGGCAAGCTCTACGTCACGCGTCTCCACGACGTGAGATCCGAAACCACCGCCTACACCCTCGACGGCAAACCCGTCGGCACCATCGATTACGAAGGCATCGGCTCCGCGTCCACCGTCTATGGCCGCCCCACCGATCGCTACGGCTTCTTCAGCTTCCAATCCTTCATCCAGCCGCCCACCCTCTACCGTATCGATACGCTCACCGGCAAACGCGAAATCTTCGCCCAGCCGAAAGTCCCCTTCGTCACCGCCGCCTATGAGCTCAAGCAGGTCTTCTACAAATCAAAAGACGGCACGCAAACCCCAATGTTCATCGCAGGCAAAAAAGGTCTCAAGCAGGACGGAACCGAGCGCCTTCTCATGACCGGCTACGGCGGCTTCAACCTCAGCATGACCCCGCTCTGGAGTCCCGCCTGGGCGTGGTGGATCGAGCAAGGTGGCTGGTTTGCCTTCCCCAACCTCCGTGGCGGTGGCGAGTACGGTGAGGCCTGGCACGAAGCCGGCATGTTCGAGAAGAAACAGAATGTCTTCGGCGACTGGTTCGCAGCCGCCCAATATCTCATCGATCACAAGTACACATCGCCGCAGCACTTCGCCATCTCCGGCCGCTCTAACGGCGGCTTGCTCATGGGTGCATCTTTCACCCAGCATCCCGAGATCTTCTCCGCCGTCTGGTGCGGTTACCCGCTCCTCGACATGCTTCGCTACCAGCACTTCCTCCAGGGCCCGCACTGGACCACCGAATACGGCTCCGCCGATGACCCGGACCAGTTTCTCTACTTACTCAAATACTCGCCCTATCACAACGTGAAAGCCGGCACCGCCTATCCCGCCGTCATGTTCTTCACCGGCGACAGCGACACCCGCGTCGACCCCCTTCACGCCCGCAAAATGACGGCGCTCCTCCAGTCCGCATCCACCAGCGGCCGTCCCATCCTGCTCCATTACAGCCTCACCGGCGGACACTCAGCCGGCGTCAGCGTCGATCAGCAGGTGCAGGACGACACCGATCAGCTCAGCTTCCTCTGGACCGAAACCGGAACGCCGCCCGCCGCCAAAAAGCCATTGCACTAATGCATTCGCAGTCGGCGTACACGAAGAGAGCCAGAGGTTTGTGTGCGACCGTTCCGGTCGGGGTACATGGAGGGAGCAGGGGCCTTCAGGCCCCTGAATCGAGCCACAGAATCAAGCGGCTTTAGCCCCGGAGCCCCGGAGGATTACTCCCCGACCGCTTCACTTTCAAATCCCGAGTCTTTCTGCAGTATATTCGGCCTCCGAAGAATTTCCCGAAGACTACAGAACAAAAAGCAACGCATTTCCCCCACGCCTCAAGCCCTTCCCGTTCTTACCGATAAACCAAGAGCGGGACAAGACCGGATTCCCTTGCGAAAAGACGAGGTCCGGACTGGCTGGAGCCAACATGCGCCACGAAGAGGTCGAAACCAAGGCGCCAGGTCGCCGTCAGGAGAACACCCGGCTCGCAGCCCTCGCCTCGTATGCCATCCTCGACACTCCACCCGAGCCCTGCTATGACACCCTCACCCGCTTGGCTGCCGAATACCTGTGCACTGATTCGGCGTGCCTCGGCTTCGCCGACGAAAGCCGCGTCTGGCTCAAATCCTGGTGGGGTCAAAACATCCGCGAGATTCCCCGCAAAGACTCCATCTTCGACATGATCCTTGCCAGGGACGGCCCCGTCGTCGTTCCAGACGTTGCTCAATACCCTTACGGAGATCATCGCGCCGTCATCCTCAAGATCAGCCACGCGGCTTTCTTCGCCGGCGTGCCTGATCGCACGCCTGATCGCCAAATCATTGGGACCTTGACCGTCTTCGCCCAACAGCCGCGCACTGGTATCACTGAAGATGAGCTGCACATGCTCGAAAGCCTGGCCGACATAGCCGCAAGTTTGCTGGAGCTGCGAAAGCTGCGCAGTCCCGCAGCCGAACATCCCCGCCGAAGTTCTCATGCGGCACTCGCCGGCTCTGCCCCCAAAACATGGCCCCGCTGCGGCGATCTCCGTCGTGCGCTCGATCGCCGCGAGTTTGTCCTTTACTACCAACCCGAGGTCGATCTTGCCACCCGCAAAATCATCGGCGTCGAGGCTCTCATTCGCTGGGTTCATCCCGAACGCGGCCTCATCCCCCCTATGGATTTCATCCCCCATGCCGAACAGTGCGGTTTGATTCTGCCCATCGGCGACTGGGGCCTTGCCGAGGCCTGCAACCAGATTCAGGCTTGGAACCACGACGATCCCGACAACAGCGCTCTCCTCGTCTGCGTCAACCTCTCCGCAGGACAGTTCGCGCGTCCAGGCCTCGCCGATCACGTGCAGTCCCTGCTCCTGCAAACCGGTGCACCCAGTCGCCAGCTCGGTCTGGAAATGACCGAATCCAGCCTCATTCCTAACCTCAGCACCGCCGTCGACGTGCTTACGGGACTACGCGCCCTCGGCATCTCTCTACTCATGGACGACTTCGGCACCGGCTACAGCTCGCTCAACTACCTCCACTCTTTCCCCTTTGATTTCCTCAAGATCGACCGGTCCTTCGTCGCTCGCATGGCCGAAGGCGATCAGGCCCTCCAGATCGTCCGCACCATCATCGAGCTCGCCCGCGCCCTCAACATGGACGTAGTCGCCGAAGGAATCGAAACCCCCGAGCAGTACCGCCTTCTCCGTGACATGGGCTGCCGCTATGGCCAGGGTTTCCTCTTTGCTCGCCCCATGCCGGGTCGAACAAGTCACCCACCTCCTGCGCCTGCCGGGCCGCATCCTCCCGGATTGCGACGTACCCGATATAGTCCTCCAATGTTCCACAACTTGATGCCCAGATGCCTCACAACTTGATGCAAGGAAATGACATCCAGTCCCATCCCGGCACTCCAGCCACCGCGGTTCAATTCGGGAATCCGATCTCCCTCTCGTGACAAAAATCACGCAAGCTCCCCCCCCCGAAAAAACGTATGCTTCCCTCCATGCCGGGAACCGCAGCAGCCCCAGAGCCTCCCAAATCCAGCAGCTTTGCCAGTCTGCTCGCCGGGTTCGCGGCCCTTACTGACAAAACCAAAACATCCGGCGAAGGTTCTCCCTCAAAGCACAAATCCACTTTTTGGAATGATGACGCCCTTGAGGACGACGTTGCCGTTATCAGCTACGAGCAGGCACTGCGCACGCACAAACGCACACGATCGTACGGGTCTGCCGATCTGCCGGGCTTACCCCCAGGTCTCCCCCCTTTTTCGCTTGGACCCGATTCGACTACCCCCGCTTCGCTTACTTCGGTTTCGCCCTACGATGATTCCACGCGTCGGGCGGCAAACCACCCGTGTCCGAACGCCGCGCATCCTTGAGTCCTGCCTTTGTCAATCCAGGCTCGGTGTGAATCCGTGAGTGGAACCCGGAAGCTGCGGCACCGCCTTTTGCCGCCTCAACCGAATCCAGCCTCGCCGCGGCCACTGACACTCTCGCCGAAAACCGGAAATCAGCCAGTATCACCATCCGCCTCAGCAAGCCCGAGTGCGCGCAGATCCATCGGCGCGCTGCAGGCGCTGGCCTCACCGTCTCAGCCTATCTTCGCTCCTGCATCTTGGAAGCGGAAAGCCTGCGCGCCCAGGTCAAGGAAACACTCGCGCAGCTCTGCTCGGCCAGCCCCGCTGCCACGCTGAAAGCCGGAACCCCTGCCCTGAAGCCACTTCCATCCGCAGCGCCGCATTCCCGTTCCTGGCTCTTTCCGCACTGGAATTGGGTGCGCCGCACCCTCGACGCTTAGGAAAACTCTGATTAAGCCAGGATTCTGAACGGGCACGGTTGGAAGGTCAGGGCTTCAGTGTCTGAGGGAATGCACTTGAACTCGCAACTCTCCGTGCCCCACCCTTTCGCCCTTTTTCTGGCGAAAAGGTGGAAAACCACAAACGCAGATGTACAGTATCACGCGGTCAGAGGCTAGGAAACCTCTGAACAATTCGCAACTTTGAAAGTGCGCAGCCTCTTCGGTCGCTATTCCACTTCCAGCACCAGGCACTTTAGATACTCGGTCTCCGGCAAATTCAGCACCACCGGATGATCCAGCGCAGCACCACGCCGCTCCAGCAATCGGATCCGCCGGTGCGCATCGGCCGCAGCCGCCGCCACTGCACCCTCCAAGTCCGCCCAGCCTACGTGATGGCTGCAAGAGCAAGTCACCAGAAGTCCACCCGGCCGCAGCATCTTCAGCGCTCGCAGGTTCAGCTCCTTGTAACCGCGCAGCGCGCCTTCCACCGCCCGCTTCGTTTTCGCAAACGCCGGCGGATCCAGGACAATCGCGCTAAATTGTTCGCCCCCCTCCGACCAGTCGCGCAGAATCTGAAATGCGTCCCCCTCCACCCATTCCACATCGGCCTTCAACACGGCGCGATTCGCCTCCAGGTTCCGTTCCGCCACTTCGAGCGAAGCATGCGAAGCGTCGATCCCGGTCACGCTCTTGCAAACCCGCGCCAGATGCAGCGCAAACCCTCCCTGGTAGCAGCAAACATCGAGCGCCCTTTCCGTCGCACCCAATCTTCGCGCCCACTCCTGAGCAGCCGCATAATTCGCCCTTTGATCCAGAAACGCGCCTGTTTTCTGCCCTGCGTTGCCATCGAACTCAAAGACCAGCCCATTCAACCGAAACTGCGTGCGAGTCACAGGAGCCACACCTTCGCCCACCCCAGCAGCATTCAATTCCAACGCCGGCAACCCTTCCAGTTCCCGCATCCGCGGATCAGGTCGTTCCAGAATCGATGCCGGCTTCACCTCCTCGCGCAGAACCCGCGCGCACGCCTCCCACACCGCAGGCGAAAGCAAACCCTTCACCAGCCTCTGCAGAATCACAATCTCGCCGTATTTGTCCGCCACCAGCCCCGGCAGCTCATCCGCCTCGCTGAAACAAAGGCGGCAGGCACTCGTCTCCGCATCCAGCATCGGCCTTCGACGCGCAATCGCCGTCCTCAGCCGTGAATCCAGTAGCCCCAACCATTCCGCTTCGCCGATCGCCTCCCGCGCCACCATCCGTAGCGCAATCTGCGACGTCGGACTATACAGCGCCGTGCCCAACAACAGTCCGCGCGAGTCCGCAACCGGCAACAACGCCGGCGCATCCCCCTCCCCCACTTCAAGGGACTCAACATCCGACGCATACACCCACAAATGCCCGCCCCGCAGCCGATCCGCCGCCCGCCGGTTGATCCGCGCCCCCGGCTCCGTCAACACGGGAGCCCTCTGCCTTCCTTTTTCCGGAATTGCCTCGCGCCGTCTCCCGCCACGGCCGTCCTTTGCATCTCTTTTCGCGCGCCCGTCGCGCGATCCAGCTGCGGCAACAACGGACGAAGACAAAGAAGGCGCCGCAGGCTGTTTGGCCTGGGGCGCCTTCTGCTTTGTGGCTGAGTGGTCTTTATGCGGCTTGGTCATGGTCATCCTACGGGGATCATAGTCCCCGCAGACAACCGGCCCGCGTCGCTTACCGCTCCTGGATGCTCTCGATATACCGGCTCAAATTGCTGATTCTGAGTTGCTTATCCTGAGCGTTCGCCATGTTCATCTTTCCAAGGATGGGACCCCATACTGGCATCTCCGCCGATCCGTGCGCTGGAATGGCCACGCCAAACTGCAACACCGCAACGATATGGGTGTCCGGGAATCTTCCATGGTTTCTTTTGACCAATCCAGTCAAATCGGCCGGCGGCGTCTTCAACGCCGTCGCGGCTGGTCCATGACCTCTGCCATCCACGCCATGACACGGCGCGCAATAGCTTGAAAACATCTGTCTTCCGCTCGTCGGCGAAGTCTTGGTAACCGGAATCGTGACCTTTGTATTGGATTGATCTGCGTAGCCCACACTCACAGCGAATGCCGCGGCCAAGGCTGTAAGTAAGAGGTGTTTCAACATAAGTTCCTCCGTTCTTTTCCTCTACTCCGCAGGGGACTCTACTCCCCCATCAGGGACACCTCGCTGTGACGGCGAACACAACATAGGGAGCCCGACAACACCGACGTACTAATAAGGAGAACGCTAGTATCTGAAGGCATATCCGCATAACAAATCAAAAGTTAAAGCTTCATAAATTACTAAAGTATTGATACTGAAAGCCTCCCTTATCCGTCGAAAGAACATCTATCTTCATCTTCTATCTTATGCCATTCAGGCTCTCTATCTTCGATCCACTTTCCCCGCCTAACTGAGCCTTCGCTTTTTACACTCCGCGAACCCATCGAACTTACTGGGCAACCTTTCCTTCTCTGGATGCTACCGTGTGTAACCTCACGCCTCCGCCACCTTCAGGAATGCAAGGCACTCCTGCCCCGCAGCGAACTCCACGGCACGCCTTTTTCTTGCATTGTCCAATCACTTCGACGCGCCCAGCACCAGCCCAACTAATCCCCGCTCAACAACTCCGGCCTATAATGAAGCATGGCGACTGCCCGCCAGCATCTACCATCCGGTATCCCCGACGCCAGCCCATCCAGTCCGGACGCTTCGGAGCATTCGCCGTCCGCGCAGGACTCGGCGCCCACGCAGAACCCTACCGCAGAGGGCCATGCAATTGACACGCGCTTCGAAGCGCTCCTCCGCCAGGTCCAGGCAAACCGCCCCAATGACGACGTAAGCCTCATCCGCAAGGCGTGGGATTTCTGCGTCCAGCACCACAAGGGCCAGATGCGTGCCTCCGGCGAGCCCTACATCATCCATCCGCTTGAAGTGGCTGAAGTTCTCGCCGAGATGAAGATGGACTCGAGCGCCATCGCCGCCGGCCTGCTCCACGACTCCGTCGAAGACACGCCCGCCACCAGTGAGGAAATTGAAGCCGGCTTCGGCGATCAGGTCGCACACATCGTCGAAGGCGTCACCAAGATCGACAAAATTCAGTTCGCCAATCGCGAGGATCGCCAGGCCGAGAACGTCCGCAAGATGCTGCTGGCCATGGTCACCGACATCCGCGTCGTCCTCATCAAGCTCGCTGACCGCCTCCACAACATGCGCACCCTCGAGCACCTGCAGCCCGATCGCCAGGAAGCCATCGCCCGCGAGACCCTCGACATCTACGCCCCGCTCGCGCATCGCCTCGGCATGGGCAAGGTCCGCGGCGAGCTCGAAGACCTCGCATTCCGCTACACAGATCCGGTTAGCTTCGAGCAAGTCTCCGCCGCCGTCGAAGCCCGCCGCATCGAGGGCGAGCAGTTCCTCAAGGGCGTCGAAGACACGCTCGTCGACCAGCTCCGCGAAAACAACATCGAAGCCCGCGTCGAATGGCGCATCAAGCGCCTTTACTCCATCTATCAAAAGCTGCAGCGCTCCAAAGTCTCCTTCGAACAGGTCTATGACCTGCTCGCCGTCCGCGTCATCACTGAGGATGTGGCTTCCTGTTACGCGGTCTTCGGCCTCATCCACACCCTCTGGCGTCCCGTCCCCGGCCGCATCAAGGACTTCATCGCCATCCCCCGCGCCAACCGCTATCAATCCCTGCACACTACCGTCATCGGCGACGGCGGCCACCAGTTCGAAGTGCAGATCCGCACCGAAGAAATGCACCGCATCGCCGAAGAAGGCATCGCCGCCCACTGGAAATACAAGGCCGGCGCCAGCACCGTCAATGCCCGCGACGAAGAACGCCTCAATTGGATTCGTCAACTCGTCGAGTGGCAAAAGGAGATGACCGACCCCAACGAATTCCTCTCCAGCCTGAAGATGGATCTCTATCCCGACGAGGTCTACACCTTCACGCCCAAGGGAAAAGTCGTTGTGGTTCCCGCCGACGGCACCCCCGTCGACTTCGCCTACACCATTCACACCGAGGTCGGCCACACCTGCGTCGGCGCCAAAGTCAACGGCCGCATGGTCCCCTTGCGCACCAAGCTGCGCACCGGCGACATCGTCGAAATCGTCACCCAGAAAGATCACAAGCCCAGCCGCGACTGGCTCACCTTCGTCAAAAGTCCCCGCGCCCGCAACAAGATTAAGCATTGGCTCAATGAAGATCAGCGCCGCCGCGCAGTCGAGATCGGCCGCAAGCTCCTCGAGCGCGAAGCGCGCAAATTCAAAGTCCCCATGAACCAGATCTCAGACCAGGACCTCGGCCGCATCGCCAATGAATACGGCGTTGCCACCGCCGCCGATCTGCTTGCGACTCTGGGCCTGGGCAAACATTCAGCGCATCAGGTCCTCAACAAGCTCGCTCCCGGCTCCACCCATCCAGCCGAGATCGAGACTCCCACCGAAACCAAACCACCCGTGCCGGGCGAAACGCCCATGTCCGACGCGGTGCGCAAGCTGCACCTCACCGGTTCTGACTCGCTTGAGGTCGAGGGCCAGAACGACCTGCTCGTCTATCGCGCGCGATGTTGCAATCCCATTCGCGGCGAAGAAATCATCGGCTACGTCACCCGCGGCAAAGGCGTCGCTGTCCACGCGCGCAGTTGTCCCAACGTGCAGAACCTTCTCTATGAGAGTGACCGCCGCATCGCGGTCGAGTGGGCGCGCGTTGGCGACGAGACTGCGGGCCGCGCGCAGCGCTATCCCGTCAAAATCACCATCTACTGCGACGACCGCACCGGCATGTTGAAAGAACTCACCGCCGTCATCTCCGACAACGACACCAACATCCGCAACATCGACATTCGCCACGACGACACCGGCGAAGCCATCATCGAGTTCATCGTGGAAGCCGAAGACCTCCGCCACCTGAATCGCATGGTCCTCAGCCTGCGCCGCATCAGTGGCGTAAGAGACGTCCAACGCACCCAAAAAATCTAATTTGGATCTGCCTTTGTTTTCTATCGTCCCGCAAGCCACACGACTATGGGTGCCGCATCCTTGCGACTTTTTCCTGTCGCAAGGGTGGGAAAGCACGAAACCAAACGGAGTCTTGTAACAGGGCACGACTTCAGTCGTGCCATAAATGACCCCAAATCTCAGGGCTTTAGCCCCTGAGAAAGCTTCTCGATCCGCTGGTCGCCATTCGCGCGACGAGCTCTAACAAAGCAGATATCCTTGACATGCCGGCTCTATGGGTGCGTTCCTCACCATCGTCGTCATCGCTCTCCTCCTCGCCGCGGCGGCACTGCAACTGCAGGGCAAACGCAAGCTGAGCTCCTGGCTCCTCGTCCTCTTTCCAGGATTCCTTTGCCTTGCCTATCTCCACGACCTCGCTAAAGGCCCGCGCATCCTGGGCGCCGGCGCATTTCAAAGCGATCAGAAACAATTAGTCGTCGCGCTCCTCATGTTGGCCGGGAGCATCTTCGCCACGTTCCGCATCCAGTGGCGTTGGCTCTTCTGGACGGAATGGTTTCTCAATGGCATGGTCTGCGGCATGCTCGTTTATCTGGTTTTCTTTTGGAAGGATTTCAGTTGAGCGAATCGGCACAGGCAAAACGAAAGTCCGAACAGGAGGCAATCCTCGAGGACATCCGCGTCCTCGATGGCGGCATGGCCTCCGAACTCAAGTACCTCGGCGCCAACATCAACGGCCCCCTCTGGTCTGCGCATGTCCTCGAAGACGCACCAGAAAAAATCATCGCCGTCCATCGCGCCTACGTCGAAGCTGGCGCCGACTGCATCGAGACCGCTAGCTATCAGGTCTCGCGCATGGGTTATGCAGAAGTCGGCCTCGCCCTCGACCGTGCTGACGCCGCACTGCTCCGTTCCGTAGAACTCGCCCGCAAAGCCGCAGCAGAATTCCCCGACCGCCGCATCCTCATCGCCATCTCCCTCGGGCCCTACGGCGCAGCCCTCCACAACGGCGCCGAGTACCACGGCAACTACGCCTGCTCCCACGCCGACTTAGTCGCCTTTCACGCCGCGCGAATCGAAGTCCTTTCTGGAATCAGAGGCCAAGAAGTCCTCGCCTTCGAAACTCTCCCATCCCTCGAAGAAGCACAGGCCATTGGCGAAGCCCTCGCGCCGTACCCAAACCTCGCCGCCTGGTTCTCCTTCACCTGCAAGGATGAAAAGCACGTCGCCCATGGCGAGCTGCTCCGCGACTGTGCCTCTGCTGTCGCGCACTTCCCGCAGACGATTGCCATCGGCATCAACTGCACGCACCCCTCCCTCATCGTCCCACTCATCGGGGAACTGCGCGCAGCCCACGCAGTTTTGACCAAACCCATCGTCGTCTATCCCAACTCCGGCGAGGATTGGGACGCCCAGGGCCGCTGTTGGACCGGCCAGAATGACCCGGAAGCCTATGGAGCCCTCGCGATGAAATGGTTCGCCGCTGGTGCCCAGATCGTCGGCGGCTGCTGCCGCACACGCCCGGCGCACATTCGCCTAGTCGCAGACGCCGCAGCACAAGTCCATTCCAACGCCACCGCTTGATCGCCGACCACCCGCCGTTCGTAATTCGCGCATCTAAGTCGAAAGGGACAGCTCTCCGCAACTCGCTGCCCGCTTGGCGGTTTCGCTACAGCGGTTCCACAATTGCTATACCGCGAAGCCGCTCCTGCCGAGTGGCAAGGGCACATGAATTGTGGAACTGCTCTGAGGTCGATCCATGCGCACGGGGCTTCTCATCTGCGGCGGCGTACTTTTGGCGGGGCAATCTCTCATCGGTACCGCGCAGGATCCGAAGCAACTCGTCAGCCAGGCCGTCCAAACCGAGCTCGTGGCCGATCAAAACGACCACTCCCGTTGGATCTACTACGACATCGATCGCAAACCCAGCGGCACAGTCCAGGAGTGGGTCGCTGAAACCGGCAATGGCGATGTTCACCGCATCCTGGCACAAAAAGGCTCGCCCTTATCGCCAAGCGCGCAGCGCAACATCATGGACGAATTCATCCATGATCCCTCCGCGCAATCGCGCCAGCGCAAATCCGGCGAGCACGACGACCGCCAATCCGCGGACATGCTTCGTCTCCTGCCGGACGCTTTCCTCTGGACCATCGCCGACACGCAAGGCCACACCATCCTTCTCCGTTTCGTGCCCAACCCGCAATTCAAGCCGCCCACCTGGGAGTCGCGCGTTTTCGCAGCCATGGAAGGCTCGATGCGCATTGAAAAAAGCCAGCATCGCATCGTCAGCCTGCAAGGCCGCCTCGTGCACACCGTTCGCTTTTGCGGTGGCCTCTGCGGCAGTCTCTCTGCCGGCGGCACCTTCGACGTGGAACGGCGCGAAACCGGCCAATCAGTCTGGCAAATCGTCGAGACCCACATCCACATCCACGGCACCGCCCTGTTCTTCAAAAACATTTCTCAGGAAGAAGACGATCAGAAAACCCACTTCCAGCTGCTTCCCGGCAATATCTCCCTGCAGCAGGCCGAAACAAAGCTGCTCCAGCAAAACGGCTGACGCCCTTTTCTCTCGCGAACGCCTAGCTTGCCTTCGCGGTTTCCGGCATCCAACAACCCGGCGTCGATTTCGAAATCGCAATCTCCTCTTCCGTCATGTCCACCGAAACATCGCCGAACAGCGGCGTGCTCAAATAGCGCTCGCCCGTGTCCGGCAACATGCAAAGAATCGTCGATCCCTTCGGCGCCTTTGCCGCCACGCGCAGCGCTCCCGCAAACGTCCCGCCCGACGAGGTCCCGACAAATATCCCTTCCTTCTTCGCCAGTTCTTTGCTCCACTTCAGGGCTTCCGCATTCTCAATGCGCAGCACTTCACTGATCGCTTTTGAAGCCACCGCATCTCCCGTCAGCTTCGCGATAAAATCCGGGCTCCATCCCTGCATCGGATGTGGCTTCCACGAAGGGTGCGCCACCGCGGCCGACCCATCCGCATTCCGTTGCTGCTCAATCCCGCTCGACAACATCGGCGCCTCATCCGGCTCGCACACCACAATCTTGGTCTCCGGCCGTTCCTTCGCCAGCACGCGCGCCACGCCCTTCAACGTGCCGCCCGTTCCAAATCCAGTCACCCAATAGTCCAGCCGCTCGCCTTTGAAGTCGTCGAGAATTTCCTTCGCCGTCGTCCGCGAGTGCATATCGGCGTTGGCCTCATTCTCAAACTGCCGCGTGTAAAACCAGCCGTTCTTCTCGGCCAATTCCTCCGCCTTTTTCACCATCCCCACCGCGCGCGCCGGACCCGGCGTGATCACTACCTTCGCGCCGAGAAACCGCATCAGCTTGCGCCGCTCGACGCTGAACGTCTCCGCCATCGTCACCACCAGCGGATAGCCCTTCGCCGCGCACACCATCGCCAGGCCAATGCCTGTGTTGCCGCTTGTCGCTTCAATCACTGTCTGCCCCGGCTTCAGCTTGCCGGTCCGCTCCGCGTCTTCAATCACGCCCAGCGCCAGCCGGTCCTTCACCGACCCCAGCGGATTAAACGCCTCCACCTTCACATACAGATTGATCCCGTCCGGCGCCAACCGATTGATCTTCACCACCGGCGTATTGCCGACAGTCTCAAGAATGTTTGCGTACCTGCGTCCCATACGACCTCCAAACTCCGGCAATTTTACAGGACGTCCTCTCGCCGGCGACACCAGAATGCCCATTCACTCACGACGCCACAAAACGCCCGCAAAGAAACCCTCTTCTCACCTGCCCGCGCTCACAGAGGTGCAGCCCTCGTATGCCCGCGCGGCTCGTAGGCATCTGCAGCCCTCCTTGATGCATCTGTTCCGTCATGAATCCAACTCCGGCGCCTTCCATCGAAATGGAATTTGAGACGATTACGCCCAAAATTCTATACTTCGGCACACCCGTCGCCATTATCAGTTCCGCAAATCAGGATGGATCGACCAACCTCGCACCGATCTCTTCATTCTGGGCATTGGGATGGACCATCGTCCTTGGGCTTCTTCGCGATACAAAAACACTCATCAATCTCGAAGCCAATCCTGATTGTGTCGTCAATCTTCCTTCACCCGATCTCTGGTCGAAGGTTGAGAAACTGGCGCCTCTCACCGGGCTTGATCCCGTGCCCGCGGAGAAGGCATCGAAGTTCCGCCACGTCCGCGACAAGTTTGCCGCAGCGCAATTCACGCCTCTTGCCAGCGAGTCTGTTACCGTCTCACGAGTCAAGGAGTGTCCCGCCCAACTCGAAGGCAGGGTCAAAAAAAATCATGCGCTTGAAGGAGATGCGCGACTGCGCGAACTTACCGGTGGAGCAGCCGTTGAAGTCGAAATCGTGCGCGTACATCTGCACAAAGATTACGTGCAGCACGGGAACTACGTGGATCCCGCCCGGTGGCAGCCACTTATTTACAATTTCCGTCACTACTATGGATTAGGCAAGGAACTCGGCAAGACTTTTCGCGCTGAGGTGTGAATTCATCCGTCTCCGTGCACTTCTAATTCGAAATGCTCACCCTTCCACCGCGTGCTCCGCTCCGCGAAAGAGCGCAGTCATCGCCCGCCATACCCACCGGACAAAGAGAAGAATCGCCAGCACCAGCACCGCCGCAATGCTCGCGGCCACATAGGGCTTCCACGTCGCCATCCAGGTCAGGAAAACAGCAAGCCCATCTTCTCCCAGGCTCAGGGTGATGTTGCTGAAGGGCTCCGGCGACGGTGTCACCGCCGCACGCGCTGCGGTCTTGCCGCCGTGCGCGGCCAGTGCGATCAGTCCTCCCGCAATCGTCGCGGACATAGATCGGAAGAGCACACGTCTGAAC
>OBLW0100000998.1_pt1 | contig 24339 bp, 21 predicted proteins | sample 1520161 | NCBI WGS metagenome assembly OBLW01 (sample SAMEA3539309, study PRJEB22396) | soil metagenome | biome: tundra; feature: field; material: soil | place: USA | collected 2010-05 | depth 0.15 m | reverse complement strand
CCACCGGGTGTTATAGGTTCGAACCTAACTTCTCCCTGCCGGCGACGACGAATGGCTACGGGTCCGCCGTGAAGTATCCCGCAGGAACCTACAGGAAGTTCAGTACCACCTTAAAAAGCAACGCTTGCTGGCCAGCAAGTTAAGATGAGCACAAGCCTCATCCCGATTTCAGAGTAGCAGGGGCGAAATGGGCGATAGGCTTGTGGACGCGTCGACCTATTGAAAACATAGGCCGAAAATTTTTAAAAGTTTTGGTGACCGGGGTTGGCAGGCGAAAGCGCCTGCCCCACCAGGCTAGGTTTTCGAACCTGCGGCGGGCGGCAGTTCGGTTTTCAGTTCGGGCGACTCGATGCGGACGCGCGTGCCTTCTCCAGGGCGGCTGTCGATCCACATCCCGTACTCGCTTCCGAACAGCACGCGGAGCCGCTCGTTGACGTTGCCGACGCCGATGCCGTGCTCGAGCACTGTCGCCAGCCTGGCTTCGGGGATGCCGACGCCATCGTCCTCTACGCACAGATGCAGCTTGGCGCCGGTGCGGCGCGCGTGAATCCGGATGGTCCCCCCTTCCACTTTGCTGCTCAGACCGTGCTTGATGGAGTTCTCTACGAGGGGCTGAAGGAGCATGCTGGGCACGAGCATGTCCAGCGTGTCCTCGGCAACGTCCTTTTCGAAACGCAGCTTTTCCCCGAAACGGACCACCTCAATGGCAAGGTAGTCCTCTATGAAGGCCAGCTCGTCGCGTAGCGCGCTGAAGTTCTCGTGCTTGCGCAAGAGCCTGCGCAAAACTTTGGAAAGCTTCATTACCATGACCCGCGCCTGATCCGGATTCGTGCGAATCAGGGACGACACCGAGTTCAGCGTGTTGAAGAGGAAGTGCGGGTTGATCTGGCTGGTCAGGGCCGCCAGGCGAGCCTCCGCAAGCAAGCGCTCCTGCTCTTCCAGCTTCTTTTCGTAGCGAGTAGTGTTCCAAATCTTAAGGGGAATAGCCACCGCGAACAATGTGGAGGCGTACAAAGCCACCTGCGCCAGCCAAGGCGGCGGCGGCAACTCGTTCGGGACCCCACCCAGAAAAAACACTTCGTGAGGAAAGAAATTACCCAAGGTCCATCGCAGAAACTCGGCAAACAGGATGGAGGCGAACAGCGCCAAATGAAACGCGGTACGCCGGTACTTATGGCTCTCCTTGAAGAAGCGGTAGATATTAAGGTCGAAGAAGGGGGAAAAGCGCCAGATGTCCTCCGGGTCCGGTGCGCAGTCGCGCAGGAGGCCGCCGAAAACGCCGATGCCCGCCAGCAGGGCCATGGTCAGCCGTTCGTGATGGAACATCGCGGGCAGGGAAATGACGACTCCGGAGGTCAACCCCGTGACATAGCCGCCCAGCAACCCGGCGAGCAGGCTGCCCTCCAGGCCGAGGTCCGCCCCATGGTATGAAGGGCGGCTCAAGACGCGCACGGCCACGCTGACTCCGAAAACGATGGAAAGCCACAACGACAGGGACAGCCGCTGCTTCATCGCGCGGTTCTCCCGCAGTAACAACGCTTTGAAAGCGTTGGACCGCGCCAGCACCGAGGCGATCGACGCCACCGCGGCCAGTTTCACGAACAGCGAAACCAGGTAGGTATCCCACATCCGCCGTTGGAAGCCATTATAATAGAGGCATTAAGGTTCCCAATAACCAAGCATGAACAATTGCGCCGCGCCGAGGCTCGCGAAGATAGCCGAAGCCGATTTTCCCACACAATTTGGCCGCTTCCGGATCTATGGGTTTGAGGGCGGCGCCGGAGACCATGCGGAGGAGGCCATCGCGCTGGCCATGGGCAGCCTGCTGGACGATTCTCCGCCGCTGGTTCGCATCCATTCCGAATGCCTGACAGGCGACGTGTTCCACAGTTTGCGCTGCGATTGCCGCGCGCAGCTCGAAATTGCCCTCAAGAGCATCGCGCGGGAAGGCCGCGGACTACTGATTTACGAGCGCCAGGAAGGGCGCGGCATAGGTCTGCTCAACAAACTGCGCGCCTACGAATTACAGGATCATGGCGCGGACACGGTGGAAGCTAACGAACGTCTGGGTTTCGAACCGGATCTGCGGAGCTACGAACTCCCCGCCGAAATTCTGAGGTACTTCGGGTTGCGGTCGGTCCGCCTGCTTTCGAACAACCCGGAGAAAGTCACGGCCGTGGAGAACGCGGGAATCGAGGTCGCGGAACGGGTGCCCTGCCTGGCCGCGGTGCTCGATACGAGCGAAGCCTATCTGCGCACCAAGAAAGAGAAGATGGGGCACCTGTTGGACGAGCTATAATTGCCGTGGGGGCAACGGCGCCCATGCGGTCGTGGCGAAATTGGCAGACGCGCCAGACTTAGGATCTTTGCAGTTGACGTTTGGTTTCATGTATCTACGGGAGTTTTGTAACCGTAAAATGTAACGGGTAGCGTACAACCTCACGCGGATGTGGCGGAATTGGCAGACGCTCTGGATTTAGGTTCCAGCGGGGGCAACCCTTTGGGAGTTCGACTCTCCCCATCCGCACCAGGATTCATGCTCGGCGCGAAGTACGCCTCCATGCGCGTGCCCGCCTCCCGAATATCCCGTTCGCTCACGATGTTGTAGCGGTCTAGCATCGCCCTGGTCTTGTGTCCAGAGATCGCCATTGCTACGCGCTCGGGAATGCCAGGGACTACAGTTTCCTGGAAGGCCCCGGCGTATCACGATCGACTGCGTAAGCGGAATCCTGCCCTGAGCGCTCTACCGAACCTCAGGAGCAAGAGAGGACGGATAGATTGGGTAGGCCCAGGTAGTCTTTCGGATTGTGCGTGATCAAGGCAGCGCCGTAGAGCAACGCTGTTGCGGCTATCCACGCGTCCGCGGCTTCGATGCGGCGGCCGTTCGCTCTGGCTGCGACCATTACCGCAGCCCACTGAAGGATCAAGTCGCGGGAAGACGGCACGGACGCAAAACCAGTCATAAAGATGCGGAAACGCCGCACCCGATCCACACCCCAGTTGGCCAACAGTATCCATTGCTCAAGTTCGGCTTCCGTCATGAACGAGACCAGCAAATCCCGGTTCCGCATCAGTGGCAGATAAAGCTGGGCGCGGCTGTCGTTCTTGAAAAGAAACGAAACGACGTCGGTGTCAACGACGACGGGCGTCATGCGGCGCGATCGGACCTGTCGTGTCCGCGCCATTCGTGAAGCGCGCTCAGAAAGTCGTCGATGGATTCTTCTTCCGGCCAGAAGTCGCCCAACAGTTCGACCGGGTCCGCGCGGAACTTCGTGCCCTGCTCTGCGGCGAGTTCCTCAATCGACGGGTGACCGGTGCGCGCGTACTTGTCAGCTAACGAATGGCCCATGTCAGGATTTTCCATGAACGTCCGACCTCACCCTTATCTTAGCAATGCCACAGGGGCTTGGACCGAGACCCAGGCACGGGCACGGGCCAAAGATCGCGGCCACGCCAATCTCCGGCCCGGCCGCAACGACTTGGGGAACGGTCCGTTCGCGGTAGGGACGATCATCGCTGACCGCCCCCCGCCATCAGCGGCGAGAATATCGCCGGTAACGAACTCGATCATACTGCCCTCAACCGGGAGAGCTTCTGGCGCTTCCGCGGCTTTCCCGCCCTGCCTGCTGCGACGTCGGCTTCGGCCTGGTTCTGGAGGGCGCGCTGAAGCGCACCGTCTATGCTCATCATGCCACGGATGCTGCGCATGCCCTCCACCCGGAAGATGAGGTAGCTGGAATGCATCTCGACAATGATCGGGCGGTTCTTATAGAGGGCTGTACTTTCGCGGATCGTGGGGCTTTCGGGATTGATTTTGGTCATCGTCTTTAGGGATTCCTCCGCCCACTGGCGGTTGTAGTCTTCAGCATTCGGGTTTGCCAGGATTCTTTCCAGCCGCTATCGAGGCTGACCATGGAATACACAGTGTAGTCTGGGGCGCGAGCGGCTGACGCGGCCGGTTGGGCGGGCGACGTTTGCGGCTTCAGACGGCTGCTGGAGCGCATAACCCAGGTGGGCGTCCCTGGCCCTCATGCTGGTCGGACGGCGAGGACCAAAGTCCGGTTTGGCGACAAACCGTCAACCTGCCCGGTGAAATCGTGCGTCGTCCGGCAGGGGTGAACGGCAACCAAGTGAATACCGCCGCAAACCAACCTCTCCGAAGGCCCCACGCCGGACAGTGGCTTACAGCCTTCAGTCACGGCTCAGGTGAGGGATTGGCCCTTCTTCAGCAAAGAGAGATTCAGGTGAGCGTTCCGCGTCGGCACGCTTCGCAATCCGCTGTCGAATTGGAGGATAGTCTCTTGAGGCGCAATCGATAAAATCAACCCGAGTCCAAATGAATTGTGCCAAACGAAATCACCAGCAGCGAAACCGAACTTGAGGCGACGATCACTCCTAATCGGATAGAGCGGTTCATTGAGCGCGAACGCTGAAGGTTTTATTTCTTCCCGCCGTGGCGCACCTCTCACCAGCATTGGAAATGCCTTGTGGCCGTAGTCAGGCGCGAACCGAGTCGGCCCACCGGCCGGCGTCACTGATTTCCTAAAGATCGTTTCGAGGTCGCGTAAGGGTACCCAATTTCTTTGCTGTTCGCGGTCCATGTCTACCGCCTGCAAGTACACCCTGTGACATCGGCGCTCCGCTTCGCTCATCTGCCACGCGGCGACTTGACGGTCGAAATCTTCCTCAGCACAGCGGTCGAAGTGCGAATTCCCTGCTGGGAAACTTAGGCCGCAGATTCGACATTGAACGCGTTTACGTGGCATTTCACGCTTCCTTCGGTGTATGATGTGTGGCTGCCCAACGCATGGCTCCTTGCGTTCTATTACGCTCCAGAAGCGTGCGACGCACTGAACTCCTCGAAACCAGAATTGCATATCTGCAGCAAACTCTGGTCCGCTACTCCAAAAATATCCTTGATCCTTCTGAAATACTCGACTCCAGCATTGCGATTGACGACCGTAACGCGGCGAAAAGGGGCGGCCCTCTTGGAAACCGCGTTCCGGATCAGGCATTCCTGATCGACGTCCGTCCTAGGAATGCTCCATCCCAAGATGAATACTTCCTCGGCCGAACGGATCGCCTCTTCTTCCTGTAGCCGAATGTTCGCGAGGAACTCCCGTTCAGCCTTCTTTGATCTCCGGGGCGTCAGGATGACTGGCTCAACCAGAAAGCCCCAATCGTCCGGATTGTGGACCCATTGCTGAGTGTCGGTTGATAAGACGTAGCGGACACCTCCCGACTCGGTTACGGGAATGACCACCGTCGCGTCCCGCCAAACTTCATCGGCTGGGGTGCCAGTCTGGGGAGCCTTTGCCCACCAGTTAAGAGACCCATGTGGCTTCAGAATGAAGGCGTCGACGTTGGATGATGGCTGCTCGTGGAGTGCGGTTATTTGAGCACCGAGAGGATTTCCGGTTGGATCGGATACGATACCGCCGATGGGCCGAAATCCGTATATGCCGAGGAGGTCGAGTCTGCCAGTGCATCGTTCGATCGCATGTTCGAGGACGAGATCATAGTTGAATGTGACGAACGTATGGGCTGAGGTACGATCTTGGAACTGGCGCTGCAGAAATGTATCGAGAGCATGCCAGTTCACCTGCCATTCGATTAACGCAAATATGCGCGCCACGGCGTACTGAAATCGGAGATTAGCCGCTTGTGACGGCAGATTACTAGCACGGCCGCCGGTCCGATCTAGCAGATCCTCTATCGATTCGCTGGGCCTGTCGCGAAGCGCCTGCCGGAACCGCGATTGCAGATCCGGAGGGGGTTGCTGGTTACGATCGAAAAGCTGTTGTGCCAGGGTTCTGCAAAGCGGCGCCTCCCAGGCGTAAGGGTATGGCTCGGCGATCTCCAGGCTGGCTAGCGCCGTCAACACGACCTTGTCGAATAGATACTCTGCTGCCGTGTTTATGAAATCGAACATCGCCGGGATCGGACGATCCGGGAGAGCAAGTGATCTCGTGAGACCGGCACCGACAAAATATAGCAGTGTGCCCATGCTTGGATTCTATTCCCCCGCGCGGATTGCCGCATTAGGCATGCGATGAGCGACGGCTCACGTGACCCTGTTGACTCGGGCGAATTTGGCATGATCGGAAGTTCGGCAGCCGCGGTCAAGTTGACGCCTAACGCCCTAATCGTAGAAATGGATTGCCGTGTTCTCTCGATAATGCCGGGTCGGGACCCGCTGGTTGCCGACCCGCAGCTCCGTGGACCGGCGCCTATTCGAATGTAACCGCAGGGGCCGATTCGTCCGCTTCTCCCTGGACTTGCCGGGCTGGGCGCGGCGGGGTGATAATGCGGAATGGTGCGCGGATTCGGCTGCCGGGAAATGCAGACGAAGCGGGCCGATAGCTCTAGGCGGGTGGGTTTTACTGTAACCGTTTTTGTAACCGTCGCCAGTTGAAACGGGGCAAATAGCGGCCCTCGTGGAATCCGTAACTAACTGAAAAATATACTCCAGTTGACCGGAGACGAAGCCGGTTATAGACTTAGGATCTGGTCCACGAGAGTGGGTGGAGGTTCAAGTCCTCTCGGCCGCACCAGTCGTGTTCCCACCCGCCTTGGGTGGCTTTCGCCTGGCGGCGGCAGCCCACTTCTTCTCCAGAGCCTCGATCTCTTTCTTGTACTGTTCGCGCTCCGGCCGGCCCATCAAGCCATAGGTGAACAATTTACCCTGCTCCACACCCGGCTGGTTGAAGGCGTCGATGCCCAGCAACTCCCCCATGAAGGCGGTTTGGAACTCCATCATCTGCAGGAACGCGCCCAGGTGCTCCTCGTCCACGCGCTCGAGAGTCACCGTGCAATGCGGACGGCCATTCTTTGAGAGCGCGGCCGCCGTCGCCCGCTGCTCGGCGTGAATCAGATCGGTCAAGTTTTGGCCCGCCAGGTAATCGACGGCGTCCAAGCCGAACTTACGGGCTGGAATCGCGCCGGCCGCGCCGAAATTCTCCACCTTCCAGAACGTGAACACCTTGTCGTTGGGGCCTTCGATATACAACTGCACCTGAGAATGCTGATCGGTGGCCCCGAGGGCCGCCACCGGCGTCTGTCCGACGTTCTCGGTCTTGCCTTCACGCTTTCGAGTTTTGCCCAGAGATTCGGCCCATAGCTGGCGGAACCAGAAGGCGGTTCCCCAGAGCTGGCTGGAGTACGGAAACGCCACGTGAATAGGCTTCTTCTTCCAGATAAGCCAGTACCAGACGGCGGACCGGAGGGCGATGTTTTCCGCGAGATCGGGCAGCCATGAAAGGCGCGTCATTTCGGCGGCGCCCTGGAGCAGTTTGCCGATGTCGATCCCGATGAGCGCGGCGGGCAGCAACCCCACCGGACAGAGTACGCTGAAACGTCCGCCGACATTCTCGGGGACGCCCAACGTCCGGTAGCCCTGAGAGACGGCCAGTTTCATGAGGTCGCTCTTGTACTCGCCTTCGCCGGACTTTTCTAAGGTCGTCACCGCGACGATGCGCCCCGTGGCTTCTGCCCCGAGCGCCTCCTCCAGCCAGTTGCGGACGATCAGAAACGTCGACACAGTTTCGGCGGTGGCGCCGGATTTCGCGATCGCCAGGACCAGCGTCTTGTTTGGAACCATCGATGCCAGCGCCTTGGCTGTGAACCAGGGATCGATGTTATCGAGAATCACCAGCCTGGGGTGTTCCCGCGTAAATGCGCCCTGCACCGGGTGCGGCCCGCGAATGCCGCAATCGAGCGCCCACGCTCCCAGCGCGCTGCCCCCGATACCCACCACGCAGACCGTGTCGTAGTCGAAGTGGACGGAATCGACATACTGGTTCACGGGGTCGATCACGTCCTTTTGGAACGGAAGGTGGGGAAAGCCGACGTCCTTCTGGCTTTTTTCCCGAAACGATGCCAGCGCCTCCAGGGCCTTGGGCCGGGCGGCTTCATATTCCGAACGGGTAACGCCGTTGGCTCTTCCGGCCACACCAGCCAGCAGGCCATTCTCGTCAAACTGAATCTTCATTGAGGCGATCTCCCTGACCAACCTCAATTTTAACTCAGCGGCGGTGGAAAACCCGAGTTCCGGACGCGGGCGCCGTTGGGAACGTGCCGGAGATGTGGTCCTGCCACGTGAGGCTCTCTTCGTCCCAAAGCGACCAAACCAAGCCAACCACGGTGCATACGCTCAGGCAGGAACCGGCGAACCGGAGCAACCTTTGTTTCGGCTCCGGGGGAAAGCCGCCGAAGGTGACCAAGCGCAGGCCGGTCCATCGCATTCCCGCCGTTTCGGAGCCCGCAATGACCCACAGGACGCCGTAAGCGAAAGCGATCAGCGCCAGGGCGCCAGCCAAGGCCAGCAGGTTGGCCCGATTCAGCGCGAACGCACCGCCCGCCAGACGGAACACCAGCAGGAATAGAGCGTAGCCGATCACGACCAGGCTCCAGTCGAACGCCGCGGCGATGGCCCGATGCAGCCGCGCGGCCACCGGATCGTCGCAGTGGATCACCGCGTCGACGGTAGTGGCCAAGGTGCGCTGCCTGGACTTCCGCGCCGGGCGAAAATCCAGATTGCTTTGGTTCTCGGGCGCCGGACGCGCGCGGCGCGGTCGAGGCTTGGAAGCCGTCCTTGCAGTGGCCTCCGCCCCGCGCCGCTGCTGCGTTTCGCCCCGCGCGGGAAATTGGATCACCTTGGAGCCGCCATCGTCCTGAAACAGCCGCGCCTGCGCGCCCGGTTCGAAGCCCGAGGTCTGGCCGACGCCGGGAACCGCGGTCTCCTCCGGCACGCACCGCAACTGGGGGGCCAGGGAACCGCGAATTACGGCGCCCGCCATCAGCGTATCGTCGGGCGTGCGGCCGCATCGGCGGCAGCGGTGCTCAGCTTCACCCATCCGGAAACCACAATACGTGCACGTCATCGCGTCCTGCCCTGGGCGCCATTCCTACTGCCTACAGAAGTATGGTAACTTTGCGGCTTGGAGCCCTTCCCTAGTAGATCTCTCTCCTTAGTTAGCATAAAGGCCTCGGATTGTCACGCAAAATCTTCGGGTATTAGGTATCTTTTTGCGCCTACTCTGTTGGTCATGCTGGTGTTAACGGCAGCCCCGGCTTCCGCCCAGGGGACTTCGCCCGCCGCTCCACAAGCGGCCGCCGCGCTCCCCGAACCACCACCCCCGGCTTCCATACCGAAGAATCAGTGGGACGTCCAGGCCGAAAATCAGGAGAGCGTGGGCAAACTGCACAAGCTGCATGGGAACGCCTGGGTGGAGAGCTCCCACATACTCCTCCGCGGCGACGATATCGACTGGGACGAAGAGACCGGAGATCTGCATGCCTCGGGGCACGTTTACTTGCGCAACTTCCAGCAGAATGAGCAAGTATGGTGCGACCAAATGGAGTACAACACGGAACAGGAAACCGGGAAGTTTTACAATGTGCACGGTGAAATGGTTCCGCGGATCATCACGCGCCCGGGCATTCTTACCAGCCACAGTCCGTTCTTTTTTCAGGGCGAGTGGGCAGAGCGAGCGGGCGGAATCTACGTGCTGCACCACGGCTACATCACCAACTGCAAGATGCCCGCGCCCTGGTGGCGCCTGCGCGGCCCGAAGTTCGTGATCGTGCCCGGGGAGAAGGCGCTGGCGTACCGCTCCACCTTCCTGCTGCGCGGCGTGCCCCTTTTCTTTACGCCTTACTTTTACCATTCCCTGGAAAAAGAGCCGCGCAAGAGCGGTTTCCTGACCCCTAACATTTCCAACAGCTCCATTGGCGGTTTTACGCTGGGTATAGGCTACTTTTGGGCCATCAACCGAAGCTACGATTTGACCTACCGGTTTTTAGACTACACTTCCAGGGGCTTGGCGCACCACCTGGAGTTTTCCGGTAAGCCGCGTCCCGGCACGGATTTTTACGCGATCCTTTACGGGGTGCAGGACCGCGGCGTGGCCGGCGCGGGCCCTACCCAGACCTACAGCGGACTTTCCATCCACGCAGCGGGAAAGTCCGACATGGGCGATGGCTGGACGGCGCATACCGAGGTCAACTACGTGACATCGTTCCGTTTCGTCCAGGAGTGGTCGCAGTCGTATAGCGAGTTGCTCGGTTCGGAAACCCACTCCGTGGGTTTCGTCAACAAGAACTGGCCGACCGATTCCCTGGACGTGATCGTTGCGCGCCTGGAAAACTTTCAAACGGTGGAAGTCGCGATCCCCCCGGGCGGCAACAACTACGTTGCGAATGCGGTCATCATCCGCAAGCTGCCCGAGGCCGAGTTTTCAGGCCGGGACCAGCCCATCTGGGGGAACCTTCCGCTGTGGTTTTCCTGGGACTCCTCGGGCGGCCTGCTGTACCGCTCGGAGCCGGTCTTCAACTCGGGTCTGACGCAGCTCATCGACCGCGTTCGGACCGGCGAACTCATGACCAGGGAGAACCTTGCGCCCCACATTACAGGGGCATTTCATCTTGGGGACTTCCTCCACTTTGTCCCCAGCCTGGGCCTTCACGAAACGTTTTATGGGCAGGGCCAAACGCAGGACCTTTCCGTACAGGGCCAAACGCAGTATCAGGATACCTACCAAACCACGGGGACGAAAATCCTGCGCAGCGCGGAAGAGTTTTCGCTGGACGTCATTTTGCCCACGATTTCCCGCGTGTACGCGAAGAAGACATTTCTGGGCGACAAGTTGAAGCACGTTATCGAGCCGCGCGCGACGTACCGTTACGTGACCGGGGTGGGCAGCGACTTCGACAAATTCATCCGCTTCGACGAGACCGAACTTCTCTCGAACACGAACGATCTGCTGCTCTCCGTCACCAACCGGATCTACGCGAAGCGCGGCGATTCCGTGCAGGAGATTGTCACCTGGGAACTGGGGCAGAAGCGCTATTTCGACCCAACCTTCGGAGGAGCCCTGATTCCCGGCCAGCGGAACGTTTTCGAAAGCACAGCCGACCTGTCGGCCTTTGCGTTCCTGGCCGGGCCGCGCGGCGTATCCCCGGTGGTTTCGTCGCTGCGGCTCAGCCCCGTGAGCGGCTTCGCCGTACGGTGGCAGGCGGACTACGATCCCCGCGTGCACGGCGTTGTGGACAGCACGGTGGCCCTGGACTACCGCTTCAGGAAGAAGTACTTCGCCTCGATCGCCAACAGCCTGGTTCGCCTGAACCCCATTCTGACTCCGGCCGCCGACCAATACGGGTTCCGCGTGGGCTACGGCGACGTGAACCGCACCGGGTGGAACGGTTACATTACCGTCAATTACGACCAGCGGACCGGCGTGGTTGAGAACACCTCGGCTCAGGTAACCTACAACACCGATTGCTGCGGGCTGAGCGTTCAGTATTACCGGTTTAACGTGGGCTTGCGCGATGAGACGGGATGGCGCTTCGCCTTCGCCATCGGCAACGTAGGGACCTTTGGCACCCTCAAGAAGCAGGACCGGACATTCTAACCCCAAGCCGCGGGCCGGACGGCGCCGCCCCTGCATTTTCTTCTTGCCACGCCCCTTCGTTTCGAAGGAAACTGAAGAAGTCTCAAGGAGAGGCAAGAGTTGGAAAGAAACGGCCGCAAGGGTTCCCTGGTGATGGAGCCTGCCGAACGATGGAGCGCCCAACGGGCCAGCGAACTGTACGACGTCGCGAGCTGGGGCAAGGGCTATTTCTCGGCCGGCGACAACGGACACGTTCGCGTCCATCCGGAAAAGGACCCGGCGCGGTCGATCGACCTCAAGGAACTGGTCGACACCCTGGTGCTGCGGGGAATCAACCTTCCCATCCTGATTCGCTTCGCCGATATCCTCAAGCACCGGCTGGGGGAGATCCACGACGCGTTCCAGAACGCCATCGCGGAACACAAGTACCAGGGCGGCTACTGCTGCGTGTACCCCATCAAGGTGAACCAACAACGGCAGGTGGTGGAGGAAGTGCTTGAGTTCGGCAAGCCATACCGGTTCGGCCTGGAAGCCGGCTCCAAGCCCGAGCTGATGGCCGTCATGTCGCTGGCCGACAACGAAACCCCCATCATCTGCAACGGCTTCAAAGACGACGAGTATATCGAAATGGCCATGCTGGCGCAGAAGATGGGCCGGCACATTATCCCGGTGGTGGAGAAATACACCGAGCTGCACCTGATCCTGAAGTACAGCCAGCGCGTGGGCGTGCGCCCGGTCATCGGGCTGAGAGTGAAGCTGGCCAGCCGCGGTTCGGGCCGTTGGAAGTCCTCGGGCGGCTACCGGTCTAAATTCGGTCTCTCGGCCACCGAGGCGGTGCGCGCCTTGCAGGAGTTGAAAGACCTTGGCATGGCCGACTGCCTCAATCTGCTGCACTTCCATTTGGGCAGCCAGATCACCAACATCCGGCAGATTAAGGGGGCGGTAAACGAGGCGGTGCGGGTGTACGTGGACCTGGCGCGCGCCGGCGCCGGCCTCAAGTACCTGGACGTCGGCGGCGGGCTGGGGATCGACTACGACGGCTCCCAAACCGATTTCGAATCGAGCGTCAACTATACCCTTCAGGAATACGCTAACGACGTCGTCTATCACGCGCAGAACGTGTGTGACGAAGTCGGCGTGCCGCACCCCACCATTGTCACGGAGAGCGGACGCGCCATCGCCGCCTATCACAGCGTGCTGGTCTTCAACGTTCTGGGCGTTTCCGGCATGGGAGAGCCGGATGTGCCGGCGGAGCCGCCGCCGGACGCCGAGCAGCCCCTCGTCGACCTCCAGGAGACTTACCGCAGCCTCACCGCGAAGAACCTGCTCGAAAGCTACCACGACTCGCAGCAGGCGCTCGACCAGGCGCTCAACCTCTTCAGCTTGGGCTACCTTTCGCTCGACCAGCGGTGCATCGCCGAGAACCTCTATTGGGCGATTTCCCGCCGCATCGAGAGGATGGCCCGCGACCTGGACTACTTCCCCGAGGAACTGGAGGGCATCGACGCCATGCTTTCGGACACCTACTTCTGCAACTTCTCGCTGTTCCAGAGCATGCCCGATAGCTGGGCCATTAAGCAGCTCTTCCCCATCATGCCGATTCACCGCTTGGAGGAGGAACCCACGCGCCACGCCGTGTTGGGCGACATCACCTGCGATTCGGACGGTAAAGTGGACGCCTTCATCGACCGGCGCGACGTGAAGCGGACGCTGGCGCTGCATACGTTCAACGGCGGCGATTACTATTTGGGCGCGTTCCTGCTGGGAGCCTATCAGGAGATTCTCGGAGATCTGCACAATTTGTTCGGCGACACCAACGCGGTCCACGTACGCCTCGGGGAAACCGGCGAAGTGATGCTCGATTCGGTGATCAAGGGCGACACCGTGCGGGAGGTCTTGAACTACGTGCAGTTCACCTCAGACTCCCTGGTTACCAAGCTGCGCCGCGACGTGGAGGCGGCCCTGCGCGATGGCCGCCTGAGCTACGAAGAAAGCGGGGCGCTGCTGCGGTTTTACGAAGAGGGGCTGCACGGGTATACGTATTTGGAAGACGTGCACGAGCAGTAGGGCGATGGGTGGCGCGGCGCGCTCCTTTTGCGGAGGCCGCGCGGAAGCCGAAAGGGGGTAAACTTTAGGCATGGCAGCCTTGCCAAATTCGCCCTTGGTATCGGTCGAAGAATATTTGAACACGCTCTACGACCCCGACGTGGAATACGTGGACGGCGTTTTGGTGGAGCGTAATGCGGGCGACTGGTTGCACGCGCTGATTCAGAGCAATGTTCTGTTTGCCCTGCGGCGGAAGTACCCGCATTTGAAGGTCGTCGCCCAATTGCGCTCCAGCGTTACCGGCACGCGTTACCGTTTGCCCGACGTATGCGCGCTGGTGGCCGCGCCCAAGACCAGGTACCTGCTGGACGCCGCGTTCCTGGTGGTGGAAGTGCTCTCCGAGGGCGACGTGATGAGCGTCGTGATGGAAAAGCTGAGAGAGTACGCCAATAAGGGCGTCCAGAACGTCTGGCTGATCGACCCGCGTCTTCGGTTGATGTGCGTTTACTCCGGGGCGGCGCTCGTCGAGATCGAAGGCGAAATTATCGCGACGACGGATGGTTCCGTGGAGTTGTCCCGGAGCGAGATCTTCGAGGAGTAAGCCAATTCCCGGTGTGGGGCAGGTTGGTAACCTGCGGGCCGATTGTCAATCGGCCCGCGCGGCGGTTGGCAACCGCCGCGCAGATTGGCAATCTGCCCCACTGAGCTGAGTTGGCTTGGTAGGTGCGTCAGAAGTCCACGGCCACCACCTCATGGTCCAGAATCGACGGAATCGCCAGACTGATCGACCCGTTCGTCTCCCGCACGCGCGGGGAAAGTCCGCTGGCCAGTAGCTGCACCTTCCTGGCCCTCTGCCCCTCCGGCAGCCGAAAAGTCACTTGCTGCGGTGGAGTGGGAATGAACTCCCGAATCGGGCCTTTCATCATCATCGGATTCGTCAGGTTGACCAGGTGAACCGTCATGGATGACTTCTGGCGCCACACCGTGACATCCAGCAGACCCGGCCCGGTCACCGTCACCGGACGCGGCTCGTTGGCGGCCCAGTCCACCGCATTCCGCAACAACTTCCCGTGGTCTACCGCCAGGACTTCCCAGAAGGTGCGGTCGATGTCCCACGGAAAGTAGACCACGCGGCCTTTGCCCAGTTCGCGCGCGTAGACTTCGGGAGTGTCCGTCTTGGGAACGCGAGGATACACTTCCTCCATCGGCAGATCCGGATAAGACGGAATCAGCGTCAGGGGCGAATCGGGCGAAGCATCGTGCGGCCGCGTGGCGACTCGCGCCACCCCGTTGATGATGCGGTCCGCATCGTCCAGGCCGGCCAGAATCGGATGGCGCTTGCCGGTCGCGCGGTCCGATTCCAGTCGCAGGTAAGAGTTTTGCATGCGGGCATCCAGGCGGCCATCGAACGACGCGCCGAAAAGGTCCGCCAGCCCGAAGTCGCCGCGCCGCGCGCCCCACTCATCGTAGAGCGATGTCTCATGCGTCGCGACAATGCTCCCGCCGCGGCCGACGTATTCGCGAATCTGGCTGCACTGCAGGGTGGAAAGCGCCGCGATATTGGGAAGGATCAGAACCTTGAACTGCCCGATGTGCGACGCGTCCAGCAACCGGTCGTGAACCATCTCGAACGGAATGCGCGCTTCGATCAGCGCCTGGTAGTAGCCCAACGCGTGGTCCTCCACCTTCGCGCGCGCCTGCGCGCCGCCGTAATAGGTGGCCGTCTGCTGGGAGTAAACCATCGCCACGCGCGCCAGGGGGGCCTCATTGCGGAGATACCTCTCGTTGCGGTACAGCCAGCCGTAAAGATCCTCCACCACGGGCAGCCAGCGCCTGTCGTGGAGCGTGCCCGCGAACTTCGTGAACCAGGGACGCAGACCGTTGGCGACGCCGTCCAGCGCCCATAACCGGACCTCGGGCCCGCTCTGGACCGAGTCTTTCCACCGGTAAGTCTCCTCTTCTCCGACGCTGAATATGCCGCCGATGGGCTTCCGGCCCATGGCTGCCCGGTACTCCTTGGCGTTCTTCCCGTTCGACCAGGGCGCCGCCACGCCGCTGCGGGCCTGCCGGTCCGCGAACAGAATGGGGGCGAGCTCGCCGATCTTCTGCATGTCGAGATCGCTCAACGCCCCTCCGCCGGTGTTGGGAATATAGCGTGCGCCGGGGTTGATTTTGCGGATCTCGCCATCCCACAAGCGCCAGAGCTCGAACAGGCGCTGCTGCCGCCACTCGATGTAGGCGCGCCGCGCGGGATCTTGCGGGTTGTTGGTGCGCGGCAGATCGAGACCCGCGGCGGCCCGGAAGTTCTTCTGGCAATGTTCGCAGTAACACATGCCGGAGCCGGCCCATCGGTTACTGAAGATCCCGTCCACCTTGTACAAGGAGACGATCTCCTTAGTGACCTCGGTCATGAACTCGAAATTGTAGGGGCCGAGGGCGCAAGTCACCCAGAAATCCGGATCTGCCCAATGCCGCCGCTTCTGGCCATTCGCCTCCACCGCGATCCAATCGGGATGCGCATCGTAAACATCCTGATGCGCCGCGTGCGGGTCGGTGCGTGCGATCACCACCATGTTCAGCTTGCGGCATCCGGCCACCAGATCGCCAAATGGGTCTCCGCCGCCGAGCCACTTACTGCGGTAATGCAGCGGGACCCTGGTGGGATAGTACGCCACGCATCCACCCGCGCTGAGGCAGGCGGCGTCGGAGTGGGTGCGCTTGAAGTAGTCCAGCCAGAAGTTGAGATCGTAAGTGCCCGGATCGTTCTCCACCAGCGTCAACTGCGCCCAGCGCATCGGCCGGTCGAACCAGTCGTCCGGCGGGGCGGCGGCCGAAGCCGTGGGCGTACCAGCCAGCAGGAGCGGAGATCCGGCGATGGCCGAATTCCGCAAGAACTCCCTGCGGTTGCAAGGAGAGTCGTTGGTTCCGATCATGATAGCTCCTCTCAGCGAGGCAAATTGCGCAGCAGGTAATACTCGTTGATGGGGCGGTCGTCCTGAAGCGCGGGGATTCCAGGGCTCTTCCGGATCAAATCGTCCAGCGGGATTTCCTGGTCCAATACCACGGCAAACTGCTGCGCGGCGGTGTCTTCCGGTCCCCATTCGACCAGGTCGGCTGCCGCACCGGCGGGCAGGCGCGCCGCCAGTTCCTCGGCCGTCATGCGGAAAATCGGAGACTCGCTGGCGAGGAAGTGGAATCCCCATTGCTCAATCGACGGGAAGACGCGGACGTAAGGAAACGATTCCTTCAAGGCCTTCGCCACCGAAGCTTGCACGCTGTCGTCCGCATCGGGAAGCCACTGCGCCAGAATGCCCCCCACCCGGAGGCGCGGCTTGGCCGCGGCGTAGAACTCCTTCGAGTAGAGGAGGCTCGAAGCGGCCGCTTCCACTGGCGGCGGCGGGTCGATGGCGATTACGTCGTACTGTTCGCGAGTTCGCTCCAGATAGAAGCGCCCGTCGCCGATCTCGATTCGCGACAGCGGCGATTGCAGTAAGCGGTCGCCATCGGCATGAAAAAACGAGAACATACGCGGGACGCTGGGGGCCAGTTCCACCGCCGTCGAATGGATGCCCCACGACAACATGGAACGGTGCGTCGTCCCCATTCCGAAACAGATTACGATGGCGTCCTTGGGAACGCGCGGCAGAAACGCCAGCGGCAGATGAGCCATCATCTTGGTGATGGGCGTCAGGCTGGTCATTCCCACGCCGTTGACCAACAACTGCCTCTCATCGCCCCGGCCGCCGGCCACTACGGTTGCCGTGTAGTCGCGCAGCACTCTCCGAGGCGAGTATTCTTTTTCATAGCCGCGCGTGGCCAACACGCAGGCCAGAGCAATCGCGGCGGCTGCGCAAGCTTGCAACTTCGGGCCGAACTTCCATGCTCCGGAGGGCCGTGGGACCAAACCGGCCGCCATCCAGGGAAGCGCGAAGATCAGCAAGGCCCAACGTTCGCCTACCAGCGGGAGCAGGATAAACCCGGAGAGCAAGGGGCCCAGGACGCATCCGACGACATTAATGGCGTACCCGCGCCCGGCCCGTCCCGGATCTCCTCGCGAAATGCGGTCTAGCCACATCGGAGTCAGGAAGCCGGCGCCCGCTGAAAACGGCATGACCCCGATTGCCACCCGCAGCAGCGGGGGAATAGGGATTCGCGGGTCGCAGGCAACCAGAAGGAGCAGCATGGAGAGCCCCAGCAGAGTCAGGTGGCCGCCGGTCCATGAACCCATTTGGATCTTGCGGCTCCGGTAAATCTTGGACCCCACATACGTCGCCGCCAGATAAGTGCCCAGAATGGACGCGAAGGCGTAGACCATTGTCCCGAGAAATGCGGTAAACAGCCTTATCCATACCACCTCCACCCCCATGGTGGTGAGCCCCGTGCCGAACAGCAGCCAGAGATACGCGCGCGAGCTGGACACCGCTTCCTCAGGCGTCTGGCCCTCCGGCCTGGCAGCGGGCTCCGGTTTCGGGAGGGCGCCGAACGAAAGCGCGAAAGCGGACGCGGCCAGGCAAGCGTTGAGCGCCAATCCGACTCGCAACGCCCCCAGGAATCCCCATTTTTCAATGAAGAGCAACGGAATGAAGCTGCCGAGAACCGCGCCGCTGATGTTCGCCAGGTACAGGAAACTGAAGGACCGCGGCGACTCCCGGGGAAACCGCTCCTTGATGGCGGACATTGCGAACGGAAACGTCGCGCCCATGCAGGCGCACCAAGGCGCCAAGGTTAGCGCCATCAGGATGCCGGCAACGGCGTAGTAACCGGTGGTCGAAAGAGGAACGGCCGCCGACAGCTTCTCCATAAGCGCTCTCCCCCACGCCAGCTCGCGGGGAACCAATAGCGCGGAGACCCCGATGAGCAACTCCGCCAGCGCGTAGAGGCGCAGACCGCGCATGCCGGGCCGCGCGCCCCGGTCTTCCACATAGCGGCCAGCCCGCCAGGATCCGAACCCCAGCCCCAGCATGAATACCGAGAGAACGATGGAAACGAAAGCCGTGTCCACCGAGAAATGCGCCATCGCGAGCCGCAGCCATACCAACTCGTAGAGAATCGCGCAGAATCCGGAGACGAGAAAGAAGAGGAAATACCAGTCCATGGCGTCCGGCGAGGGCCCCCACCCTTTTTGCGTTTGGAAACCAGAGTATAGCCCACTTCCCATATGACGGTTTTTCCCCTTGCATGATTCCTTATTTCGACTATAATAGAAATATGGAATCGAGCATGGAGAAAAGGCGGCCGTGAGGAAGACGGAAACCGAACAGCTCGTGCGTTTCGCCGACATGCTGGCCGCCATGGGAACCGAGCCGCGTCTGCGGATTATCCGGCTGCTGCTGAGCGCGCATCCCGACGGATTGGTCGTGGGTGAGATCCAGACCGAGCTAGGGATTCCGGCGTCCACGCTTTCCCATCATCTGGAGAAGCTAAAGAACGAAGATCTGATTAAGGTCCAGCGCGAAAGCACGTTCCTGCGGTACAGCGCCAATGCCGAGGCGCTGCAGGATCTGCTCACATTTCTCTACGCCGAGTGCTGCACCAGGAATAAGGCTGTCAAGCCGGAAAACATCGTACGCATCTGCAAATAATCGAGGAGCAATCATGAACGTCAAAGAAGTGGTTCGAGAAAAATATGGCGAGGCCGCCCTGCGGGTGACCTCCGGCAAGGGGAATGCCTGTTGCGGATCGAGTCCTTCGAGCTGCGCATCGGGCGCCGACCCGATCACTTCGGATCTCTATAACGAGCTGCAAAAGAGCGAGTTGCCGGAAACCGCGGTACTCGCGTCCCTGGGCTGCGGCAATCCGACGGCCCTGGCGGAATTGAAGCCCGGCGAAGTGGTCCTCGACCTGGGAAGCGGAGGCGGCATCGATGTCCTGCTTTCGGCCCGGCGCGTTTCGCCAGGTGGAAAGGCCTACGGACTCGACATGACCGATGAGATGCTCGCCCTGGCGCGCCAGAACCAGGCGAAGGCGGGAATCGCGAATGTCGAGTTCCTGAAAGGCGAGATCGAGAGCATCCCCCTGCCCGGCGATTCCGTGGATGTGATCATCTCCAACTGCGTCATCAACCTCTCGGCGGACAAAGACCGCGTTCTCCGCGAGGCCTTCCGCGTGCTCAAGCCGGGCGGGCGTTTTGCCGTATCGGACGTCGTGACGCGGGGCGAAATCCATCCAGACATCCGCAAGAACATGCTGTTGTGGGTGGGCTGCGTGGCCGGCGCTCTCGATGAGAACGATTACCGGGCCAGACTCGCCGCCGCCGGTTTCGAAGCGATCGATATCGAACCGACTCGGATCTACCGCTTGGAAGACGCGCTCTCGTTCCTGGCGGACAAAGGCATCGACGCCGAAGCCATCGGCCCGCTGGTGGATGGAAAATTCATGAGCGCGTTTATCCGCGCGAGGAAGCCGGCCGGAAAGGGCGCTTGCTGCGGTCCGACGTGCTGCGGTTGACGGTGTCCGGTGGGACCTGATCAGCTCAGGGAACTGGCAGGCAGTTCACCCGAATTTGAGCAGGCGTTGAAAGGCTGAAAGGGCATGGAGAACGCAACAAGTCCCGGGCTTTCGTTTCTGGATCGTTACCTTACGCTGTGGATCTTTGCGGCCATGACGGCAGGCGTCGGGCTCGGGTACCTTGTTCCCGGCGTCGTGCCCTTCCTCGACCGCTTTAGCGTCGGCACGACCTCGATACCGATCGCAATAGGGCTGATCCTCATGATGTATCCGCCGCTGGCGAAGGTGAAGTACGAGGAGATGGGGCGTGTCTTCCAGCACCGGCGCGTCCTGCTTCTTTCCCTGGTCCAGAACTGGGTGGTTGGACCGATCCTGATGTTCGCGCTCGCCGTGCTTCTCCTGCGCGACAAACCCGAGTACATGACTGGCCTTATCCTGATCGGGCTGGCCCGCTGCATCGCCATGGTCATCGTCTGGAACGACCTCGCGCACGGCGACCGTGAGTACGCCGCCGGCCTGGTGGCGCTGAACTCGATCTTCCAGGTGCTGTTCTTCTCCGTCTACTCGTATTTCTTCCTGGCCACCGTTCCGCGCTGGTTGGGCCTCCGGGCAGTCGAGGTCGACATTTCCATGACCGCGATTGCAAAGAGCGTCTTCATCTATCTCGGCATCCCATTCCTGGCTGGCATGCTCACCCGTTTCGCGCTGCAGAAAACGAAGGGCCGCGAATGGTACGAGCAAGGGTTCATCCCGAAGATCAGTCCCCTCACCTTGATCGCTTTGTTGTTCACCATCGTGGTAATGTTCTCCCTGAAGGGCGAGATGATCGTGCAGTTGCCCCTCGACGTGGTTCGGGTCGCCATCCCACTGACCATCTACTTCGTGGTGATGTTCTTCGTGTCGTTCTGGATGAGCAACAAGGTTGGCGCCAACTATGCGGAGGCAACCACGCTCTCCTTTACGGCATCGTCCAACAATTTCGAACTCGCCATCGCCGTGGCAATCGCCACGTTCGGCATCCACCATGGCGCCGCTTTCGCCGCCGTGATCGGACCGCTGGTCGAAGTCCCTGTGCTCATTTCCTTGGTCAATGTCGCACTTTGGATCAATCGGAAATGGTACGGTGGCGTGTTTGCCAGCGTCGACACCTGTCGCACGCGGAGAGCCTGACATGACACTTGCCGCGGGTCCCACAAGAATCCTGATCCTGTGCACCGGGAACTCCGCCCGCAGCCAAATGGCCGAAGGACTGATGAAGTCCTTCGATCCCGCGCTCGATGTCCATTCGGCCGGAACCAGGCCGGCGCCGCGGGTGCATCCGGCGGCTGTCGAGGCAATGCGCGAGATCGGCATCGACATCTCGGCCAACTATCCGAAAAGCGTCGAACCGTATCTCGGTGAATCCTTTGACTTCGTCATTACCGTGTGCGACCACGCCAATGAAACTTGCCCGGTGTTCACCGGCCGCGTGCGTCGCCGCATGCACATCGGGTTCGAAGATCCCGCCTGCGCGACCGGGAGCGAGGAGGACGTACTAGCGGCGTTTCGCAAGGTCCGCAACCAGATCGCGGATCGGCTGCGGGAGTTCTACCGCGAGGAAATCGCGCCCGCCGCGCGTCAGGCGTAGCCGCGCACCTTCTTGTAATTGGCCAGGCAGCGCTGGGCGGTCTCCAATTCGGAGACGTTGGCGCCCATGCCTTCCTGTTCGATCAAGTAGTACTCCGCGCCGCCGGTTTTCTCACCCGCGGCGAATATCTTAAGCCAAGGCACATCGCCGTCCCCGAAGAGGACCTGGAAACCGCGGCCCGCGCCGGCGGCCCACTCCTTAAGGTGCATGGAGTTGATGCGGCCGGGGTTGGATTCGATCCACGCTACCGGATCGTGGCCCACCTCCACACAGGTGCCCACATCGAACTGCAACATCACGTCCTTGGGCGTGTTGGCGGCCAGCACGGCCATCCCAAACGTGCCCTCAACGGGCTGGAATTCCGTCTCGTGGTTATGGTAGCCGACACGAAGGCCCGCGGCCTTGGCCTTCTCCGAGGCAGCGGTCAGCGTCGCGGCGATGTTCTTGTACGCGTCAACCGTGGTGGCCCTGGGAGAACTTGCCATCACGATGTACTTCGTACCGAGGATGTTGTTGAGTTCGATGGCCTTGGGCAAGCCGGCCCCGAGGTTGCCGTAATCGTTGTGGGTGGAATTGCAGCGGATGCCGAGGCCGTCCATCAGCTTGCGGACATCCTTGGCCTGATCCGTGGTCCACCGGTAGTAAGGGCTGAAGAATTCGACCACTTCATAGCCCATCTTGGCGACCGCTGTCACGGTACCGTTGAGATCCTTCGCCAGTTCGGTGCGGACCGAGTACATCTCCAGGCCGATGGGGAGGCGCTTAGCCTGCGGCACGGCGCGCGCGAGCGGCGCCGCCGCCGTCAACGCAAGGAACGACCGTCGAGAAAAATGAACGCTCATGGGACAAACGATAACACATTGAGGCGGATGGTATTCTGGTCATAACCGCTGTGTTTCGGCCAAACCAGATCCGCCGGGCCGGGCTTGTCTCCTTGGGTGGCCTTCTGCTTCTGAGCGCGCTGTATGCCACACAAAAACCGTGGAGGGAATACCCGGGCCTGGAGTACACGAACTATCCCATCCCGCCCGACTACCAGGAACAGACCGAGTGGGCCTTCGCCCGCCTGATGTATCCACCGGTCAGCGCCTGGCGCGGCGGCTTCAACTTCGCCGGCGACTGGCGCGAGGGCGGTACCAATTGGACCATGGACTACCCCCGCTCCGACCGCCATCTTTCCGCGGCGTTGCGGCGTCTGACCCGCATCCACGTCCGCTCCGTCGAACAACCTCTCAACCTGGATGACGGCGACGTCTACGATTGGCCGTGGCTTTACGGCGTGGAGGTAGGCCACTGGAACCTCACGGACGACCAAGCCAGGGCCATGCGCGAATACCTGCTGCGCGGCGGGTTCTTCATGTGCGACGACTTCCACGGGACGGACGAGTGGGACGTGTTCGTCGCCAGCATGGAGAAGGTCTTTCCGGACCGGCCCATCGTGGAGATTCCCAATGGCGATCCAATCTTCCACACCGTCTACGATTTGGACGACCGTTACCAGGTGCCCGGCGCGCAATACATGGACACCGGCAAGACGTTCGAAAAGGACGGCCGCGTGCCGCACTGGCGCGCCATCTACGACGACCACGGCCGGATCATGGTCGCCATGTGCTTCAACATGGACTTGGGCGATTCCTGGGAGCACGCCGACAATCCGCGCTATCCGCAAAGGTTTTCCGCTCTGGGCATACGCATTGGCGTAGACTATTTGATCTACGCGTTTACGCATTGAGGCTAAGCACATGAACTGGAGCGCGGCCGGCGCGGTGGCGCTGGCGTTGGGAGTGATTCTGGGCGCCTTCGGAGCGCACGAACTGCGGGGCCGGCTGGACGCCTACCTGATGAGCGTGTATGAAAAAGCGGTGTTCTATCATTTCATTCACGCGCTGGGTACGCTGACCGTCTCCCTTATGGCTAAGACTGGCGCGATCACCGAATCCGCGGCCGGATGGGTCTGCGGATTGCTGCTGGCGGGGATTGCGGTTTTTTGCGGAAGCCTTTACGCGCTCGCCCTGACCGGTTACCTCGGGCTGGGGGCCATCACACCGATCGGCGGCCTTTCATTCATCGCCGGCTGGCTGGTGCTGGCGTGGGCTTTGGTAAAGAAATAGGAGAAGGGAAATGGAATTGTTGCGACACACCCTAGCCACCCTGGCCTATCGAGGGGAACGCGGCCTGTCCGGCGCGCCCGCGGAGTTCGCGGTTTTTCCCGGGGCGGTGCGTACGCCCGGCGAGATCCTGGCGCATATCGGGGATTTGGGGATTTGCTGGACTGGGCGCTGTCGATGGCGAATGGCGCGCCCAAGTGGCAAAACTCGGCTGTACTCGCGTGGGACCGGGGAACCGAGCGGTTCTTCAACGCGCTGGAGGCGCTCGACAAGCGCTTGGCAGCAGGCGACCCGCTGGGGGCTCCGGCGGAGAAAGGCTGGCGGGGTGTCCGCAGCACGGCGAGAACTACTACGAAGCGGACATTGCCGTGGGGAAAGTGGGATGGGAACAGGCGCCGGCGAAGGTGGTGTTCTAGGCAACAAAAAAGCCCCTCGCGGAACGAGGGGCCTGGGGACTTAATCCGGGCAGCTTCCTACTCTCCCACACACTTGCGCGTGCAGTACCATCGGGGCTGGGAGGCTTAACTGCCGTGTTCGGGATGGGAACGGGTGGGTCCCTCTCGCTATGGCCGCCCAGAAACTGAGTGACAAAGAGCCACTTGGCTCTTTGACTGAATATTGACGGGGCTAAACACGGAAAAAACGCGATTTCGCAGCGCCACGTGCGTGCGCAGTAAATTTTATGGTCAAGCCGAACGGGCGATTAGTAACGGTAAGCTCA
>OBLW0100000997.1_pt1 | contig 24344 bp, 18 predicted proteins | sample 1520161 | NCBI WGS metagenome assembly OBLW01 (sample SAMEA3539309, study PRJEB22396) | soil metagenome | biome: tundra; feature: field; material: soil | place: USA | collected 2010-05 | depth 0.15 m | reverse complement strand
GAGATGCCTAAGTGACTGGAGTTCAGACGTGTGCTCTTCCGATCTGGATCGTGCCTTTGCGATTCCAGTCGACGTTTCGAAAACGAGTGAGATCAGTGGCTTGCTCGACCAGGCCGTGAGCCGATTTGCCGGACTAAATTTTCTGCTGAACAACGCGGGAGTCTTGCACGTTGGGAACGCGGAGCAGATCACCGAAGAACAGTGGGACGACACCTTCAATCTGAACGTTCGTTCCGTGTGGCTACTCTCGCGGGCGGCGTTACCCCACATGAGAAAAGCTGGCGGCGGTTCGATCATGAATGTGGCTTCCACGCTTGGGCTGGTCGGCGCTCGCAACCGCGCAGCCTATGCTCCATCCAAGGGGGCGCTGATACAGTTGACTAAGAGCATGGCGATCGATCACGGGCATGAAAATATCCGGGTGAACGCGATTTGTCCGTCATTCGTCGAGACCGAACTGACTGAGCGTCTCCTGGGCCAGGTTGCTGATCCAGCCGCGATTCGCCGGGAAAGAACCGCTGCGCATCCCATCGGCAGACTCGGCCGGCCCGAGGATATTGCAGGTTTGGCGGTTTATCTGGCGAGCGATGAATCGTCATGGGTGACCGGAGCGGTCTTGCCGGTGGATGGAGGCTATCTCGCGATGTGACCGCTGTCTTCTCACTTCGCCAGTTGACCTGGATGTATGCCTTCCCCAAGGACGAAGCTTGATCCCACGCTCCCCACAACCGCCGATGCCCGCGGCAGCGCGAGTCTCTCCCGAATGCGATAGACCGCTTCGATGCCAGTGCAATGTGCGCCCATCAGATTCGCCACTTTAAATTCTTTCAGCTTGTCGGCAGTCCAGTTCAGTTGCTCATCGGTCGCCGGAAAGAGATGCAATCCGCCGACGACTGCCTGCACCGGCTGGTTCGGAAATTGTTCTCGCGCAAACGTGAGGATGTTGATGATTCCCGCGTGGCCACAGCCGGTAACCACGACCAACCCTTCAGGCGTATTGAGTACGAGAGATTGGTCCTCGGGAATTGTGTCCTCGACCAAGCCCGCCGAGGTCTGCACTTTTCCAGTGCTGCTCCAATTGTGTTCCGGATACTTACGGGGCACCGGTCCGGTCAGCCACGCGCCCGGAAAGATTTCCGCCGCCTCTTCGTGTTCGATAAACTTCCCTCCAGTGGCTTCATACTCCTCCTTCAATGCAATCATTTGGTTCTCTTCACCCGCTTGCGCTGGCCGGCTGTAAAAAATACCGCGGGCGACATGAACTACCGACAATGCGCTCGGATTTCTTTTCATCATCTCCTTGCGGAGAGTCATTAGGCCACCGACATGATCCCAGTGATTGTGCGTAAGGATCACCTCTCTCACGTCGGACAAATCAATCTTCAAGTCGCGTGCATTTTGCAATACGGTGTCAGGTCGGGCTCCGGTATCGAGCAGAACGCGGTGCCCATCTGCCTCGATCAGCGCCGAAAATCCCCACTCGCCTACACCCGTAATATTTCCGACCAGCATGGTCGAAAGCAGGGTCACTTTCAGCGCGTGAATTTGCGCCGGGGCGTTCTGGGAGCTCGAAGAGACACTGCTTTGGGCCAAGGCAGGAGGCATACTCAAAATGGAAAAGGAAAACGAGATCAGCGCGGCAAAACTCTGTATGCAGCGAAAGTGCGAAATCTTATACATATTGGAACCCTCGATCGACTTCCCTGATCCTACCCTATTGAAATCCGCGAGCAACGGGGTGATATCGGAACCTGCTTGCTTCAGGTGGCAGCGCGAGGATACGCTTCGGCACTTCAGGCCCAGCGCGGGCTAGTCAATCTGGATCTTAGCCAGAATTTCAGGTTCGTAGGATATGGTGGCGTGAGGTTGACACTCGAATTGCGTTAAGGAGGGACATGAAAAAATTCTCCAGCATGTTTTTTGTCTTACTACTCATGTCGATTTGCGCCGTGGCACAAGACAGTCCATCGAACGATGAGTTCGCACCTCTAGTTCTGGTGCGGATTATCCCTATGCCTGACGTTCAAGGCCGCTTCGATCATATGGCGGTGGACAACCAGACTGGCAGAATCTTTGCCGCCGTTTATGGCGATGACAGTGTGCAAGTGTTGGAAGTTCAGAGAGGCAGGAGAGTCCACAGCATCCGGGCAGATTTCAGTAAGCCGCAAATGGTTGCCTACCTTCCGGACTCGAACCGGATCGTCGTCTCCAACGAGGGCGATGGATCTTGCAAGGTCTTCGATGCTGGCACCTACAAGCTCATCGACACGGTCAAGTTTCCAGACGATGCCGATCAACTCCGCTACGATCCGCTTACCAAGCGCGTCTACGTCGGCTATGGCGAGGGAGCCATTGGTATGTTCGATGCGACGAGCAATAAGCGCATCGAAGGTGATTTCGAACTCGGGGCTCATCCAGAATCATTTCAACTGGAACAAAAAGGGCCCAGAATTTTTGTAAATCTAGCCTCCGTGAGCCAAATCGCAGTCATTGACCGGGACACTCACAAGATTGAGAAATGGAAGCTTGAAGAAGCTGGAACCAATTTCCCGATGGCGCTTGATGAAGAGCACCACCGCCTGTTCGTTGCTGCCCGCAGACCAGCCCGGCTGTTGGTGCTGAACACAGATTCCGGCAAAGTGATTGCTAGTCTTCCCGGCGCCGCCGATTCTGACGATATGGCCTACGATGCCACCCGAGGGCGGATTTACGTTCCCAGCGCAGAAGGCTTTATTTTCGTTTACCAGCAAATTGATGCTGACCGATACGAGCGCATCGCCAAAATTCCAAGCGCGATTGGGGCGCGAACCAGCGCTTATTACGGCCAAGTTGGGAAGCACAATAGCCTTTACCTTGCGGTTCCTGGCCGCTCCAACAGAGACGCGGAACTGTGGGTTTACGAAACGCGCGATTGAGTAATTGAAGACTTCCGTAAACTGGATTACACAAATCCGCCGCGAAGATAGGCTTCGGATTAGGACCGACAAATTCGGCCGGATGCGCTCGGTGTCAGTCCTCAGCCATGCTGGATATCAGCGGTTAGTAGCCGGTCAGTCCGACGCATCATTCTCCAGTCGTACTCATAAGCGGTTCCACAAACTGAGCATATCTGATAGTGGTCACCATGAGCATCGATGCGTGGCCAAGCGAACCGGTGGTGGCAACCTCGTCCGAAGAGCCGTTTCAAAAAGTTCATTGCCTTACTCCTTCATTCCGGCTCCTCCAGGTATCGAGCCATCGGCTAAAGAATGGTTTCGGCTGACCGTTGAGCAGATCATGCAGCGTGGACAAAAGAATTTTGGGTGGTTGGGATTTGGAAAGGAAAGTGTCCACTGCCTCAAGTTTGCTCGCCGGCAGTGGGCCGTAGGCGGATAACAGCATGATGGGGACGTGCGACTTGACGCGCTTCATCTTCGCCGCAACCACATCCCCGTTCATTCCGGGCATCTGGTAGTCAAGAACCACCGCGTCGACGGAATGCGACTTGAACAACTTCAGTCCCTCGTCGCCGCCGGTGGCTTCAAGAACTTCGTAGCCGTTGCTTTCGAGAAAAAGTTTCCGTCCGATGAGCCCGTTCCAGTGGTCGTCAATGCAGAGGATCGTTGCTTTCAGCCGAGACATGACTTATTCCACAGCTCCAATTCGGCCAGGATTAACTTTTCTCAGAGGTCTACGTCGGTCCCTGAAGGGCCGAAGTTACCTGATGAAGTGGTGGGCAAAGTCATTTCACTACCAACCGAACCGGATTTCAAATTACGAACGTCCACTCGAGGTATCGGTTACCGAAGCCGGAGTCGTGAATGGTCGCGACCCTCAACCAATTTTCATCAGCTCGCTCAGTCTTGGTGATGACAGGATTACCAAGCCCGGTGTCTTTCCATCTGCCCATGACCCTGACGATTCTGCTTCAAGGACGACTGAATAGCCGCCTGCAGTTTTTCCTGGTCGTCGTCGTAGAGCCCGACGAACTTGAATGGCTGGAGACTCCAGGAGATGGGACTTAACATTTCGGCTGCTCCAAGCACCGAACCTTTTCCGGTGAGAAACATCAATTTCACCTGAGAGCCTTGATCCAAAGGTCTCGGCAAACACAGCAGGCCGCCGGTGAGAGAGATGACCTGCAGTTTGCCTGAAACCCTGCGCCCGTTCTTGCACCGCAGAACCGCAGGCGTGAGTTCAGCGAAGGAGGTTCGCGGAGCTCGCCGTCGGGCGTCCGATGAGGGAAGGTAGGTCATGGAGGCTAGGTCGATTATGTGCCCAGGGCGTGCAGAACGGGAGATTACGGAAGGACCGGTTTGGAGAGAAGGGACACCAGCGGAACTTTGGCGAACTGTTGGAGTGGAATTGCCGCGTGTTTCGCTGCGGTTCCAGGCTCGCGTCGAGAGCACTTCTTCCCCTTGCGACGGGAAGGCTAGTGCTGCGGATCTTGGCTTGCAGAGGGTTGCGGCTGAGTTGAATTACTCTGCAATTTTTCGAACTCTTGCATCTCGTGTTTTGCTTCAGCCGTTTTTCCTTGCTTGCGGTAGAGTCCCGCCAGACCGAAATGCGCTTGCGCCGCCAGTGGACTTTGGTTCTCAATCGATAGGAGTTTATTCCATGCTTTTTCGGCAGCGGCGCCGTCGCCATCAAGCGAGGCTGCTTTGCCTAAAGCATAAAGAGTCTCTGGCATGTCCTGCATTAACCGATCGGAGCGTAGAAGTTCGGCTCGCGCCTCGTGCGCTTTGCCCTGCTCTAGTAGCGCTTCCCCCAGGCGATAAGCGGCTTCGGCGTTCCCCGGCTGCAATTTAGTTTGCAGGCGAAATTGCTCTTCAGCTTTTTCCCATTTAAAAGCGCCGGCATATACTTCGCCCAATGCAAGGTGAGCCTCGGGCAGGCCGGGGCGCAGCCGCAACGCATCACGATATTCCTTTTCGGCATCCTGCATCCGTCGCAACACGTAGTAATTTTCAGCCATGGCCTGATGCGCGCGAGGCGAGTCGGGATAAGCGGCCAACAATGTGTCAATGGATTGCTTGGCGAGCAGACCGCTCGCCCGGCCGAGATAGTAAAGAACATCCGGATCGTTGGGGTGCGCAGCCAATGCAGTTTGCAGGTTTGCAACAGCCTGCGCAAGTTGTCCAGCTTGTATTTCCGCGATCCCCAGCGCGGTTTTATCTGGAGCTCGCTCCAGATGTGGAATCGCCTCGGTCGCATAGCCCTGGGAGAGTAGAGAGTATCCCAGCAACTGATGAGCCGGCAGGGAACCTGAATTCAATTCGAGCGCCTGTTTCAGCGGCGCGATTGCAGATGCATAATCGCCATTTTCCATATAAGCCTGGCCGAGGCTGATGAAGCCATCGGCGAATGACGGATCGAGTTCGGTCGTTTTTTTAAATTCCCGGATGGCCACATCAAACTGATGTTGTTTGTCGGCCGCAATTCCTGCTTCCATGTGTTCCGCCGCCTGCGGCGATGCCAGCTGCCAGGCCAAAAACAGAAGTGTAAAGGCGCGGATCACGGCTTCTCCGGTTCGCGCACTTCTAGAAACTGGTCGGCGCGAACGTCGTTCAATGTCTGATGAATCCCGGATGGCCAGGCGATTTCCACTTTTGCCTTCTCCGCTGAGCCGAGTCCGAAGTGAAGGCGTTTGTCACTGGCCGAAAGATAGCTGCCGGCTGAGGTGGCAAATCTTGTCTGCCCATTCACCTGCACCCGGGCCCCGAGTCCATCACGATTGCTGCGAGTGCCGCGCAGAGTAATAACCAGCCAGTGCAGTTTTCCACCGCGGTTCAGGAACACTTGAGGACGGCCGCCGAGAGTTGTCATGACTACATCCTGCCAGCCGTCATTATTTAAGTCACCGAAGGCGGCCCCTCGCGCCGCCCATGGGGCTGTACTTCCAGAATCGACCCGCTCGAACCGTCCATTGTGATTCAACGCTAACAGTGGCGGTTCGAGATAGTGAAGCGACGGATCGATTTGCTCCACGTTGTCCAACACATGTCCCTGTGCGACGAACAAATCTTTCCAACCGTCATTGTCGAAATCTTCCAAGCCTACTCCCCAGCCGGAACTGCCACTCGACAGTGCACCCAAGCCGGCTTCGAGGCTGCGGTAACTGAACGAACCATCCCCATCGTTGTGATAGACGCCGTAAATCTCGCGCGGCAACTCGGTCACGATCACATCGGGACGACCGTCGTTGTCATAGTCCTGAAATACCACACCCATGCCCGAAAGGCGCCGTCCATCCTGGGAAAGAGCTGCGCCGGCTTCAAGGCCTAACTCCGTAAAGGTGCCATTGCCGTTGTTGTGAAAAAGATATTGCTGCATCCCATCGTTCGCCACAAAAACGTCGGTAAATCCATCGCCATCGTAGTCAGCGAATGCTACGCCCAGAGCGCGGCCTTTTTTCGCGGCGATGCCAGAGCGTTGGCTGACGTCCGTAAAAGTTCCATCGCCATTGTTGTGATAGAGAATGCTGGTGGTGGCAGGAAATTCTTCCGGCGGACAATAGGTATGATAGTTCCCGCCGCAATCTTTATTGTGTTTCGTGTCCCAGTCCATGTAGCGGGTTACAAAAAGATCGAGCTTCCCGTCGTTATCGTAATCCAAAAATCCGGCGGAAACCGACCATCCACCCGCCGCGACGCCCGCTTTGGCCGTCACATCCGTGAAGGTGCCGTCGCCGTTATTGTGATACAGAATATTTTTTCCGTAACTGGTGACATAGAGATCGGGATAGCCATCGTTATCGTAATCGCCGACAGCTACACCCATGCCATAGTTTCCATCGCCGGCGTTCGCCAAGCCGGCTTGCTCGGTTACGTCGGTGAAGGTTCCGTCTTTATTTTGCCGGTACAGGCGATTCCAGTAGCGCGGGTCGTGACGCTCGAAGTTCTCTGGCGTTCGCATCGGGCTGCTGACGTGCCCGCCATTCACGAAGAAGATGTCCAATAAACCGTCATTGTTGTAGTCCAGGAGAGCCACTCCACCTGGCATAGTTTCAATCAGATATTTCTGCGGAGTGGGCGAATTCTGCAGCGTGAAATCCAAGCCAGAAGGCGGGTGGACATCGAAAATTGGCGCAGCGAGAGTCGTCGCCCATAACTCCAAGGCGAAGACAAAGCATACGCGAAACAAGTTGTTACTCAACTGAGATTTCCTTCAGGCGCACAGCATATCGCGAGGGAGGTGTAGTGTGCACCCTCCCGCTCGATGTTTCTCCACCCATGGGGACGGCAGCACTTCGGCTCAACGGGTGAATCCGGAATGAATTTTACGCCAGCCGCCGAGTCGATTCCCGCTCCACAAGTTTAGGCGGAATCAGTATTTTTTGCGGGCTTATCGGGGACTTTAATCCGATTCTCGCCATCAGAAGCTCAGCCGCGAGCATTCCTATCTGGCAGGTCCCCTGGTCGATGGTGGTCAGCGGAACCGACAACACATCGGAGTAGCGAACATTGCCGGCACCTACGACGGCAATATCCTGAGGCATTTTCAGGCCAGCCTCCAGGATGGCCTTCATAGCGCCGATTGCTACCGGGTCGTTGTAACAGAAAACTCCGTCCGGGAGTGGGCTCAGCTCCAGCAGCCGACGCATCCCCTCGTATCCGGTGTGGTCTCCATGGCCGGCAAAGACGATGTAATCCGAATGCGAATGGAAACCGGCCAACGCCAGCGCCTGATTGTAGCCTTCCAAACGTTCCGCAGCGATTCGCACTTCGGGACCACGTAGGTGCCCAATTCGACAACAGCCTTTTGCGATCAGATGCTCCGTCGCCAATCTGCCGATAGCACGGTTGTCGGCTCCAACAAAGCAAGCCTGCAGACCTGCGATCGGACGGTCAATCAGAATAAAAGGAATATTCCGGCGATGCATCCGCTTGAAGACATCCAGACGGCGCGGCGGTTGCGAGGAAGCAATGATTAATCCGTCTACTTGGCGAGCTAAGAGAGAGTCTATCTCGCTGGCCTCCAGTGCGGGATCTTCCTCGAACGATGAGATCACAATGTGATAATCGTGCGGCCGGACGGTCTGAGCCACAGCCCGCGCGATCTCCGCAAAGAATGGGTGCGCGAATTCCGGCAGGAGCACCCCAATCGTGTAGGTGCGGCGCGTGACCAGGCTGCGCGCCACCCAGTTCATTTGATAGTTCAATTGCTGAGCGCGCCGCAGCACTCGCTTGCGCGTGGCATCGCTGATCCGCCCCTGGTTCCGCAGAACTTTCGATACGGTCACCACCGAAACATTCAAGTCCTTAGCGATGTCCTGCATGGTGGCGGGCATGACGGGGAAGCTTAACACTCTTCCAGGGTTAACGATAATTCAAATGTAGATAATCCATTTTCTACTTGACAACGGTCGCGCTCGTAGTCAAGAATCCGGCCACTGTAATTTCGGCTACCATTTGGGGAAATTCCTGTACCAGAAAGAGTCATCTATGCCAAGTCGCATACTCTGGAGTCTGCTGCTCTCAATCGGCGTCCTTGTTTCCACCTCTCTCTCGCTCTTCGGCCAAACCACCTATGGCTCGATCGCCGGCGCAGTCACCGACACTTCCGGAGCCACGGTTACGGACGCCAATGTAACCCTGACCAACCTTGGCACACAGGAAAAGCGCACGCAGTCCAGCGGCGCGGACGGGCTCTTCACGTTTGTGAATCTCTTCCCTGGCCAGTACCGGATCGACGTGGAGAAGCAGGGCTTTAAGCACTTCGTACGCGCGGATGTTACGGTCGATGTGCAGCAGAGCACGCGTGTGGATGCCGCGCTCCAGGTCGGCGAAGTGAGTCAGGTCGTCGAGGTCACTTCGGCCACGCCCTTGCTGCAGACTGAGAGTTCCTCGCTGGGCACGGTCGTCGACCAACGCGAGGCCAACGAGCTGCCTCTGAACGGTCGCAACATCTTCAACTTGACCACGATTACTCCGTCAGTGATTCCGCAAGGAAGCACGGAAGGCAACGTTGTTGGCAAGAATCCATTCGATTTCGCCAACTACCAGATCGGTGGCGCTTTCGCGAATGAGGGGGCGGAGTACCTGGACGGTCAACCCCTCAATATCGGCTACATTAACTTACCGTTCGTCGTTCCAACCCAGGACTCAATTTCGGAATTCAAAGTCCAGGACAACAATCTGGGTCCGGAGTGGGGAAAGTTTGCGGGTGGCGTCATCAACATGAGCACCAAGTCTGGAACCAACACCTGGCATGGCGAAGGCTATGAATACCTGCGAAATAAAGTTTTGAATACCAACGAGTTCTTTAACAAGCAGTCCGAACTCTCCGCCGGCAAACCGAATGAGCCAGTGCCCTTTACGCAGAACCAGTTTGGCGCCGCTGTTGGCGGAGCGATTCTCAAAAACAAGACTTTCGTTTTTTTCAGCTATGAAGGTTTCCGGCTTAGGACTGGCACTCCGTTCAACACCACGGTGCCAACGGTAGCGGAGCGAAGCGGCAACTTTGCGGATCTCTGCCTCACGGGTTTCAATACTCCTGATCCCCATGGATCAGGAGTTAACATTTGCTCGGATACCTCCAATGGACAGTCGGTGCACCAGCTTTACAATCCGATCGCCTTCACCAACGGCGACACAGGCCTCACGGGGATTGCGCCGACGAGCTTTCGTGTGCCGTTCGCCAATAACAACATTTCGGCAGCCATCAATCCAACCTCCGCTTATCTTTTAAACAAGCTGATAGCGGATCCGACGAACGGAGGAACGGTCCTTAACTTTCTTAAAGACGCCAGCACAGGCGGAGATACGAACGAGTATGTGGCCCGCGTTGACCAGACAATCAACAGCAAGCAGACTATTTTTGGCCGCTTCTCTTACTGGAAATTGCTGAGTCTGGCACAGGATCCCTTCGGGACCGGACTTTGCAAGGACCGTTGCGCTGAAAACACGAAGAGCAAGAGCGTAGCTGTTGGCTACAACTACGCAATCAGTCCCAATACTATATTCAACCTGAACGCGAGTATCAGTCGGTTTATTTACCTGCGCGATCCCATCAACAGCGGCTTTGATGTCTCACAGGAAGGCTGGCCAGCTGCCTACAATGCGCTCGTACCGAGTCAGGAGCGTACCCCGCTGACTCCCTGTTTTGGACAGAATGATTCTTTAGTAGGTTGCAGCCAGGGACAAAGCGCGATCGGTGACTTCAACACGCAATTTAATATCTCGCCCCAAGTCACGATGATCCGCGGACACCACACCTTTGTTTGGGGTATGCAACTGGAAGAGGGTTACGACAATTATCTGCAAACCAACACCGGTGGCGGCTTGATTTCATTCGGAGGGTCATGGACTTCGGCAACGCCCGGCGTAGTCGGGGCTGGCAACGTACAGGGTGCTGGTGCAGGTAACGGCGAAGATTTTGCCGACTTTCTGCTCGGATATGGCAACGGGCAAGGTGCGGCCTTCGGTAATCAGACTAGCGGTTCGCTTGTGATCTCTGGTCCCATCTCTGGCAAACAGACCTACCGGGCCTTTTATTTTGGCGATACCTGGCATGCGACGCCGAAGCTAACGTTAAACCTGGGCGTACGTTATGAATTGCAAGGTCCATGGTCAGAACGCTACGATAAGATGACTTACTTCAACCCCACTGCCACGAACGGCTCCGTGACGGGATGCAACGGTACACCTGGAAGTGCTTGCCCTGGCGATCTCTTCCTGGTGAAGACGGGAGTAAACAGCAGCCGCAACAACCTGCCGCTTTCCTATAAGGAAGTTCTGCCCCGACTGGGATTCGCCTACGCGCTGGATTCCAAGACAGTAGTTCGTGGCGGATACGGGATTTTCTTCATCCCGAACTATGTGTCGTTCAATGCCAATCCCTACGTAGACCCGGTTAGCAGCTCCACTTCAAACTTCTTCTCCAGTAATGACCACGGCGACACCCCGGCCGCTACACTCAACACCAATACCTGCGCGTGGGCTGGCAACAACAACCTTTCCTGTCTCGGCGCGGGACCGTTCAACCAGGCTCCTGGGGTCGGCGCTAATAATCTGACACCCGTGCCCGGCCGCAATCCGCAGCCGAATGTCTCGCAGTACATTTTGACTCAAAACAATTTCTCGGCAACTGGCTATACCGTCCAGAAGTACGGCTACCTGGAGCAATATAACCTGGACTTCCAACGCCAACTGCCCGGCGGATTCTTCGCTGACGTGGCCTACGCGGGATCACACGGTGTGCATCTTGAGCAATCCAACACGAACGTCAACCAGATTCCTGATAGCTTCATCGCTCAAGCGGCGAGTCAATTCGCCGCTGGCCAGCCAGTGGCCATCGCGCAGCCCATAACGGGGACTACTCCTTGCACGGCTGGCCAGAGCGCCGTCGCTAACAATTGTTACCCTTTCAGCCAGGCTCTTCCTGGTAGCCTTGGGCCCGGTGTTTTGCTACCGGGTCAACTCGACCGCCCGTACGCACAGTATGCGGGATTGAATCTCAACGCTCTCGGCTGCTGCGAAAGCAATTACAACGCTTTGCAGGCAACCGTAACCAGGCGATTCCAGAGCGGTGGCACGTTGCTGGTCGCCTATACCAATTCCAAGCTGATGTCCAACACCGACACGCTCACCTCATGGTTGGAAGGTGGAACTACCGGAGGCGTGGGAGCTGTCCAGGACTGGAACAACCTTGCCGGGGAGCGCTCACTCTCCTCGCAGGATATTTCACAACGCCTGGTTGCCAGTTACGTTCTTGATCTCCCCTTTGGACACGGAAAGAAGTTCCTTTCCGGTTTGACCGGTTTCAGCAACGCTGTGGTTTCAGGTTGGGGCGTGGACGGCATTACCACCCTCCAGAAAGGCTTCCCCGTGAAGATAAGTTGGGGCGGCGGCGACGCTCTCTCGCAAGCGGGCCTAGGGATTGGTACTCTTCGACCCGACTATATTCCCGGATGCGACAAGAACCGAGGCGGAAGCTCCCTCTCAAGAGTCAATGAATGGTTCAACACGACCTGCTTTACTGCGCCCAGCGGTAACAATGTCTCTATTAGTACGCCGAACAATCCCTGGACTTTTGGTAACGAACCTCGCGTCGATGCTACCCTCCGGCAACAAGGGGTGGTCAATTTCGACTTTGCGGTGTTTAAGCGGACTACGATTATGGAGAGGCTGAATGTCGAGTTCCGCGCCGAGTTCTTCGATCTCTTCAATCACCCCCAGTTCGGACCGCCGAACTCAATTGCAACCAGCCCGACCTTTGGCGTAGTAACCAACACGGTGAACAGCACCTTCCGGATTGTTCAATTCGGATTGAAGTTTATTTTCTAAGCTAGAACAGCAACTCTACGGGCGGGAAAGTCAAACTTTCCCGCCCATTGTTTTGTTCCTCAGAGCAATTACTGTTTCCTCGCCGGCAGTCGGGAGTCCGTATGCTTACCCGACACTGGCGTCATCGGTTTAGAATAGGGCTATGCAGCAGGACAGCAACATTGCCATAACTGACGACGCCGTCACAATCTCTCCAGGTTCGCGGTTTCGAGCCGCTATGATCTTGGCCATCATCGCGGATGCGTTTCAGCTCCTTGTTTTTCCATTATTCGTCGAAGGCGCTTTATCGCCCGCTGACGATGTGCTCGATTTCGGTGTCGGAGCCCTGATGATTCACCTGCTCGGCTGGCACTGGGAATTTCTGCCATCGTTTGCTGCCAAGCTCCTGCCTGGTGTCGATCTTGTTCCTTTCTGGACGATAGCCGTGGCGAACGTCTATAGAAAATCGAAGCAGATTGCAGTCACCGCGGAAAAAAATCGTCAGGAGCAGCCGGCTCTGAGAGATCCGAATAGCTAGTAAGTCGCGTTGACGGTAATCTCTCCGCAAAGAAATCCGTTATGAGTTTCTCCGCAGCCCTTCGTCGTGACCTGGCGGAGCGTGCCCAGAAATACGCGGCGACACAAGGACTTCCGCACTCCATTAGCTACGGCGAACCCGCGATCCCTTGCTTTGGGCCATATGAAGGCGACGTGCGACACGGGAATTTCCTGCCGGAAAGCTACAGGGCGATTCGGAAGAATCCTGCGTGGAATCGACGCTTGGCGAAAGTTCACACCCAAGGCCGGCGATCCTTGCCCACTACCGACCGAGGGCGCTGGAGGGAACTCGATTCGTGCACAAGTTCGGACGCTCTGCTGATGAACATCTTCTGCCATCCCCGGGTGCTGCGAGATGGGAAGGTGGCCGCGCTCGTAGGGGCTCAACCCCGCAGTCATGCGTCCTTTGGACACAAAGCGCGCGTTCCTCTTGTGAACGGTAGATTTGATCGCACGGAGGTTGATCTGCGACTGGGCGACGTGCTGATCGAGGCCAAACTTACTGAGAATGATTTTCAGAGCGCCAGGAAAGAGGTACTGCTGACGTATCGCGATTTCCCCGTGGTGTTCGACCCGCAGCAATTGCCGCAGTCGGCAACTTACTATCTCGGCTATCAACTCCTGAGAAACGTGCTCGCGGCGTATGCACTGGAATGCTCGTTCTGCGTTCTCATCGACGCCCGCAGACCTGATCTAAGGGATGCATGGTATGCAGTTATGAGGTGCGTGAAACCAGTTGAACTGCGGACGAAGTTAAGAATTGCGACTTGGCAGGAAGTATCACAAGCGGTGTCCCCGAAAGTTCAAGCCTTCCTGGAAGCGAAGTACGGTATAGGAATTTGATAGAAAGATTTTCCGGACCCCTACCGGATCAACCGGCCTTAACGTCCACATCGACGAACGCCCCGGGTTCTGGGTCCACGGCCCTCTGCAGAATAGGTTAGCGCGCGCTCGCAGCGGACGTCGAGGTCGACGCCGCAATCTTCACCGAATCAGGCTGCGTCCACAACGCCTTTCCATTATTCAACTCCAGGCGATTCATTGTAACCGTCAGCCCCTGATGGTCCACTTCGACGAGGAGGTAATGGTAGTTCACTGTTTTGCTCTGAAAAGGGTCCGCGGGGTCGCGTTCGATGGGATACGCGTGAGCTGCGCCTCCGCCGGAAACAAAGTATGTTACGCCGCCGTGCTCGTGGCGCTCATAATTATGCACGTGCCCGGAGAACACCACGAAACGGGCGCGCGTGTGGGGTTGGCGGTTTTCGAGCATTTTGGCGAGCATCAGCTCAGTGGGTCGCGCAGAGTGCCCTCCGCCAAACGTCTTGGCGTCCGAGGAGCTGGTGTAAGGTGGATGGTGAAACATTAGGAAGACGAAGTCGACATCCGACGGAATGTTGTCCAGTTTGCTGGCGAGCCACTGCCCCTGCGGTCCCCCGGCCTCGTCCAGAGCACTGTCGAGCACCAGCACCAACGTATTGGCCGCTCTTACTGAGTAGTAACGGCTGTTCTTCAGGTCGGGGAAGCGCTGAAAATAGTTACCCAGCGCAATCTTTTCGTCACCGTGCAGATCATGATTGCCGAGCGCCGGATAGACCGGAATTTTCTTGTCGCGCCAGATGCCGGTCTCGTCGTCCCAAACCTTCCAGTCGTTCGCGTCATAACCGTTATAGACAATGTCACCGGTGAAACAGATAAAGGCGGGATTAACTTCGGCGATAGCTTTTACCAGAGCCTGACGTACCGGGGGATTTGCTGCGTCCGTATCTGTTGGATCATGAAACCGTGTATCGCCGTAGGCTACAAAGCGAAATGGAACAATTGCCTTGAGTTGTAAATCGACAGGTGACTGCGCACTTGGCTTCTTCGTGCATTCGGTAAACCCAAGCAGCGTTACCAACAGGCACAGGAGCGACAACGTAAGCACAAAAAATCGGCGTTGTGAAAACATAGAGTAAGGTTACGCTCGGAACTGAACTCGGCTACCCGCTACTTTCCCACTACCAATACTTCGAACTGTCCAGACTCGGCTGTGGACAGAAAGAGCTGATGGGTTTTCGGATCCAGCGCCATCGTTTTAGCGCGGGGCAAAGTCTTTACGGTTTCGACCACCGAATATTTATCCGGACTATCCTCGCGAATCACAGTGATTGTTCCTTCGCCATTCGAGTTAAAGATGAGCTTGGAGGCAGCATCAAAGGCAGTCGCGTCCACATGATCGCCAATCGGCACCGTGGTGATCACCTGACCAGTGTCAGCGTTCATTACCGCCATTACTTTGCTGCGGCAACCAATAAACAACCGGCGGTTGGCTGGGTCTATCGCCATGCTGGAGGGAGAAGAGCATGGCGCGGTCGGCCATCGCTGGTCGACCTTGAGCTTGCGTGCGTCGATCTTAAGCACCAGGCTCTCATCTTCCAGATTGTCGTACACGAATCCATTGCCGTCCGCGGCTGCGTACTCAGGACTGCCGCCGAGATCCACCGTGCCCGCGACTTTGCCGGTTGCGGCATCGATCGCGGTCGCGCTGTTGCTGCCGCCATTAAAGGCGAACACGCGCGAGGTGGCGGGATCGAAAATAATCGCGTCCGGCTTCTTGCCCGTCGGAACATCGCCAATGGCTTTGAGAGTTTTCAGATCAAAAATAGTGACGTTGGACGACTGGCCGTTGCTGGTAAATCCGCGACCGAGGTCGTGAGCGACGGCGATGCCGTGAACGCCCATAGTTTTCGGAATGTTTCCCACGACGGATTCGGAATCTACGTCAATTACTTCGACTTGTGTCCCGTGAGAGACATATAAACGGCGCGCCGATTGGTCGACGGCGAGATAGTCCCAACTACCTTCGCCGGGAATCGTAATTTTCTTGGTGATGGAGTAGCCGTCGGAGGGCGCGGGTGCTGCGAATGGCGAACCGCCGAGAATCAGAACAGCGGAGAGACAAAGTGCGCGATTGAACATTCTTTCCACCTCGGCGGAAGTGTATCCATCCTCTCTGAAGTTAGTCTGAAGCCGAATCGCATCATTTTAGAACTTGAATCGCAGCATGAGTTGAATTTGTCGCGGCAAGCCGGTACCAGTATTGGGAGATGCGGCGTTGTCGTTGTTGTTGTTGAAGTTCACAGTTGTGTCGATCAGGCCCAGGCTGGAGGTCGGTTGAAGTACCCACCGATTGGGTATCGGATTACCCGCACTGTCGGTCACCTGAGTGTAGTCGAAGCTGAGATTGTTGGGGTTTGGATCGCCGTATTGTGTGTGATTGAAAATATTGAATACCTGCGCCCCAAACTCCATCGAGACGCGCTCGGTAAGCTTGGTTTCCTTGGTTAAAGATAAGTCGATCTGCCAATCGTTGAGGGCGCGGATCAGCCCGTTCGGCGCATCGCCAAATCGACTTATGAGTCCGCAGGTGGCCGGGCAAACGTCGGTTGTAGTGCCGTCGGGGTTGGTGATGACTTGCGTGACCATCCCCCTTGGATCCAGCGGCGGTGGGGCGAAGGCGGCGGGATTGATCGGAAGCGTGTGATTCTGCACGCCTCCGGGCAGAAAAATTGGGACTCCAGGAACCAAGTCGGGTCTTTGCGTGGTTTGATCGTTTCCGTCAGGCAACTGAGTCGGCGAAAAATTTATCATCGTGATGGTGAGGGGATGTCCGGTGTGCCATATGCCAATGCTGCTCAGTTGCCATCCGCCGAAGATCTTGCCTAACACTCCGGAGCTATTCAGGAAGGGTTTCCCAGGGCCAAGGGGCAGTTCGTATACCGCGTTCATCGTTACATTATTTCGAACGTCGAAGACGCTCGGTCCCTTATCGCAGGCCAGGCAATTCACATTTTCCGGGCCGTTCGATTCTCCGCCCCCGACCGATCCGTCGTTGATGGAATGGGACCAGGTGTAGCGGCCCTGGAACGATATGCCGTTCGTGAAGTGCCGCTCAAGGGTCAACTGAAGTGCGTTGTACGTGCTGGAGCCAATGTCGGACTTGTAGTCCACCGATCCGTAGGGGTCTCCTCCCGGATAGTATTGGTCTAGGACGCGTGTGCAATTGATGTTGCCAGAAGCGTTCGTTCCATCCGGCGGTGTGATGCAGAAGTTGACGCCTCCACGGGAGAACAGGCGAACTCCCCGCGATCCCAGGTACGCCTCCGAAAACATAAAGTGCGCCGGAAGTTCGTGATCGATGGTCAGTCCCCAAGTCTCGACGTATAGATCCCGACGTCCGTGTCGCTGCAGGGCGCGAGGCTGCTGGGCCGGCGATATGGCCAGGCTGCTGAGGTCCGGGTTCGTCTGCTGATATTGCGGCAATAGCGGTGTGCCCGGCCCGCCCGGGTCGAAATTGGAGAATGCTGTAAACCGGTCGCTTTCCAGCCCGGCATTCAGATCGTCGTTTTGGGCTGCACCGTGATAAATTCCAAAACCCGACCGAATTACAGTCTTGCCTTTAAAGACACCTGGTGCCCAGGCAAAACTCACCCGAGGATCGAAGTTCCGGTAGTTGGGATTGTAAAGCTCGGGATTTGCCGGACACGGCGGAGTATTGATGGGCGTCGGAATCGGCGTGGGGAGGGCATTGCGCCAGGTGGAGGCTGACCCGAAGCAGACTCCATGAAATTGGGTGACATCGAAGACCGTGGTGCGATTGTCAGCCTCGTGCGCCACCCCATAGTATTCCCAGCGTATTCCGAGGTTCAGAGTCAGGGTGGGAGTGACTTTCCACTCATCCTGGAAATAGGGCATGTAGAACGTGCGGCGGAGCTTATGGCAACACCACGTTGATGTGTATGAAATTCCGTAAAGGCTGGCGGTTTCAAACCCTGTGTCCGCGGTGCTGCTGTTGTCCGCAAAAGAGAGAGTGTTGCCCGCAGTCAGACCTTGATTGAGGCGCACGCGGCGAATCTCCATACCCGTCTTGAACGTATTGCGCCCATGCACAAATGTGAGGTTGTCAACGATGCCGTAAGTCGTACCCACCTCGTGATCCGTCTGGTTGTTGTTAATTGTGACCCAATTATTGGTGCTTACCGAATAAGGCAAGGGTGGGGCTTGGGGATTGATGAACGGCGCGCGATTCACGTAAACCTTGACTTCGTTCAGCAGCCGCGGCGAAAAAGTGTTCTGCAAAGCAACATAGTAGCCGGCAGGGTGGTTAATGGTCTGGATCAGGTCATAGGGAAGAGAACCGCTGCCATTGGTGCCGCTGACCAAGCTGATATCACGGTGAGCGCTGCCGTATAGCAAAGTCTTGTCGTTGATCTTATAGTCCATTCGGACTAGCCAGGTGTCTTCGTGGACAGTGGCGGGCGCCGGGGCGGTGAGCAGGTCGGAATCTGGCAACGGGTTCGTGGGATTGTTGGTTTGATCCACAAAGGCTCCATCAGGATAAACGTGCAAAGGATTGCAGTTTCCGATGGCACCTGTCGAGGCACGCCACGCATACGCTTGAAGGATAGAACACATTTGCGGCGACGTCGCGAGAGTAGCCCGCTGCGTGATGGGGTTGGGTACAAGGACCTGATTGGTCGTCGCTCCGTATTGGCGAAGCCCCTCGTAATTCAGGAAAAAGAATAGCTTGTCTTTTTGAACGGGACCGCCAAGAGTCATTCCGTACTGTCCGAAGCGGAATGGTGGAATGGCGGGATTTCCGTTGACGTCAAAGTCGTTGAAGTTGCGCGCATCGAAGGCGGAATTTCGTAGATACCCAAATACGCCTCCATGCCATTCGTTGGTGCCGTGCTTGGTTTCGACATCGATCTGACCGCCCGCCTGCGTGCCGTATTCGGCGTCATAAAGGGCGCTATTGACTCGATATTCCTCGATCGCGTCTTGAGAGATCTGCAGGCGCGTCTGCGATTTTTGAGCCTGCTCCTGAATGCCTCCGGCATCCACGCCATCGATCTGAAAGTTGTTGTCGTCGCGGGCACGGCCGGCAAAACGAATGGTGCGTTGGTCGCCGCCACCGTCGTCTTGAGCGAACGGAGCGAGAAGTGTAAAGCTGGCCCAATCGCGGCCGTTATTCGGAAGGTCGGCGATCTGGTCGCCGGTGATGACCGTGGAGGCCTCAGCCGTGGTGCGATTCTCAGGCGCGGCACTGGCCTGCACTTCTACTTTTTCTGCTGGCGCTCCGACAGCCAAAGCCGTGTCCAGAGTTCGCGTTTCCCCGACCTGAAGAACGACGCGTTCGATAACCTTTGTCTTAAAGCCGGTACCGGAAACGGTCACCGAGTAGTGGCCCACCGCGAGACCGGGAAATCGGTAGTAGCCTTTCGGATTGGTGGTCTGCTGTTCTGTGAGCCCTGTGTCCGTGGCTACAATCCTCACGGTTGCGCCAGCGATCGTGGCGCCGGTTTGATCGGTTATCGTCCCTTCAAGCACCGCACGATCGACCTGCGCGAACGCCATGGTCTCAAGAAGCAGAATCAAAATCAGGCAGCCGGTGAGCTTCAAAAGGTGACGTGACGGGACACTGAAATGAGTTGGCTTCATGCGATTGCTCCTCCAACAGGAATGACGAGGCGTCGCTGCCCGCCGATATAAGTTCAACGATCCATTCAGCGGGGCCGGTCTTGCGTCTCAGTGGGAATCTGTCTTCTTTAAGAATCGAGAATTCTAGAAAGGCCGTGTGAAGCAGTGATGAACGGAGTGTTAATATTTCTTCAGATTACGTCCCTTGATTTCGCCCTTCAGGTTAACGACGGCGGGGGGAGTCCTCGAAGTGGTCTCGCGATTTGGGAGGGTTTGTTCGTGGGCCAGCAAAGTCGCACTGCTCAGATTCAGTTACCGATTCCTAAATACCGTAAGCCCTGAGGGCAAGATCTATTTCAGAGAAATCTATTTGAGGTCTAACAGAGCGCCTTTTCCGTTATCCGGAATCGTTAGAGCCAATTTGTTTGGGCCACTGTCAGTTACTCCGGAGATAGTAGTTCCGTCCAGCCGAGCAATACCATCTCGGGGCGACCAACCATAGATCTCAACGCGAATCTCGCGCCACCAGGCGGGGAAGGAACCTACATGCTGTCCTAAGTGGAACCGCAATCCTCCGGCCGTTATCTCGCAATGGAAATCCATGCGCAGACTGGCGCCCGTCTCGTAAGCATAGGTCGTTCCATCGTCGACATAGATATGTCCAGCACAATCATCGCCGGCATAGATGCGGAGAGTAAGTGGACCTTGTGGTTTCTCGTTAGTGCTCTGCACAAGTGGAGCTATTGGTAGGATAGTTCCTCCTCTTACAAAGACTGGCAGAGTGGCCAGTTGGGGATGTATCCATGCCGTTAGCGGCACGAGATCGGCGGGACCCTTTGGCGCGCCGGAATCAGACGCTGCTACTGGCGCAGTCTTGGGGACAGGCTGTCCGGTCCAATAGTCGTACCACTTTTCCGATGGAAACTCGACCACATAGTCATCCAGCTTTTCGGGGTACGGCGGGGCCGCAACCAGGATATCGGGCCCCAAAAGAAATTCGCCCGCGACCTGAGGATCAATATCGATAGGATGATAATCGGTTGCGGCGCGAGGAAATTCAAGAAACAGCGGCCGCTCAATCGGCAGACCGGTGCGCGAAGCTTCTTCCGCAAGCGTGTACAGATAAGGCATCAGCCGATAGCGCTCTTCGATAAAATGTCTGCGGATAGCCTCAGGCTCAGCACCACCGACCCACGGTTCCTGGTCGCCGGTCCCTTTCTCAGTGTGATCCCGGTCGATGGGTTGGAATGACGCGATCTCGATCCATTTTGTGAGCAGATCCCCTTCGGGCGTTCCGGCAAATCCGCCGACATCGGCGCCGCTCAGCGCGAAACCGCTCAACCCCAGGTTCTCCAGCATCGGCGTTGTCAGGCGAAGATGATTCCACGTGCTGCTGTTGTCGCCCGTCCAGGTTGCAGCATACCGCTGACCGCCGGCATAGGTAGCACGAGTGAGGACGAATGGACGCTGCTCTGGACTTAGCCCTCTTAATCCGTCGAAAGTCGCGCGCGAATTTTCCATGCCGTATGTGTTGTGGATCTCCGCATGGCTTGCCGTACGCTTCGCGAACCCGGGCTCGTCGATGCGATGCACGACATCCTCAGGCATGGTCTTCGTAGGAGTGTTGAAGATGGCTGGCTCATTCATGTCATTCCAAAAGCCCGCAATGCCCACCTTAGAAAAGTCCCAAAAAAGAGAGCCCCACCAGGCGCGAGTCTGTGCGCGAGTAAAATCCGGAAAGACACTGGGACCCGGCCATACCGCGCCCGTGTAAACGCTGCCATCCGGATTCTTTACGAAGTGGTCACCGGCAATGCCAGTGTCGTAGGGCGCATAGCCGTGTCCAGGAAGGTTTGCGATATGCAGATCCGTAATCGCGACCACATGAAAATCTTTCGCGGCAAGCTGTGCGATCATCCCGGAAAAGTCAGGGAAGCGATTGCGGTCCACAGTAAACGGGCGGTTCTGCTCCTGGAAATCAATGTCCAGATAGATTGCATCAGCGGGAATGTGATCTGCTCGGAGTCGGTCAGCTATTTCGATCACTCGCGATTGCGGAGTATAGCTATACCTGGACTGTTGGTAGCCGAGACTCCAGATAGGGGGAAGTTGTGTTGTCCCAGTTAGCCATGCGTATGTCTGTACGACTTGCTTTGGTGTAGGCCCATATAATAAGTAGTAATCTAATGGACCATTCACGGCGCCAAAGGAATAAATATGAGGTAACTGCTTGCCGAAGTCGAAGCTATTACGCCATGTATTGTCGACAAAGATGCCGACGGCGCGTCCGCTCCGAAAAGTCATGAAGTAAGGAATGCTTTTATAGATAGGATCAGTGGACTCCTGAAAACCGTACGCGTCAGTATTCCACAATGTGAATGCCTGGTCGCGCCGATCCAGGGGGCCCGGCTTGTCCCCCAACCCGAAGTAATGCTCATCTAACGGCATCTCTTTATAGACTCGAAACGAGCTGCCACGAAATTCGATTGGCAATGCGTCCTGCTGCAGAATATTGCCCTCGCGGTCGCTAACGGTTAAGGCAAACTTACTCCGGCTTATGGAGACTCGAAGAACTTGCGTCTGAAAGCCCATCGCATCTGCAGTCTCGATTGCCGTGACCGAGACCCGGCTCTGCCGAGCCGCTTCGAGCACGGCCCAAGAGGCATCCTCTGACAAGTTCTTATCGCGCGACACGCGAATGCGAATAACGTCCTGACGCAGCGCGACGATTTGCATACGTGCATCACCATCTTGCAAATCGATCCCATTCGGTAGCGCCGAGAAAGCAGTGACCTGATTCAGTTGTACCGTCTCAGCATGATCAGAAAGGGCTTGTCCGCGGAGTGCAGGAACGGCTTCTATCACGAGAAAAAATAGGGTTAACGGCAAACATCTGAGATAGGTTGTGCGCATTGAAGTGGAAGGGAGTGAATTAGTGTAGGCCGATGTCGAGACGTGGCGGCGGTTCCGGATTGCAAGCGCCTTCCTAAGCGGCATTCATGAATCTCCCAACGCTACAATGGACCTTTGTCAGCGGTGCCTGTAGAGAATCTAGCATCAGTCGACTCTTCAGCGCGCACCGATAGGCCCCGCTGTCCTTGAAGGTGCAGTCGGCGGAGGCTTTCCGACAAAGCCTCCGCCGTATTGGGGGAGTTAGAAGGTAAATTGTGCTGACACTTCAAGCAGTCGTCGCCCGAGTTTGTAGGAAGCTAAGCCGAGGCCGGAAGACGGTGAGCAAGCGGCGTTGTTAATGTTGCTGCCGTTCAGCGAAAGGTTTGTCGGCTCAGCTTATCCCCGTACCAAAGCTGTCTTGCCCATGGTTGAGAAAGTTGAATGCTGCGAGGCGGAAGCGCCATGCTCCGATCGTGACGATTGGCTCATTGATCGGGCGAAGCAGCAAGCCACCAACAACTACAGCGACTATGGCATCGTGACGCGCTTCCTCGACAGCCACACGGAAAGATTGCAATCGTGGCGGCCGGAGTGGGCCGCGGCGGGACCATCGCTGCGGGTGGGTTTCTGATCGACCCTGCGCATCTGGCGCAGGTGGTCACCGGGGCGACGCATCCCCCGGCAAAAAGAATATGGAGTTCGTGCTAAACAGCGAGATCATCGACAGCCAAGCTGGCACACCGAAGATGGAAGCCAGCTAGGTCTGGTAGTGTTCCCAGTGATTCGCCCCGATCCCTTGTTCGGCCGCTAGGGCCGCCGGCCAGGTGCGGTCTTGTCTCCAGCCATAAAATTCACTAATTTTCGGAGGTTCTTCGTCTCCTCGCCGAGACTCCACCGGTGATCGAGACGGTTACCGGAGCCATCCGCGAATACGTGCCGGACCACAACCTCCTGGTTCGAATCCAGCAGTAGTTTAATTTCCTTATCACTCACGATCGTGAACGCCGTCACCGTTTTTCCACAGATGCTGCAGAGGGCCTGAAGGCTAGCCATGTTTTCCTCTCCGGTTCTGGGCGCGGGAGAATCCCGAACTTCCTGTGCGGCCAACATCCTAGCATCTCAACCTTGCCTTCGCACGTCGTTCCTTGGTTCGCTTACGGAACCGGCAGCGTCTGCTGATACCGTAAGAATCCCAACCCGACACGCAAATGATGATGTAGCGCGTCAGGGATGCAGATAGCGAAACAAAGGCCGAGCAATCCTTGCGCCAGGCCAAGCGCCCAAAGATTGTGATATCGCCGGAAGAGCGCGCACGAAACGATGCCCCAAAGCAATGTGGCTGCCGCGAGCACGAGATTGGGCAGATGCGCCGCAGCGAACAGTGTGCCCGCCAGAGTTACAGCGGCGGCTTCGCTGGAGACAAGGCGCAGCAAGCGGTCCATGAAATAGTCCTGCAGAAGAAACTGCTGGTAGATGGTCCAAAGCACGTAGCCGGAGATGTGCGCTAAGTCCGCTTTGTAAAGTGGATGGAGGGTGCCGATCTTCGCCGCGGCGAAAATGCTGAGTGCGGTGAGCCCGGCCGCCGCCGGCAAAATCCAGAGCGAGCGGACGAAGTCGCGGGCACCAAGACCAAGCTCATCCCGATTGTGACGGTGCGCCAGCACTACTAGCAAGGTCAGCACGAGAGCAACCGGCGAGAGAACGCGCTGCAAACGCTCCGGCGTCCAGATGATTCCGACAATCATGCTGTAGCCGAAGATCAGCTCAACCAGGTCGCGGGTCCGGCTGGGATGGAGGCTTGACATGAAAAGCAGTATGGCACACAGAGCGAAAAGGGCGCTCGCGGTGGTATGAACTGTCTACGCTTCAATTTCGGGCGTGGCTTTCAATAGGCTGAGGGTATAAGGATGTTGCGGCCTCTCGGTGATCTCTTCCGTTGGTCCCACTTCCACGATCTTGCCGCGATACATCACAGCGATACGCGTCGAGAGATAGCGCACCACCGGCATCGAGTGTGAAATAAACAAATACGTGAGACCGAAGTCGCGCTGCAATTGCGCGAGCAAGTTAACGATCTGGGCCCCGACGCTGACGTCCAGGGCGGATACTGGCTCGTCGGCCACGATGAATTTGGGACGCACTGCCAGCGCCCGGGCGATGCCAATGCGCTGCCGCTGTCCGCCGCTGAAT
>OBLW0100000995.1_pt1 | contig 24377 bp, 27 predicted proteins | sample 1520161 | NCBI WGS metagenome assembly OBLW01 (sample SAMEA3539309, study PRJEB22396) | soil metagenome | biome: tundra; feature: field; material: soil | place: USA | collected 2010-05 | depth 0.15 m | reverse complement strand
GACGACGTGCGCAAGGATATCGCAGAGATCGAGCGGATTTATAAAAAGCGAGTGGCCGAGAAATCGGATTTTGCCGACGCTGTCGAAGATGATCGCAAAGTAGCCGAGGCCTGGCTGGCCTTCGCCGAGGGCAAGGATGACGATGCCGTCGAGGCACTGCGTCCCATCGCCGCGAAGGAAGATTCGCTGGGCGACGAACCCGAAGGCATTCCAGCGCGCGAAATGATCGCCGACATCCTGTTGGAAGCGAAGCGACCACAGCAGGCGCTAGCCGAATATCAGACGGACCTCAAACTCCATCCCAACCGCTTCGATGGCCTCTACGGCGCCGGCCGCGCCGCCGAAGCCGCTGGCCAGCAGAGTGACGCTTCGGAGTATTATGCTCTGCTTCTGAAAGTTTGCGATGGATCAAATTCCACGCGCCCGGAGTTGAGCCGCGCGCGAGAATTGGTGGCGCAAAAATAATCACCACCGCCCTGTCATCCTGAGCGAAGCGAAGAACCCCTTGCACCCTACGCTATCAGCACCCCTGCAAGTCGTTCTCTCCCTGCTCAGCCTTCTCAACATCTGCCACATTTTTTATTCTCGTCCCCCTAATTTCGAAAAAGCCCCATCTTAACGATGAGCGCCACCATCATCGCCGTCGCTCCCAGCAGCGCTTTGTACTCGCGATGCTTCAAATACAAATCCCAAGAAAATCCTCCCGCAGCTTCGTCCGCGGCGTCCGAATGCGGGGCAAGCCTCGGCAACATCCTCGGCACTCGCCGCGCATATTCCTCGAACTCCGGAAACTTCTGCCGGAGAAACGCCTCTTCGTCGCGAATCACGGGTAGATAGATGGCAACAAACATCACGACTAGCACAATGCCCACCCACCAACTGCGCGCCGCCACCGCGAATCCTAACCCCATCAGCAGTGATCCCAGGTACAGCGGATTGCGCGTATAAGCATAAGGACCAGACGTCGCGAGCGCTTCATTCTTGCGCACATGCCCCGAAGCCAGGGCGCGAATCAAGAGCCCCGGTGCAACCACAATCGCAGCCACTGCCAACCATCGCCACGAGGGCCGCGCCAGCCAGAAATAAAGCACCGCAAACAGAAATCCCAGCGGCACCCGAATCCGCCGCGCGATGTGTGACCACTCAACCATGGGGTAATTTCAAACTAACTTATAAGTCGAGAAGATCATTCGTGTGCCCAATGCGGAAAACACGCAAGGTTTCGTATCAGGGTATGCCTTCAGGCATACCACCGAGATTAGATAAAGACAGGGCTCTAGCCCCTGAGGGCGCCCGACAGCAACGTTTCAGCAGCCGCTACAACCGCGTTACCCCCGATCGCCAACAATCCCTGGTCCGGCGCGGGTCGCCGGGCATGGGTCGTAACACTCTCCGCGTTGCGCAGCACTACACTGCGAGTTCCATAAGGCCCAGTGCGCACTGGATCCGTCGGTCCGTAAATTGCCACCACCGGAATTCGCAACGCCGCTGCCAAATGCAGAGGCCCGGTGTCCCCGCCGATGAACAGCCGTGCCCGTCGCGTTAGAGCTATCAATTCGGAGATGCTGCAACTCATCGGCCGAGCCGCCCCTCCGCTCGCAGCCTCCGCCGCGCGCACCAACTCCTCTTCACCCGGACCATAGTTAAGAATCGAACGGATGCCCAGATTCCCCAGCTTGCGCGCGACTTCACCGTAGCGCTCAGGGGGCCAGCGCTTCGCACCCCACCCGGCGCCCGGATTTAGAATTGCAAAGTCGCGCATCCCTAGTTCCACCATCGTCTGGTCGATGCGCGTCTCGGCCTGCAAATCGCAAGGAATATCACAAGAAAAATCTGCCGACGTAGATTCCATCGAACGCTGCACAAGCGCTTCAGCAACCGAAAGATTTTGCTCGACCACATGCCGGCCCCGAGCGACCGCCTTTCGCGTGTACCACAAGCTGGCCAGAGATTCTCGGGGCTCCGCTGCTCCGTAAATCACAGGTGCGCCCGACCACCGCGCCAATACAGCGGACCGCATTGCGCCCTGCAAATCCACGGCAATCTCATAGTGGGCATCACGCACGTCGTTCCAGACGGTGGCAATGCGCTGCACAGTCGATATCGAAAGCAAAGATTTTCGCCAGGTTTTCAGACTCACGGTGTGAACCTCATCCACCAGCGGTCGCAGCGCAGACCTAGTCCCGCGGCGCGAGGATCCCGCCGCACACAAAAGTTCAGACCAGCGCTCTTCAATCAACCAGCCGATGTATGCCTGCGGAAACGCTTTCCGCAAAACGTGAACCGCTGGCAATGTGTGGATCACGTCTCCCATGGCGCTGAGCCGCACGACCAGCAGCCGCTTGATTTCTTTCTCCGGCGCAGTATCGAGCTGAGTCGACTCGAAACTCACGCTTGCCTCGGCCCGAGTCGCGTGCGAATAATCTCGCTGGTGGAATGATTCTTAGAGTCGCCAACAATCGCCACGCGCCCGCCGTATTCAGCGACCGCATCCCGCTCCGGAACGGAGTCCATCGTGTAATCCGTACCCTTTGCCTGGATGTCAGGACGAATCTCGCGAATCAAGGCACGTACATCGAGTTCGGAGAAAATGACGACCGCGTCCACGTCTGCGAGTGCTGCAACAATTTCTGCACGCTCTTCCGCGGGCATCACGGGACGCCCGTCACCTTTCAGTGCCCGCACTGACTCATCGGAATTTACGGCCACCACGAGTTTGCCGCCAAGTTCTTTCGCTCCCCGCAAGTAGCGGACATGTCCCACGTGCAGCAAATCGAAATTGCCATTGGCCAAAATGATGCGCTCGCCCGCGTGCCGCCACTGCTCCACGCGCTCGCGGACTTCGGGTCGTCCCAGAATTTTCTCCACTCTCATTTTTGCCCTTGTCTTGTTCAGAATCAGTGAGGCCTGCTCGAAGGCGGAGCCTGCTCAATCGCGCGCAACAGTTCCTCGCGGGAAACCGTGGCTGTGCCGCGCTTCATCACCACAATCCCGCCCGCATAATTGGCCAACTGGGCCGCCTCTTCCGTGGTAGCCCCGGCCGCTAAAGCCGCGCTGAACGCCGCAATCACCGTGTCGCCTGCGCCAGTGACATCGGCTACTTCGTCCGAGCCATAAATGGGAATGTCCATGGGCGCGTGTCCGTGATCGAACGCCACCATGCCGTCGCGCCCCCGCGTAATTAGCAGCGACTGCAGCTGCATTCGTTCCATGACTTGCTGCCCGGCTTGGGCCAACTTCTCCCAGTCCTGCCCGATGCGAATGCCTAGCGCCGCCTCCACCTCAGGCTCATTTGGAGTGGCTGCAGTCGCGCCAGAATATTCCAGCAAGCGGTACCGCGAATCGAGGATCAACGGTACCAGCACAACTCTTCTCCGTCCGGGCTGGCGCAACGCATTCACGATTGCCGGACTCGCCGATCCATATCCGTAATCGGAGACCAACAGCGCATCGGAAGCGTGCAGATATTCCCGCGCTGCCAGAAACAACTCACGTGTCAAATGCCGGTTGGGAGGATCCTGAGGTTCTCGATCCACGCGCACCACTTGCTGGCGTGTGTTGTGTGTCATGCCCGCGAGGATGCGCGTTTTCGTAACCGTCGTATAGGTCTTATCCTTCAGCACTCCACTGGTCGGAATTCGCTTGTGACGGAAAAACTTGGTCAGCATTCGTCCCGGTTCGTCGTCCCCAAGAGCGCCGACGGGCAGCACGTTAACTCCCAGGTCAGCCAGATTGTTGACCGCATTCGCGCCGCCCCCAGGCACCACAGTGCGCTCGCGATGCTTCAGGATCAGCACCGGCGCCTCGCGTGACACCCGCGAGATTTCTCCATATACAAATTCATCGGCCACCAGATCTCCCAGCACAGTAATGGTGACCTTAGGGAAGGCTTCGATAATTCTCCGCAGCCGTTCGACGTCCTTCAAATGTTTCGTCATCAGATGTCGTGGCAACTTTCTGATCGTTGCTGCCTGCCCGCATTTTCTCACGAGCAGCCGCGCCGCTCATCAATCACGCGCAGGATGGTATCGACTGCGTTAGCCGCGCCGGCAAGTTCCATCTTGACCGGGACGACTGCGAGCGGCGCGAGCGCGTCAAGATATCCGCCCAGGTTCACCGCATCTTTCTCGGTAGTGATGAAGCCTCCAGCTTCACTGCGTTGTTTGAGTTGCAGCAAGTCGCGCACATCCTTTTCCGAGTAGGCATGATGATCGCGGAAGAATGCTTCTGCGACCGGGGCAACGCCAGCGGCCCGCAATTGCAGCAGAAGATTCTGGGGTCGCGCAATGCCGCAAAACACCACGGGCCGAGGCGGAATATTCTGCGCGATAATGGCGCGCCGCACGCGCCACACGGTCTTGCCCTCCAGCGGAAGCGATTCCGGCGAAGCGCCGCTGGTCAACACCACAGCATCGGCTCGCTGCAAACCCCGCAACGGTTCCCGCAGCCGGCCCAACGGAAGCAAGCGATCACGCGCATCTTCCGGAGTGACCAGCACAATGTCGAAATCGCGAGCCAGCGCACGGTGTTGAAAACCGTCATCCAGCAAATGAATTTGCGCACCGAATCGCGCCTCGGCGAACCGCCCTGCCTCATAGCGATCTTCGCCGACCACCACTGGCGCCTGCAGTCGCCTCGCAATCAGCAGCGGCTCATCCCCGAAATCCCGCGGCAGGCCGCCGGGATCAACCTGTAGTACGCCGCGAGTCCTACGCCCGTATCCGCGAGAAAGAACGTCGAAACGAATTCCGCGTGCCTTCAATAACTCGCCCAACAGAATTACGAACGGCGTCTTCCCCGAACCTCCGACCGAAAGATTGCCCACACTTATCACGGACCCTGGCAGCGTGTGCGCGGGCAACCAGCGGCGGTCGTATAGCGCGTTGCGCGCGGCGATCACCCCGCCGTAAATGGTTGAGAGAGGATTCAGGTTCATGGCAAGGCCAGCAGATCCTGCAGTCCGCGGGCCGTGCGGGCTGTAGCCCCAATCTGCGAGCGGATGGTTTCTGCGGCACGCTGTCCCAGGGCTGCTCGCTCCGCATCGTTCGCCAGCAGTTCCAAAAATAACAGTGGCAACTCTGCCGGACCGACAATCCGCACCGCATCGTGGCTCTGAAACAAGTTCACGATGTCGCGGAAATTTTCCGTGTGATTGCCGACGACGATGGCGACCCCATGCTGCGCCGGTTCAATAATATTGTGTCCGCCGCGTGGTACTAGGCTCCCTCCCACGAAGGCAATATCCGCGAGGGCATACAACGGGGCCAATTCTCCGATTGTATCCAGCAGAAAAACTCCGCCGGTCAGGGCTTCACCATTCCACACCGATCGTCTGCAGAAGCGAATCGACATCTGCTCCAACAGCGCGCCGACGACAGGGAATCTCTCTGGATGCCGCGGCGCAAGAATCATCACCGCTCGCGGATGTTGCACCAGCACATTCTCAAATGCCTTCAGCAGCAGCGACTCTTCTCCATCCACCGTGCTGCCGCATACCAGCACAGGCGCGGCAGCGCTGGTCTTAATCGACGCCCGGACGCTCTCCACAATCGGAGGGGGGACGGGCGCAGGGATGTCAAACTTCAAATTTCCGCTCACGCTCACGCGGTCTGACCGGGCTCCGAGATCTTGCAACCGCGCGCCGTCCCCCGGTGTTTGCGCAAGAAACAGATCGACGTTCGCCAACAGTTTCGGCATCCATTTGCGAAATCTCCGATAACGCGGCCAGGAGCGGTCCGAGATGCGCGCGTTCACAACTGCAATTCGCGCGCCGCTGCCATGAGCCAATCGAAGGAAGTTGGGCCAGAACTCGGTTTCCGCAATCACCACCATTTGCGGCCGCAATGCCCGCAGGTACGGACGAATCGCGAATGCGAAATCCATGGGGAAGTAAAATACGTTAGCCTCGCCAAAGCGAGTGCGTGCCAGGGCATGCCCCGTGTCCGTCGTGGTTGAAACAAAAATCCTAACTTGCGAGCGCTGCTGAAGTTCGTTCACCAACCCCGCAACCGCCAGTACCTCGCCCACAGAAACCGCGTGGACCCAAATCACACGCTCCTGTATTCCCGGCAATTGGAGCCGCGCCGGCACGCGCCCCAGCCTTTCGGCAAATCCCTTGCGGTATTTGCCATGGCGCGCCATCTGGAAGAGCCAATAGGGCAGGCTCACGACCATTGCCGCGGCCACCGCCGCGCTGTAGAGGAAGCCATAAAAGGAGGTGATCAAGTTGAGCCATTCTAAACAAACTCCGCCCACGAACCACAATCACGTTACCTTCTATAATCGGACTCATGCAACCAGTGCTGACGTCGTATCCTGCCCGTGTTTTCCTCGTCTGGTGCGCCGTCGCAACGTTGGTGGTTGCTTTGGGCGCGAAGGACTTCGTGAAGCCCGTCGCCCAGCCGGCCAAAACCTATCCCGCCCACGACAATCACACGGACGACAAAGTCGCCATCGCTGCCGACCCTTACGACTCTCCCGCCAAGGCAAAAATTTTCTCCGTGAACTTTCACGAACATGGATTCCTTCCCATCTTCTTCGTCGTCACCAACGACGGCGACCAACCCATCTCGATTGCCAACATCGCGGTCACATTAACCACGGCCAATCGCTCCAAGCTGACGCCCATTGCGACCGAAGACATCTTCCGACGTCTCAGCAATCCCCACGCCAACACGCATCCGATCCCCGTTCCCATCCCGCAGAAGAAAGTAAAAGGCACCATCAGCCCGAAAGAACGTGACGAGATCGAAACCTCCCAATTCGCCGCCAAAGCCGTCGAACCTCACAGCACGCAATCCGGATTCTTCTTCTTCGATGTGGAAGACGTCACCGCACCCTTAGAAGGCGCGCACATCTACATCACCGGTGTTAACGACGCCAAAGGAACCGAGTTGATGTACTTCGAACTGCCGCTGGATAAAAAGTAGAGAACCATTTGCGCTTGCAGCACAGGCTAAATGGCCGAACAAGGTCGGATGAGGCTCAGTAAGAGGAAGTTTTCCCCATCTCCGCCTTATAATCACTCGATATGTTGACCACCGCGGACACCTCCGTCGCCGCTCACACAGCCTACGAGCCCGTCATCGGCCTCGAAGTGCATGTTCAGCTCCTGACGGCGACGAAGATTTTCTGCTCCTGTTCCACGCGCTTCGGTGCTGCGCCCAACACGAATGTTTGCCCGGTATGCCTGGGCATGCCCGGAGCCTTGCCGGTGCTGAACCGCAAAGCCGTTGAGTTTGCCGCATTGGCAGCGATGGCACTGAATTGCCGCATCAATGAAACTTCAATTTTCGCACGCAAGAATTATTTCTATCCCGACTTGCCCAAGGGCTATCAAATTTCGCAATACGACAAGCCGTTGGCCGAGCATGGATTCATCGAAATCCCCGCCGCTCACGGCAAGAAAAAGATTCGTGTCACCCGTGTGCATCTCGAAGAAGACGCCGGCAAGAGTCTGCACGAAGGCTTTCCCGACTCGGGCGAAAAAACTGCCATTGATCTCAATCGCACCGGCGTGCCTTTAATTGAAATCGTCAGCGAACCCGACATCGCCACTGCGGACGAGGCTTACGAGTACCTCACTCGCCTGAAAGAAATCATCCTCTACACTGCGGTCAGCGACTGCAATATGGAGGAGGGTTCGCTGCGCTGCGACGCCAACGTCAGCATTCGTCCGCGCGGCCAGAAAGAACTGGGAACGAAGACCGAAATCAAGAATGTGAACTCGTTCCGCTTCATCCGCGAGGCGCTGATCTACGAGGTTGCACGCCAGATGGACTTGGTCGAATCCGGCGGCAAGATTACCCAGGAAACCCGCCTTTACAACTCGCACGAAGGCAAGACCTACAGCATGCGCTCGAAGGAGCAAGCGCACGATTACCGCTATTTTCCTGAGCCTGATCTCCTCCCTTTAGTAGTCGACGAGAAGTGGAAAGCCGAGATCACGAAGACTTTACCCGAGCTACCCGAAGCGCGCCGTGCGCGCCTGGTGAAGGAATATGGCATCACTGAATACGACGCGCAGGTGCTGACGGTTTCAAAGTCGCTCGCCGATCAGTTCGAAGCTGCTGCAAAAGCCGCGAAGAACGCCAAGCGAGTGGCGAACCTAGTGCAGGGCGAACTGATGGGCCGTCTCAAGGCTAAGGGCCTCGAAATCGAGCAATCTCCAATTTCGATGAAAGGAGTCGCGGCCTCCGCCGACTTGGTGGAAAGTGGAGCGATTTCCGGCAAGATGCTGAAGGATCTTTACGATCTCTGTTTCGAGCGCAATAAAGATTTCCCCGAGATCTATGAGGAAGAGGGACGCCCGCAGCAGTCGACCGACACGTCCGCGCTGGAAAAGATTATCGACGAAATTATTACGGCGAATCTCAAACAGCTCGAACAATACCGTGCCGGCAAAAAGACCATGCTCGGTTTCTTCGTCGGCCAGGTAATGAAGGCGTCCAAAGGCCAAGCTAATCCTCAGCTGGTTAATGAACTGCTCATGAAGAAGCTGGAATAAATCCATTCTCCAGAAACTCTGCAGGTGACTTAAGTACCATCTCCATTTGTGACTTCCGCAATCTGATTCCCAGCCTCAGCATTCGATACCATGATGCCGGGCCTGTCTGTTCCGGGCTGACCGTTCGCGAGCTGTCATGAAAATCAAGCTGGACCGCATCATCAGCATTGCGACTCTTCTTGCCGCGGTGGTGGCTATTACTCTGGTGCTTAAGAAGACAGCTCCAGTGGTGCAGCAGCCGCAAACTCCGGCTGGAGTTGCCGGCAGCGCCCAATCATTCAACGCGGGATCGATCAGCCAGAAAATGGGCCAACCGGAGCCGGCTGAGAGACCAACTCAGCCAATGCAACAGTCACCGAGCAGCAGCGGATACGCCGCAGTATCCCAAACGGGTCAGAATTCGCCCGCGCTACAAAGCCCAAAACCTCAAGCGAACACGGACTCGATGGGCGCCGCCATCAGTCAGATCTTAAGCGCTAGCGCAGGTGGAGCGGCAGCGCTGGGTCCCGACTCGGAAGTGGGCAGCGGGGCTCCCAATATAAAAGATCAGAAAGTCGATTATGACGGAGACGTCGTCCACGGGAAGTTTCTGACGGAAATTGCGGGAAAGGACGTGTGGGTCACAATTTCAGGGCACATGGGTGAGAAGGACGGGTACGCCACATTCGAGCCCACCGAATTCAAAGTTGGAGACATGAATGTGCCTGTATCGCTGGTCAATCCTCTGCTACAGAGGAAACTGGCCGAAGAACGGGATCGTCTAAAGCTTTCCGACCCTGCGGGCACAAAGTAAGGATTAACAGGCGTAATCGTTAGTCTGGAGTCGCCGGGTTCGGCGGCAGCGCATTGCTCGCAGCCACGTTCGCATACCATCGCCCTGATTCTTTGATTGTGCGCTGCTGGGTTTTGAAATCCAGGTAGGCCAGGCCGAAGCGCTGATTGAAACCTTCCGCCCACTCGAAGTTATCCATGAGACTCCACGCGTGATAGCCGCGAACGTCGGCGCCATCGGCGATGGCACGCGCGAGCGCCTGCAGATATTGCCGGTGATAGTCGATGCGGCGTGTGTCGCGAATCACGCCATTGGCGTCAGGGCCGTCGTTGTAGGAGCACCCACTCTCCGTAATCTCTATCACCGGACGGTTGAAATCGCGAGTGATGCGCGTGACCATGTCATATAACGCCTGCGGCCAAATCTCCCATCCGAAGTCGGTTTTAGGACCTTGCTCGCCCCCCGCCATCTTCACGGGAAATAGCCATTCCTGGGCGTGAGACAGCCGTTCCAGCGTGCTGGGCGCGGACACAATTGTGCGGTAGTAGAGATTGATACCGATGAAATCGAGCGGTGCTCGCATTTTGTCCAGATCGCCTGACTCGATCCTCATTACTGTTTCAGGAAGAAACGCCAGAGCCTCTGGATAGTGTCCGTTGAGCGCAGGTTCCAGGAACCACAAATTAGTCATGGCATGAGCGCGCTCGGCCGCCAGCTTGTCCTCTTCGGAGTCGGTTGCCGGCTCGCATGCTGACATACTGAATGCAGTTCCAACTCGCGCAGAGGGACGCGTGGCTTTCAACGCCCGAAAACCGGTGCCCTGAGCCAGGTTCACGGTATGCGATGCGCGCAGGAAGTCGACGAGGCTCTTGTGTCCGGGAGCGTGGGTGCCTTCCAGATGCCCCAAATCGACAAATGCGGATGGTTCGTTGAACAGCAGCCAGTCGGAAACGCGGTCGCCCAGCGCGTGCGCTACGAGTTCTACGTAATCTGCAAAGCGGGATGCGGTATCGCGATTGGGCCAGCCGCCAGCATCTTCCAAAGCTTGCGGAAGGTCCCAGTGGTAGAGCGTAATCATCGGCCGGATGCGGGCGTCCAGTAAAGCATCAACGAGGCGGCTGTAATAATCGATCCCCTTGGAATTCGCGGGGCCAGATCCTGAGGGCTGAACTCGCGGCCAGGAAATCGAAAAGCGGTAGCTGTTTAAATTCATCGCCCGCATCAGAGCGATATCTTCCCGCCAGCGATGATAGGAATCGCTGGCTACGTCTCCCGTGTCGCCATTGTTGATTTTGCCAGGAGTGTGCGCGAAGCGGTCCCAGATCGATTCGCCTTTGCCATCTTCTTTCCACGCACCTTCGATCTGGTATGCGGCGGTGGCCGTGCCCCAAAAAAAATTCTTGGGAAATTTTATTTCCGAGGAGTTGTCGAACTGGTTACGCGGGCTCGCAAGCGGCACAATGCTCGCCGTGTGCGCGGCATTCGACGACACACTGCAGGCAGAAAACAACCCGGCCGGGAGCGCGGCGGCCACGCTTGCGGCAAGAGCAGAACGCGCAAATTCACGGCGGGTCAGGCGCAAGGGGAATGAGGCTCCTCAATGAATGATACGGCGTGGTCGATCAATTGTGCTTGATGAACTTCCCGGTCGTCTGTCCGGTCAGGGAGTTGTACAGCGTTTCGAGAAACGTATCTTCATTCACGAAGTCTCCAGAATATTTCTTCCAAGGGGCGAGTAGCTTCGCCTGCTTCATCTGGTCGAGAGTCTTGCCCTCTTTCAAAGCCTTCTGCACTGCATCGCGCGTTTCCTTCAGCATTCCAAGATAGGCTCGCACATCGTCGAGGTTCGAGACCGGGCCGTGCCCTGGGATCACCTTAACATCTGGTGGCGGTTGCGATACGACTTGCTGCACGGCATCGATCATGCCATTGATGCTGCCGCCGCTCTCCACGTCGATGAATGGGAAGCCGTAGGTGACAAAATCGTCGCCCATGTGCACCACGTTTGAGTGCGGAAAGAAAATGATGGAGTCGCCGTCAGTATGTCCGGCAGGAAAGTAGAGAGCGCGGATATCTTCGCCGTTGAGGTGCACGGTAACATCATGATCGAAAGTGATGATGGGCAGGGCATCGTGAGGCGCCGGCTTAGTGTCCATATGTATTGAGCTGCCGTTGCCGACGCCTCCACCGCTCTCCAGACGTTTGCGAACGTTGTCTTGTGCAATGATGGGCGCTTGCTTTTGAAAATATGCGTTGCCGCCGGTGTGATCGCCGTGGAAGTGCGTATTGATGATGAAACGGACGGGCTTATCAGTGATACTTTTCAATGCAGCCTGAATCTTCTCGGCTAACGGGGCGTACTGATCGTCGACGATGACGATGCCGTCGTCGCCGACCGACGCTCCAATGTTTCCCGCACCGTCGCCTTCCAGCATGTAAATGTTGCCGGCCACTTTCGTGACCTTCAGCTGAACTTTGCTGAAATCCTGGTCCTGAGCGCTGACCAAGCCGCCGGCAAGCACACAGGCAGCAAAGAGAATTCCCAATTTGCGAGTGTTGTTTCTCAGTTGCATTTTGACTTTGCCCACGGGCTGACATTCTAAATCGGAATCGGGAAGCATGCAGGGTGGATGATCTGGGCTAAGAATAAGCAGTCCGCGGCGACGGGTTGCGAAGGATTAGGGCCAGTTGCGCAGCAATCTTTCCAGGATACCGGCAACGGCACTGAGTCGGGTCAGTTCGCTTGTGGTCAAGCTCCCGAGATGCTGCGCGAGGTACTCGACGCGGCGTTGCCGTCCCTGTTGAAGAAGGAGCGCGCCCTTGGCTGCAGCGCGGATGTGCATACGGCGTGCGTCGCGGGAATCGCGAGTGATTTCTATAAGGTGGCTGCGCTTAAGTCCGGCGACCACGCGACTCATGGTGGGGGGTTTGACCTGCTCAGCTGCGGCGAGTTCACCGAGAGTTTTGGGACCAGCGAAGACCAGGACCGACAGGGCAGACAGTTGAGCTGGGCCCACTCCGGAGGCTGCGTCCTGCTTGCGCAACCGGCGCAGCAGGTGGATTGCGGCGGAATGAAGGCGATCCGCGGCCGCAATGGTTTCGTGCCGCGGAGCGATCTTTTTCGACTTGACTTTTGCCATCGAATATAGTTAGCTATGCTAACTTATTTAGGTTAAGGAGGTCAAGACGTGAGCGAAATTGCATCGGCTATTGGAATCACCCGGCTCGGCCAGATTGCCATCAACGCAAAGGATGTAGAGCGCGCCACCGCTTTCTACCAGGATGTGCTGGGGCTCAAGCTACTCTTCAAGGTGCCCCCGGGTTTGGCGTTTTTTGATTGCGGCGGGGTCCGACTGATGTTGGACCGGGCTGAGAAACCGGAATTCGATCATCTTAGCTCGGTTCTATATTTTGCCCTGCCCGATATCAGGGCAGCCTACGGAAAGCTGAAGGACAGGGGAGTGCGTTTTGAAGACGAGCCGCACGTGATTGCGAGTATGCCGACGCACGATTTGTGGATGACGTTCTTTCGCGATTCAGAAGACAATTTGTTAGCGCTGATGAGCGAAGTGTTACGATAAGCTGCCCATTGCGCTTTTCCGGAACGTTCGTGGGATTTTGATTGCTAATTACCTGCTGACAATTAAGAATTAGCGCGACAAGGCGATTCCTTGAGGCCAGCACCGCCAGCATTATCAACTTCGGGTTTTGGCAGTGCGTGGTTTGCGCTGTGCGTGGCCTTCGCATTGCACATCTTCGACGAAGCCACTACCGGATTTCTTGCTGTATATAACCCAACCGTGACTGCTCTGCGCGAAAGCTGGGGTTGGTTTCCGATGCCCATTCTCGACTTCCGGGAATGGCTGTTGATGCTGATCGTGGCTTGTGGACTGCTGTTCTGTTTGACTCCGATAGCGACGCGCGGTATGCCCGGACTCCGGCCGCTCGCGTGGGTTTATGCTGCCCTCATGTTTCTAAACGGCCTGGGGCACACGCTGTTCTCGATCCTGGGGCACACGGTTTCGTCCGTAACATTTCCGCGCCCCGCCCCGGGTTTTTATTCTGCGCCGTTTCTGTTCGCGGCTTCGGTATGGCTGATGGTGCGGCTTAGGCGGACAGCCTGTGTGGACTTCCAATTGCCAAGTGGCGTTTGAGAATTGAATGATCAACCGCTCAACGTGGCGGCAAGGACGTTGGATCGGGTAAGCAACAGGAATGCCAAGTACGAGGGTGTGTTCTAGCACCCGAACAACCGAGGTGGGCAAAACGTCATCCAAGATAACGCTGGTCCGGAGTGGCGCGCCATGAAGTCTCGTTTTGTACTTTGGTGGATGTCGTTCTCTGCGTCAGTAGCTTTATTTGTGGCACAGAAGTTGAACGCCGTGGGCCAGATTATTGCGTTGGGGCTGGAAGGTTCTTATCCCGGTGCGACGGGATTCACCACCTCAGGACGAAAACGTTGGAAATCGCCAGTGGGCTTCCTAAGGCCGACTAAGTGGCACAGCAAGCGCAATAAACTGGGGCAGTGACTCATGCTCCGGTCCAATGACCGGACCGGTAATCAGCCGCGGTAAGACGGCGGCAAATCCACTGCTGCCTCGCGGCAGCCCGCTAAACCCTACCAGCTCATCCCGGCGGTAGGTACGTGCTTCCCCCTAAGGCCGAAAACCAACCGCACAGCACGATGTTTCATCCAAGTCTGCGCTTGTCAGGGGAGTGTTGTGCCATGACGTCTCGATATCTTTTTCGTTCAATAGTATTGTGTGCCCTACCTACTCTGCTTCTGGCCGGTTGCGGCGGGGGGATGGGCTCTGGCAACTCGCAGCAACCACCGCCGCCCACCACATATCAGCTGACGGTGACGGCGCCAGCAGCCGGTTCCGGAACGGTGACGAGCAACCCGGCGGGAATTAACTGCCCCGGCACCTGCAATGCCAGCTTTGCGCAGGGTGCGAAAGTGACGCTGACCGCGACCCCGGGCAGCAATTATTTTTTTGGTGGCTGGAACGGAAATTGTACGGGGACCGGCATCTGCACCATTACTCTTACCGCCGCGGCAACCGTCAGCGCCCTCTTCAATGCCGGTAACGGAATAACAGTGACCCTGGCGGGGACAGGGACGGGAACCGTAGCCAGCGCTCCGGCTGGAATCAGTTGCGGAACCACATGCTCTTCAAGCTTTCCTCCGAACACCCAGGTCACGCTGACCGAGACTCCTTCCAGCAATAGCATTTTTTCGGGATGGATCGGTGCATGCTCGGGGACCGGTGCCTGCACTATCATGTTGAATGGAGCGGACACCGTAACCGCGACCTTCGCACCCACCAACGCTTACCAAAGCCTGAATCACATAATTCTCTTTTCCCAGGAAAATCGATCTCTCGATCATTACTTTGGCGCAATGCTGGGATATTGGTCAGCGTATGGATATGGCACGGGCGGTCAAACCTTCGATGGCTTGCCGCAGTTTAATCCGGGGGGGACTGCGCCCTCGGTGCCGGGCTGCAACCTCGCTAACGATGCGACCGGGTGCACCGCGGATCCCAACAATCCCATTAGCTCCTTTCACTTCAAATCCGTTTGCCAAGAGAACCAGAGCCCCTTCTGGAACGAAGCCCACAATGATTGGGACCTTGCTGACCCTACCGGAAGCAACCCCAGCGATATAACCAAACCTGCGCTTGACGGATTCGTTTACACCGCCGCGTACGACGCGCGCTCGAACAATTTCATGGATCAGAACGGCGTGCGAGCGATGGGCTATTTTGACGACACAGACCTGAATTACTACTACTTCATGGCGTCCAGTTTTGGGACCTCAGACCGGTGGTTTTCTCCCGTCATGTCTCGCACAGAGCTCAATCGGATGTATATGATGGCGGCCACTACACAGGGCTATGCCTATCCGATCAACAGTAATTCGAAGGACGCCGCGCAGCTCAGCGCCACTCCAATTCTTGAGGCACTGCAGAATGCGGGTATCAGTTGGAAGATTTATATAGATCCTGAAGGCACGAATTGCTCAGGTCCTCCTTACGATCCCGCGTGTCTCATCACTCATTCGTATATCAACATGTTCACTTACTATCAGACGATAGTGAACAGTGCAAATGGTACTGGCCCGAACTTGTTACAAAATATAGTGCCTGTTTCGCAGTTTGCGATTGACGCGCAGAATAACAGTTTGCCCCAATTCGCGCTGATTGAGCCTGCGTCCGACGCCGGGCTGGATGAGCACCCTTCCGATTCAGACGAGTATCCTTCTAACGTTCAAAAGGGAGCGCAGTATGCTGCCCAGCAAATTATCAATCCTCTGATGACCAGCCAAAGCTGGAGCGACTCCGCCTTGATTTTCACCTACGACGAGGCTGGTGGTTTTTACGACCACGTGCCACCGCAACCTGCAGTGGCTCCGGGAGACTTTCTGTCGCCCATCGACCTACAGGCTAACCTCAACGATGTATGCACCGGGCCCGGACAGCTGGGCACCGGGATCTGTGATTTCAGTTGGACCGGCTATCGCGTCCCGCTGATCGTGATTTCGCCCTACTCTGTGAAGAACTTTGTTTCTCACACCGTTCGCGACACGACGGCAGTGCTGAAGATGGTTGAGACCCGCTTCGGTCTAGCCCCCCTCACTGCGCGTGACGCGGCTCAACCTGACATGCTTGAGTTTTTTGATTTCGTGAACAAGCCGTGGGCTGCGCCTCCGCCACCGCCGTCTCAGACCATAACCGGGTATTGCTCTCTGACGCCGGATTCCACCTGGGTCGAACCACCAGTTTTGACGGTGACAGTCTCCGGGTCTGGGTTGGTCGCTAGCAGTCCTGCCGGCATCGACGCCTGCACGTCCAGTGGAGGAACGTGTTCGGCCGTGTTTTCGGCGGGCACCGGCGTCACACTGACTGCCACGCCCGCAACCGGCAGTACTTTTACGGGATGGAGCGGGGCAAGCTGCACTGGCACCGGTCCTTGTTCAGTGACGGTGAATTCCGCCGAGTCGGTGGGCGCAACGTTCACGGCGATTGGCGCGGCGCGGGCTAGTGGCTCCGGAGGGCTGCCGCGATAGTCCCGGCCAAACAAAGAAAGCTGTGAGGTCCCGCGTAGGTTTTGTGTCGCCGAATCGTTGGAGGTTTCAGAACCACGCTGGCAATGGGATAATGGCTCCGTGAAAATCCAGTGGGCGCTGGTTCTATGGTGCGTGCTACTCGCCGTTCCCTCCGGCCTGGCCGCGACCCGGCATTATTACATCGCAGCCGAAGACGTGACATGGAATTACGCTCCGAGCGGCCACAATCTGCTCAATGCCACGCCCATTCGCCAACCGTGGGTTCTGAAGCTGCAGTGGGCCAAGACCCGCTTCATCGAATATACCGACGATACTTTCACCACCAAGAAGCCCCAACCCCAGTGGCTGGGAATTCTTGGTCCGGTCATTAGAGCAGAAGTTGGGGACGAAGTTATCGTCGAATTTCTGAATCGCGCTCACCTCGGCCATGATATGCATCCCCATGGCTTACGCTACGACAAGAACAATGAAGGCTCCTTCTACATTCCCTTTGGCAAGGGCGACCGGGTTGCGCCAGGACGGAGATTCACTTACCACTGGTTTGCCAACGCGGCCAGCGGGCCCGGTCCGGGGCAACCGAGTTCGATTGTGTGGTGGTATCACGCGCATGTCGACGCAGCCACGGAGATCAACGCCGGTTTGTTGGGACCGATCGTCGTTACCGCAAAAGGTAAGGCGAACCCCGATGGGTCTCCCAAAGATGTTGACCGCGAATTTGTTGCCTCCTTCATGATCTTCGATGAGATGGGAGGTAAACCCGAAGGCCAGTTCTATGCGATAAACGGTTTCATCTTCGGCAATCTTCCCGGATTGATGATGAAGCAGGGCGACAACGTGCGCTGGTATTTGCTGGGGATGGGAAATGAGATCGACCTGCACACTCCGCACTGGCACGGCGAAACCGTCACCGATGGAAAACGAAATACCGATGTGATTGAACTTCTTCCCGGAAGCATGCAGACCGTGGACATGCTCGCGGACAATCCCGGCACATGGATGTTTCATTGCCATGTGGAGGATCACATGGAGGCTGGCATGATGGCGGTTTATACCATCTATACCCCCACCGCGCGCGCCTGCCCTCTCGCCTTCACCGGAGGAGATTTCTGGAAGCATCCGGAGACCTTTTCGCTGAACGTCAAGAACACAAGCGGTAAAGCAATCACCAGCGCGACACTCACCTCGGAAATGTTTCTGGCGCCGCAGGATCTTCGTCGACCCTACAACGCGGAATGGAAGTCGACCAAGCCCATATCGCCGGGCGAAGAGCAAACTCTGGAAAAGCCGGGCGTCAGTCCCGCCAGCGCTCAGGCGGTCCTCGGTTGGGTCTTCTTTCCGCAATTCGTCAAGTATGAAGATGGCACAACCTGGCGTGCGCAGACTGAGGGTGAGTGTTTTAACGTGGTATGGCGCGACCCCGAGCATGCCGATATGCCCACTTTACCGCCGCGGCAGATTGAAATAAATCCAGACTAAAGAGCAACAAACCTTCATGATGAACATGGCATCCACTTAGGGTTCCGGGAGGGAGATTAGATGAGCAAGAAGAACGGTGCGAGTCGCGGCCTGGCAAATCCTTCCAGGCTCAAGCCATTGGATCCGGACGACAAGCAGATGCTGCGAGTTGTCATCGAAACTCCTAAAGGGAGCCGAAACAAGTTCGCTTTCAACGCTGACGAGCACATTTTCGAACTTAAGACAGTGCTGCCAGCCGGAATGGCATTCCCGTACGACTTCGGATTTGTTCCCTCTACCGAAGCGGACGACGGCGATCCCGTAGACGTTCTAGTGTTGATGGATGAGCCTGCGTTTCCAGGATGTGTCCTCACGTGTCGACCCATCGGCGTAATCGAAGGCAAGCAGATCGAGAAAAAAAACAAAAACAAAAACAAAGACAAAGACAAAGACAAAGTGCGGAATGATCGAATCGTAGCCGTGGAACAGGGCGCTCATAGCTGGGCTGATATAAAAAACATCGACGATTTGGGCAAACATTTCCTCCAAGAGCTGGAAGAGTTCTTTGTGGAGTACCACCGGCTTTCCGAAAGGGAGTATCGCGTGCTCGATTTAAAAGGGCCGGGTTCCGCGAGGAAGCTCGTCAAGTCCTCAATGCAGTGAAATCGAGGCCGCCCGTGCGCGTCGGTTCCGAGGTTGACGTCGTCGCTTGACAGCTCCCCGCCCATCCTGGATTTTGGGATTTCTGGGACACTTAAGAATCAGCAACTTACACATTCCAAAAGAGCGCTTTCGGTTCGATTCCGACCCGCGCCTCCAAATATTTCTTCCAGTTGCCGCCGACCTTGCGTACGCCAGTTGAGGTACTCACTGACACGCAAGGCGTAAACTTCGGTCCGTACTTAAAGCTTGTCTTGGTCCAACATCCGCAAGAATTGGTACAACGCAATTCCGGAATACGCGCAGATGAAACAGGGAAAGGTAACCATCGAGTTCGCCATTAAGAAGAATGGAAAGGTCTCGGGCATGAGGCTAGTGGGCGGTTCGGGGGACGTTCTCCTAGATCGCGCGGCTTGGGCTGGCATTACCGGGGACCCATTTGCTCCGTTGCACAAGCGAATTTGGGGGCCAACATGTGGCATTGCGCTTCCGCTTCTCCTACAACCCTGACAAAGAAGATCTCCCGTAGTTCCTTCGTCTTGTCGCAACCATTCCAGGATCTGAGCATGGACACGAGGCCTAAGCCAAGCGATACTCCGCTCCTGCGCCCTCACAAAATCTGTGATCAGGTTGCTTATCACTTTCATATGATTGCCTATTACTTCAAGGGCAGCGGCATCATCCACAGGCAACGGCCCGGAGAAACCTCGCCTTTCAGTTCGACCGACGGTTTAGATCTCGGCAATCAATTCGTAAGGAAGTGTTCGAACTGAACTCATCACGAATTCGTCGCCAAAATTAGTCTGTTTTAGGGGTACTTCGATTCTCTGGAAAGCCGGAAAAGACAAAACCGAGACATCTTCGGCAACCAACAAAAAGACCCGCTGTTTATGCGGGTCTGAGAAGGGGAAAAATTGGAGGCGCGGGTCGGAATCGAACCGACGCATAAAGGTTTTGCAGACCTTGGGGTTTCGGCTCTAACCCGTTTTCCTTCAACGCTGTTCTCTGATCCCGCTGATTTTTTCGTACTTTTTGTCACACCCACTTCACTCACGAGCTCATCGAGGGCTGAGACCCCGCGGGGATCCGCAGCGGGGTCGGATTTGGATGCGGCGAGTAGAGTGGTTTCAGCGATGAACCATCACACTATCAGCGGACCCGCTTCCCAACTCCTGGAGCTCATTCGAGAGAGCGAGGTTCTTGGATCGCTGGTCGAGGAGCATGCTGATCTGCGCGAGCTACTCATCCAGGCCCGCGGACGCCGCTGCGGAGAGTTCTGACCTCCAACCTTTGTTTGAGGCAGTGGCGCTAGCGGCCTGCACGAGCTCCCGGTTGCTCGAGGCGCGGTGTAGCGGCAATAACGGCAACAGCGCCGAGCTCGGGGAGCTGGAGCTTCTCGCTTCACAGGCGCCGAAAATCTGGGCGCGGTGCTTAGGGAGTTCTGCCCAAATGCACGTCAGATCGTCGGCGGCGAACTAAAAAAGTTTTCTTTGAAAGTTTTTCTTCGGGCCGGTTTCCCAGACCCGCAATCTTCCCGAAAGTTCAAACCCCTTCGAGGCCGGCTGAAGCCGCATCCTCGGACAAACGGAGGATCACATGGCAACGACAACGGCAGCACACTCAGCGGCGGAGCGACGACCGACACCGCGGTTCGCTCTCAGCGAACGCGAGTTGAAGGAATACAGCTTGGCGCGGGCGATCCTGGTCTCCGCCGAAAATCAAGAGGGCACCGAGCGGCGAGCGGAGCGCAACTGCCTCGAGCTCGAGATCTCCGAGACGATCGAGAAGACCGTCACGGGAAAACGGTACGGCGGAGTCTTCGTTCCGTGGAATATTTCTGCCGGCTCGTTCGTGCGCAAAGGCCCGCACAACGAGCAGCAGCAGCGCGCGGGACTCGATTCGAAGACCTCGACGACCGGAACCGAGCTCAAGTTCACCATGCCCGGCGACTTCCGCGAGTTTCTCTACAACCGGATGCGCGTGAAGGAACTCGGCGCGGTTACAGTCACGGGAGTGCGCGAGAATGTCGCGTTCCCAAAGCAAACCGGGAAGGCGACCGGAACCTGGGTTGCTGAAAATCCCGGCTCCGACGTCGCGGATTCGAACCTCACGCTCGGACAGGTCGCGAGCTCCCCGAAGACCTATCAGTCTTCGTCGAGCTGCTCCCGGCAATTGCTCGCCCAGGCCGTGATCGATGCCGATACGCTGGTCCGACAGGACCTCGCGCGCGACATGGCTCAGGCAGTCGACTTCGCGGCGATCGCCGGACCGACAGGCGGAAGCTCGCCGGTCGGGATCATGAACACGACAGGCGTCCAGTCCTTCGTCGTCGCGGCCGACTCCGGCAACGGCGGCGTGATCGCTTATCCCGACGTCCTCAAGATGCTCGAAGATCTTGAGGACAGGAACGCCGATCAGCTCGGCGATCCCGGCTGGCTCACAACTCCGGGAATCAAGGCCGATTTGAAGCTCACGACTCGACTCGCGAACCTGATCGCTCTTCCCGTGTGGACCGACGACGACGAAGTCGCCGGATACACGGCTTGCTCGACGAACCAGGTCCCGAAGACGGGAGTTCGCGGTTCGACCGCGAACAATCATGCCGTGATCCTCGGCGTCTTCCAGACGCTCGTGATCGGGATGGGGGGAAGCGGTTTCGAGCTCGTCGATCCTTCCGCCTCAAGAAACAGGGGATGATCGAGCTCTCAACGTTCATGCTCGGCGACGTCGCGCTGAAATATCCCCTGGCGTTCGTCGTCGCTCAAGTCCAGAAATAAACGCTTGTATTCTGCGACCGCGGGAGCAACAGGCTCTCGCGGCCGCTTCTTACTATAGGGCAGTGAGTGTAATTGAGGCCTGTTTTCGTCAGAAGGTTCGATTCGCTATCGGAGTTCGTGAGCCATTGCGAGAGTTTTTACAAGCCCAACTCTGGTTGGAGTGTTTCGGCGAACTCCTGAATTTTGGACAACCATTCAGCGTTTTCTAAGCCCTTGGCTACGTAATCTTGGGCCTTCTTCCAAAAATCCGGAACATCTATTGAAAAATTCGGGTGTCTGGATTTTAATTCCGCGCAAAGGCTTTCAAACCGTTCTTTGTCGTGTTCATCGCCACCATCCGATGAGGGCATCAGTTTTCGGGCGATAACTCCGCCAGCCGCGTGAGCGCAAGCTACTTTGAACATCTGATCCCAAAATTTCCCCCCCTCGAATTTCGGTATATCCAATATTTGGACCGAAGCGAGACTACCGAAAAAATCATCGGCTTTCGGATCGTAGGTGATTCGGGCCGGAAAGGCTTTGTAGTTCGTAACGCCTGCAAAACCGAAATAAACCAAATGCGCGGCTTCGTGGGCGCAAAGAACTGGTATGAATCCCGGAGACGATAGTTGCGCCATCATGCCTTGATACGTGAATTGAAATTTGGCTGCGGCTTTCTGCTGGTCCGAGATGCCCTCTGTAATGATCGTGATCGCCATGCTCCACACTGTAGCAGGGGGTGTTTTGGGCAGACTACAGAGTTTTTGGGCAAGACGTGGTTGTTAGGCAAAGTACCCCTGACCGGGGGTTTTGAGTGACATCGCCTGGTTACGTCAACCATCCACAGCAGGTAACAACGAAGCACACGGCCTGAATCTATCAATCGCCACGGCGCCAAGATCATATTGATAGCGACTCGACATCAGCGAGAACCCCGATTCAACAGAGGGGCATCGACAGAAGTCAAACTACGCCATTAAGTGAAGACGGTCCGTGGCGACATGTTCGACTCGCCACAAGTCGTGAGGCGCCCTAGTTTGTTTGTTGACCACCCTTCGCTCGCTCCAACTTCCATGGCTTAGGTTTTGGAACCTCACCGGCGTCACCCGGCGGTATCACTATTTCTAGCTGTGCCTGATCAGCTCCAGTGAGCTTCATCTCAAATTGAATGTCATCCTCTTCAGTGATCCGTAGTATTCCGCTCGTAAGTTTGGCTTCCACGATAGCGTCCCTACCATCAAGGACCTCAACCTCTGTGAGTTCTCCGCTTTTCGGGTCCACACGGACATTGGCGTGGCTGACGGTCCCGGTCAGTTTGTCGTGCTGTTTCTCTAACTTTATCGTCTGGAAGATCTTGCCTCTGAATTTTGCCTGCCAAGTGCCAACAAATGGCTGCAGGTCAGCGTCGGTGTTGTGGAGTTGGGTGACCTGAAATGAAAATGCTGATACTCCGAGACATGTCGTGATTAGCAGTCCCGAGACGCCAAGGGCCGAAAGTCGTGCCCATGTCTTGCGCATGCGATTGGCTCTTGCGAGTACATTCATGATGCGATCCTCCAGTGTGTTTGTATCGAATAATCCCAGAGCATAACCAACAGTTGCTGGACGCTGGTTGGCGGACATGGACTGGGCGATTGTCAAAAGGGAGCGGGCGTATTGCGTACTCGTGGATAGGCATTCTGCCGCGATCTCATCGCAGGCCAGTTCCCGTGTTTGATCGATGCGCGCCTTGATCAGAGCAGCCGCGGGATGAAAGGAGACGGGTAAAATTAAAAATTCGTAAACCAAGTTCAGAAGGAAATCGCGCCGCCGGATGTGCGCCAATTCATGACCCAGGACGGAAGAAAGCTCATCCTCCGACGCTTGCGACAAGAACCATTCCGGCAAAACTAAAACGGGATTGTGGATTCCTAGTGTCGCTGGCCCCTTTCCTTCAAGTGACAACAATATCGGTACGGGTTTCATGCCCAGTAGGGAGTGACATTGCTCGACCACAGTTCGCTTCGCCGGCGGTATCTGCGGATCCCTTGACTCATACAACATTGCCTGGAGTGACCGCCATCCACGATAGAGGCGAACGAGTCGATAGAAAATGAAGCCGAAGTAGAGCAGTGTGACAAGCCCAACCCAGAGCGGGCCAAACTGTACCGGTTGGCCGCCATGCCGCATTCGCCGCCAGAGTGCCCAGGAGGAGGTGCCGCTAAAACCCGTTTCTGTTGGCTGAACCGTGCTCGCTGCTTCCGCAGATTCGGGCTTTGGCTTGTCATTGTTTCGAGAACCACGCAAACTCGCAAAGGGGAGCAGTACAGCGAGCAGCAAAGCCGCAACCCACAATGCATGCCGATGCGAAGAAGGCCCGCGACGCAATGCTCGCGAAAGAAGCACTGTGACTGCTGTGATGACACATGTCATCCAGAGGGCGTTCGTCACATACGTGACGACGATCTCACTAATCGGATTCATGTTCCTTTCCTTTTTTGCCGCGCTCGTGTTCCTCTACCAAGCCGCTGAGCTCCTGAAGCTTTTTGGGATCGAGTTGCTGGCTCTTGACGAGGCTCATGAGAAGACCGTCCACTGAACCGGCAAAGAGGCGATCAATCATGTTCCCAATCGCGTTGCTCGCTGCCTTGTCTCTGGTCAACACTGGTGCATAGTCGAACGCCCTGCCCCGCAATCTCCGCCCTACTCGACCTTTGCGATGAAGAACGTTGAGCATCGTCTGCACGGTGGTGTATGCCAGTTTCGGCGATCCGGCAAGTTTCTCTTGGACCGATTGCACGTTGGAAGGACCCCAGTCCCATAGCACATTCATGATCTGCAATTCCAGAGGCGTGAGTTGCTGTTGGGATTTTCGATTGCCGGCCATTTTTTATCTCCTAATGTGTTAGGACAATATTCCCATGAAGTTGGCTTGTCAACTAAAAACTTAGGAGATAATTAACCGGGCGCCATGCGCAGGACATCGGAAACAGGCGGGTCGGAAACTGCATTATTGGCGTAACAGTGCGCCGTGAAAGGCGCTGGACTCCAGCGGGTGCAACTCCCGCCCGGGAACTGGTTCGCTCCACCCGGTAGCAATCGAAGCGGCAGCCGAGGCAACGGAGCTGTCGGAGCTTTCGGTGTAAAGGGTCGCTTGGCGACTCCGCGAGCGTGCAGGCC
>OBLW0100000994.1_pt1 | contig 24381 bp, 17 predicted proteins | sample 1520161 | NCBI WGS metagenome assembly OBLW01 (sample SAMEA3539309, study PRJEB22396) | soil metagenome | biome: tundra; feature: field; material: soil | place: USA | collected 2010-05 | depth 0.15 m | reverse complement strand
ATCAGTCGTAATACGCCTCCAGCCGCCACTCATTCACTCTCCGGTCCTGAACCAGAAGACAGGCGATAGACCTGCCATCGCTGCCAGCGGCCAGCACATCCCATTCCTCGGCATCCCATTGGTCTTTGGACCACCACGAGCCGCTGCTACGCCATGGTCCGAATGCCTCCAGGACATCGAAACGGTTCTCCCGATCGCGAAATGACGACGGTTTTGTCGCGTGCAGCACAACGTGAACGGGCACAGGCGGCCTGACACGCCGCAAAGCAATACGCGGGCTCGTCTGCGCAGGCGTGGACACCTTGCTATTTACTGCAAAGCTCTCCATGCGGAAGCTACCTGCGCAATGCGTGTCTTCCAGCACTGGTGAGCCCACGCGATTTTCACCCACAAGAGCTTTTAGCCTCTCCAGCGTGATATCCAACTGTGAAGACTCCGGCGTCTGTGGTGCAAAGAGCCCCAGCTGCATCCTGGGGGATTGCCCGGCCTCTGCATTGAGCGTGAGTGCAACCACGGCGGCCTGAGGCGGATGTGCACCGATCTCGAGTTGCAGCAGCTTCAACAGAAATTTGCGGTCCGTTGTCGGTAGTGCCGGCCGGATCGAACCTTGATGGACGCCTCCTCCATCAAGTCTCATGTTCAGTGACAGAGACGCCAGCGAGAGCGCCCGGCCGGCAGCACGTGCAATCAGGCAGTCGATCATGCGCGCGCCGATGAAGAGCAACGATTCCATCTGCTCCACTGGCGTCTCAAAATCGCAGAATTCGCGTAATGAAAATATCGGCTCACGGGGCTGAAAAACGTGTTTTGCCACACCGCGCGCTCGTTCATGCCAGGTATGGGCTTGCGGGCCGAGACGCGTGACCAGTTCTATTGCAGGCAGTACTGCAAGTTCGCCCAATGTACGAATGCCCCAGAGTGCGAATGTCTCCCTATGTTCTTCTGTCAGGTTCAGCGCGGCAACAGGCAGATTAGCCAGCATGCACGCCTCTTCCCCTTTGGGAATCACTGTTACACTACGCGTCGCAGCAGCCTTCATGCACGCTGTCTCATAGTTTGTACTTACGGCAATTGAGACGCGAAAGCCAGCGGCCGCAAGCGCCATTCGCAACCTCTCTGCCAAACATTCCGAAGGCCCGAAGAGACGCTCCGTACCGGTGATGTCGAGTACACAGCCGAACGCCGTTGCTTCAGCGATTTCCTCAATGCGCGGAGAAAACATTGCTGCGCACTCCAGAAGCGCACCGCGCGCCGATGTCTCGACGTCAGTGGAGCGAGGCAACAGGAGTAGCCCATGGATGCCCTCGGCCTCGAGTCGTGTCATGCCCAGCACCGCGCCGCATAAGCGCGCATGCCGGTTGAGGGCGCAGACGGTCTGTTGCGGAGCCTGGCCTTCGAGCACGGCAACCGGCTGCGATTGCAAATCAGTCCGTAGACGCAGCAAAGCCTGCGCGGGAAACTCCGCTGCATACATGCAGGCATAGAGTTCGCAGTTCACGCACGCATCTCCGCTTCCCACGCTGCACGTGCTGAGCATGTTGAGGCTGGAGGCTTGCGCATGCCTGCCAGCACGGGCGTATGAGCTGTCGAGGCGACCCGACCCTGCCGCGCCTCAAACATGAAACGGCGCAGCACAGTTTCTCCTGCGATCTTCGCGTGCACAGACGAGCACTCCAGCACCAACGCCGCACTCGATTGCGCATACGCCACTTTTCCCAGCACCACGAGGCTGCACCGCGTTCGGTTGGCGGCTTGCCGAAACCGGAACCACGTCGCCAGCGGAATGCGCATGCCATGTTCGGGCGCCGTATCGCCGAGATCAAGTACGATGGCCGCAAATCCACCAGATTGCAACAGCAGATCCGTCGCGCGCAATGCCTGATCGAGGCGCGTCCACGGCTTGCCTTTCAACGCAGCCGATTTTGACGATGTCGCTGCACGAGCCTGAACTGAGACATTTCTGCATCGCACCCAGAGCAAGTGCCTGAGACTCACGCCACTTGCTGCTGCCGACTCCGGATCCAGGGCGTCGTCTGAATCCACCCAGGCGCATACTTGTTCGGCCGCGCTTCGCTGCGCTAGAAAGGCCAGAGCCAAGCTCGTCCGGCCTGACGACTGAGGCCCAGTCAGCTCGCTGATCGCGCCTATCGGTAGTCCTCCGCATAAAAGAGCGTCTATTTGGGTAACACCCGTAGCGGCCACCTCGCGGATGGTTCGAGGCATGGGCGTCAGAGCCGCAGGGAAGCGATTCTGGAGTGCGTGCTCGATCTCGATGCGAAGTGCGCTAGCGGAGGGCATAGGAAAAGGGGGTCATATTCGTCGTTTCTTCGCCTATAGATTCTTACAGTCACTCATCTTTGTCAACACGCGGGGTGAGCAAAGTGCTTACTTCTTCTGAATGAGGTAGTTGAATCTGGATGTTTAAGCAGTGCTCGATAGCTTGTTAAGGCGTAATCCAATCGAGAGCGTAGACATCCTGCGTGCCCGTGTCGCGGAGCAGCAGAGGGGAGCCATCGGGCGCGAGTGAAAGTGAGCCGCCTCCCTGACCGGTGACTACGAAATTCTTAAGATCGACCACTCGCTCTACCTGATGGTCCTTGATTTCGATTCTCAGCACCGCGCCTTTGCCTGTCCCATCCAAAACATAGATATACTTACCGTCATTTGACCAGGTAGGCCAGCCGAAAGATCCCTTGGCAATCTCGGTCCATTTCTGAGTCTTGAAGTCAAACAATCGAAGAGCACTGGAGTCGCTGGACATTGCGGCGATGGTCTGGCCGTCGGGCGACCACCTCGGCGAAAAGAGTCCGTGCGAGTCGGGCAGTGAAGTAATTTTCTTGGTTTGCAGGTCGTATATGTGAATGGCCTGCGCACCATCGGAGACTGCTGCGTCGTTAGCATCTCCCGAGTAAGCGACTTTGCTCCCGTCCGCTGACCAGGTTGGGTCCTGTTGGTTGTGCGGGTCGTTTGGCATCAGTTCGCGAGGAGTTCCGCCATCGGAGGAGATCACATAAGTCTGGCCTGGCCGCGTTGAGCTTAGGGGGAAATCAAAAAAGAGAATTGCTTTACCATCCGGAGACCAGCGAGGTAATACGGCGTGCATGGGTGGAAAGGTCAATTGCACCCGCTCGCTGCCATCCGCCTTGCTCTTCCAAAGTGTGCCCTCGGGATAGGACACGAAGGCGACCCATTGTCCATCCTTCGAGAAGGCTAAAAATTCGGCAGATATGCCATAAAGAAAGGGCGTGAACAGATGAGCTTTCGAGTCGTAACGCTCGAGCTCACCGCGGTAGGTTTGACCCACGACAAACAGCTTCTGGCCGTCTTTGCTGAGTATCGGAGAGTGAAGCGACATGGGACTCGATGTCAACTGGACCGGCTGAGTGTTTTGGTGGAGGAGGCCGGGTTTCTGCGAAAGCGCCCAGATCTGCCCTTGCGACTGAAAAATGAAGTATTTTCCATCGGCGGACCATTTGCCGCAGCACTCGTCGGGAGGATTATGCCAGTCGGGCAGCAGGCGATGCGGATTGGACCCGTCCGCTGCAACTTCCCACAAGAGGTGTGGCCCGATTTCGGTCCCGGCTACTCCGTTCTGTGGAAAGTCTGAAGTGCCAAATCGCAGGCGCTTTCCATCGGGAGACCAGGCCATGTCAGTGACCAGGGTCTTCACCGTGAGAAGTTTGCGAGGTCCAGTCCCATCTCCGTTTGCCAGGAAGATATTGCCCGCACCCGTATAGGCCATCATCTTGCCGTCCGGGGACCAGGTCGCGACCTCTCCAGAGGAATCTCCCAGCCGGCGAGGAGATCCTCCCATGATGGGTAAACTCCAAAATGGCCCGCTCACGGGGTATCCCGTTCCATCCGAGACCAGAAACTGCGAGCCATCAGGTGACAGGCCAACTGGAACCATGTTGAGAGAGGGCATGGGAATATTGATCTGCTGACCACCCGAAATCTGAATCGCCGCTACATCTTGTGCCCCCGAATTGATAAGTGTCAGATAGAGCCTTGAGCCATCTGTGCCGATCAGCGACTTCTGCAGCCCATCGTGCGTGAGTTGGACGTAATTGGCGACCTGGGGCACAGGTACAGAACGCATCCAGATATAAGTCAATATCCCAAGCACCAGAAACACTGCCAGGGCTGCTCCAACGACTGCCGTTCGCGTCTGGTGTGGATTATTTCCCGCGATCGCCTGCACGGGCAGCGTAAGAAGCGTCGTATCCAATAACGCCTCGAGAGCAAATGCGAGATCGGACGCCGACTGAAAGCGTTGTTCGGGATTTTTTTCCAAGCCGCGGTGCACGACCCTCTGCAGCGCCGGTGGTGTGTTTGCCGCTGACCGCGAGATCCAGGGAGGATCTTCATTCAGGATCGCGGTCATCGTCTCGACCGATGTCTGCTTTTGAAAGGCCCGCTTCCCCATGAGCATCTCATAGAGAATTGCGCTGAAAGCAAAAATGTCGGATCGATGGTCCGCGACTTGTCCTCTCACTTGCTCGGGAGACAAGTAGCCCGCAGTCCCCATCACGATGCCAGCCTGGGTCTCTTGTCCATCGTTGAGCCCGGCTGGCGACTCCTTCGCTGGCACCATCCGGGCCAATCCAAAGTCGAGAATTTTGACCTGTCCGTCTCTGGACACGAACAGATTCTCCGGCTTCAGATCGCGATGAACAATTCCTTTTTCGTGAGCGGCCGCGAGCCCTCGCGCAATTTGCACTCCGTAGTCGATCACCTTGCGCAAGGGCAAAGGGCCTCTCTTGAGCCGCTCGCGCAGGGTCTCTCCTTCAAGTAATTCCGACACGAGATAGGGATCGCCCTCAAAGGTTCCCATTTGGTACACCACGAGGATGTTGGGATGATTCAACGCGGCTGCTGCTCGTGCTTCCTGTTCGAATCGGCGCAATCGGTCCGGATCGGAGGAAGAAAAATCGTGCAGAACCTTGATTGCGACCTCGCGGTTTAGCCGGGAATCTCGTGCGCGATACACCTCGCCCATGCCGCCCGCACCAAGCGGAGAAAGAATCTCATATTGATCGAGAATGGTGCGTGGGCTGAGTGACATTTGCCTGATTATACATTCCTTAACAATCAACCGTGGGTCGGCGTCGATAGCTCAAATGGCAATTCCTCGACCCTGAAATAGGAGGGATTCACGGCGTGAAACTTACTGCGGAATTGAACATCTTGGATCGTCGCGGCAGCTATGCTGCAATCGTCTGTCTCAGTCACTCAAGCGCGGAAGGTCAGCGGCGAGTGGACATCCAATGCAGTTCGGCTGTCTTCTGCAATGCGCCTTTCCGACGGCGACTGTGAGGGCATGAAACTCGTTGAAGAGCAGTGCGCGAGATTCGGCGGGATCGGCGGCAAAGGCTTCTCCAGTGAGTTGAACCAGAGACGCGTAACCTGCCTTGTTGCGGGCGGGCGGGGGCCAGAGGAGTCGATGGCGTTCGACGATGCGGCGAAGATATTCGTCTGCCATGGGGACAGGGTGGTTGAGGCCATAGAGCAGGATGGCGTCGGCGGTTTCCGGGCCTACGCCGGGCAGAGAGAGCAAACGCTGGCGCAAGGATACTGTGGGGGTAGCGGCCAATGCTTCGAGCGAGCCGCCGAATTCGGCGTCAAGCATGGCAACAAACGCTTTGAGCGCAGGCGCTTTGCGTGTGGGAAAGCCGGAAGGACGAATGAGTTCCTGTAAGTCTTCGAGCGCAAGGGATCGAAGGCCGTCGACGGTCAGGGCTCCGGCGTCGCGAAGGTTGGCGAGAGACCGTTCGACTGCCGTCCATGCGGTATTCTGCGTCAGATAAGCGCCGATCACGACTTGAAATGCTGTTTCCGCCGGCCACCAATGCTGAGGACCGTAGGCTCTGGCAAGCCCATCGTACATGCGGCGCAGGCGTTTGGCAGGACCAAGCCGCCGACGGGCTCTCACCGCAGTGGCTCCTCTTGCGGCGGGGATTGCAACTGAATCTTCCACTCCAGGATGCGGGCGCGCGTCGCGGCGGCCTCGGCTTCGGGCACGTGGCCCGCGGATTGCAGAGAGATGGAGAGGGCAGTATGTGCCAGCGGGTCCGACGGCGTAAGCGCTGTTAGCGCCAAAGCGGCCGCGATGGACTGCTCCAGTTGGCCAGCGTCCCGCAAGGCGCGGATAAGGCCGTGATGCGCCTCATAATATTCAGGGTCGGCGCCAATGGCCGCGCGAAAAGCTAGCGCCGCTTGTGTCGGCGAGCCTTCGGCGAGCAGATCGAGCCCACCCTGCGAGAGTGATTCGGCATTGGGAGCGGCGCTCTGGACCATGGCTATCCTTAGGATAAAGGAAGGCCGCCATGGCTGGCAGGGAGCTGAAATGAAGAGTCACACCGAATACCTGGTGTTTGAAACAAAGAAGCGGCGTGAGATGGTGCACATCACCCCGGAGATTGAACGGATTGTGACCCGCAGCGGGGTGAAGGACGGCTTGTGTTTTGTTTCGCCCATGCACATTACCGCCGCCGTATATGTGAACGATCTCGAGAGCGGGCTCATTGAGGATATTGGGAAGTGGCTGGAGGAACTGGCCCCGGCACGGCCGGACTACAAGCACCATCAGACTGGCGAAGATAATGGGGACGCCCATCTGAAGTCTCTGCTGCTGCACCATGAAACCACTCTGCCGGTGACGAATGGACGGCTGGATTTGGGGACCTGGCAGCGTGTCTTCTACGCCGAGTTCGATGGCCAGCGCCGCAAGCGGGTGATTGTGAAAGTTCTGGGCGTGGAAGGCGATTCGCAGGGCTGAGGAGTCTCTCAAGCGTCCTTGTGCGCAAGGATGTAGCGGATGTGCAAGGACGTGGTAGGAGAGTAATCGTTCAACTAGCGGTGTTCTGCGTCGTCATCGGTGATTCTGCGCCAGAGACCGGCAGGGGCGGCCTCAGGTGTAGCAAAGATAAGCCGGGATCGAGGCATCACGACCAGGTCAACCCGGCGATTTTCGGCACGACCTTCTGCTGTTTCATTGCTGGCCATCGGATGGAACTCCGCGTAGCCGGCGGCCGAGAGCCGGTCGGGTGGGACGGCATTGAGGTCGATGAAGATATGGGCGATCCGCGTGGCGCGGGCAGAGGAAAGCTCCCAGTTGGAATCGAACTCAGCATTGTGAATCGGGATATTGTCGGTGTGTCCCTCGATGCGGATGTCATAGGATGTGCGCCCCAGTGAATCGGCGATCCTTCGCAGTGTGTCCAGCGTGTCCGGCCGCGGATTTGCAGAACCTGAGTTAAAAAAGCCTGCCTCGCGCAGGCTGATCACGAGCCCGTCACGGCCCATTCTGATGGTGACGTTGCGCTGTCCGAGCTGGTCTGAGAGAGTCTGTTCCAACTGATGGCGCAGGGAGTCGAGGCCGTCCCTGACGGTGGCCGGAGATACCACGCTTTCGGTGTCGATGAGATATTCATGCCGTCCTGCGCCTAATTGAATTCCGGTGTATTCAGATGCCGAGCGAGCAGTATCGGGAAGGATACTCAGGGAGTGAAACGCAGTGTCGATGGCAGCGGAGACTTGCGCCGCCTTCTTCGCGTCGGCCTTGGCAAAGGCGTAGAGAACGACGAAGAAGGCAAAGAGAAGCGTGATGAAGTCCGCGTAAGAAACCAGCCAGCGGTCGTGGCTGACACGGGTGCGATGGACGCGACGATTCACGCAGCGTGCTCCATCGGCGGCTTTTCAGAGTTGTTGAGAAATCCCGACAATTTCACCTCGAGCATACGCGGATTCATACCTTCGAGGATCGAGATGACTCCTTCGAGCATCATTTCGCGGCGCAAGTAGTCTTCGCGTAGTTGAATGCGCATTTTTCCGGCGAAGGGCAGAAAGAACAGGTTGGCCACTCCCACTCCATAGATGGTGGCGACGAAAGCGACGGCAATGCCCCGACCTACTTCCTGGATGTTGTCGAGGTGTTGCATGACCTGAATGAGGCCCAGCACCGCGCCAAGGATGCCGATTGTGGGCGAGAATCCGCCCGCCGATTCGAAGACGGAGGGAAGGCGGTCTTCCATCTCGGCGGTGGAATCAAGACTGACGCGCATGATTTTGCGCAGGTCCGCAGGTTCAGTTCCATCCACTGCCAGCATGATGGCCTGCCTGAGAAACGGATCCTGAACTGTTTTGAGATCGCCGTCGAGTGCCACGACTCCATTGCGCCTGGCCTTGTTGGCGAAGGCGACCAGAAGCAGAATGAGCTGGTCATCGTGCTTGCGCGGTGCGGCAAAAACGTGCGCCAGATTGCGGAATGCGGCAACAACCGTGGGCAGAGGAAACTGCAGCAGCACCGCGCCCATGGTTCCTCCAAAGACGATGAGGGCAGCCGTCGGCTGCAGTATCTGTCCCAGATTGCCGCCTTCGATCAATAGCCCTGCGACAATGCCTGCGACAGCCAGAAGAACTCCGCCGATACTGCCTTTATCCATCGAATGCTCCTCGGCGAACGAGAAATGGAGAGCCTGATCTCAACCCTTAGAGATTCGGGGCGGGTCACGTTGCGGTGCTTTCTGTGCGGGGTCAGGCTGATCCGGCACATTGAGGCTGGTCAGCGATACGACTCGCGGCAGATCGTCCAGCGCGGACAGGCGCCGGCCCACGGTTGCCAGGAGTTGCGCTCTGTAGGACAGTACACGTTCTACGACCTCGCCAAGCTCCTCGCGCACAATCAGCTTCTCTCCGTTGATAAGAGTGAGCATGGTGTCCGGCGAGGCCTCGGCAGTCTTGATCAGATCGCTATTCAAAACCATCGCGGTACCGTTGAGGCGAGTAAGTTCGATCATTGTGGAGCCTGATTTTTGAAGGCTTATCCATGCTTATCGTCCAGTGCGGCGAAAGGATGATTGGAATCAGAATTGCAAGGGGCGGTGCGAAAAACCATAAAGTGTTTTGAAGGGACGCCGATGAAGGCAGTGAGAAACGTGGTTCCTTCCGCAAGGTGACCCGGAGCAGGCCAGCGAACATTCTGCCGCCCGTCCCCGGTCAGGCACCCGAAGCAGGGAACCGAGATTAACTCACCACAAAAGGAGAATTTCCATGGCTTTGGGTGTCCTGAATAACATCTCTGCAATTTCCGCACAGAACAACCTGGCGAATACTCAGGCTTCTCTATCCAAAACTCTTCAACAGTTGTCTTCTGGATCACGCATCAACTCCGGCGCGGACGACGCAGCCGGCCTTTCGCTGGCCAATGGGCTCCAGGCCTCTTCGACCGCTCTTTCACAGTCTGCCAAGAACGCCTCAGAGGGCGTCGATTTCCTGCAGGTCGCCGATGGAGCGCTTTCGCAGGTGACCAATCTTCTTAATCGCGCCGTTACGCTGGCAACCGAGGCCTCCAACGGCACGCTGAACAGCAGCCAGACGTCTGCGGCTGATTCTGAATATCAGAAGATTCTCACCGAAGTAAATACCATCAACAACAACACCGAATATAACGGCATCAACACTTTCGTAAAGGCCTCTAGCGTGTCGGTAGGAAGCGCAAACGACGCCATCAGCACCACAGGCTCGGGCGCGGGCGGCGTGCTGACACTCTCTTACAAAGACAACACCGGTGCGACGCAGACCGCCGCGATCAGCGGCGCGGATAGCACAACCGTGGGGACGTCAGTCCTGAAGGCCAACGCCACTATCAGTGACCTTGCCGCCGCAATTAATACCCTTTATGGTTCGAGCATCGCTTCCGTGCAGGGCAGCCAGCTTATCCTTACTGGCGGTGCGACACTCAGCGGCAGCACCATTGAGACCAATTCTGTTTCCAGAACCAACGTAGGCGCCGCCAATGCCACCTCCACATTGACGGCCGGCAATGCGTCGGATACGTTCGCTGCAGCCACAACGACTGTTTATGAGGCGGGAGCAGCGGGCGCCGCGGCAGTGGCAGCGGGTACAGGTGGCACTCCTGCAGTCGGCGCGAAAGACGACCTGGGCGCTGTGGTCAAAACCGGGGATTTCATTCTTAAAGATAACAGCGGAAAGTTCATTGACGTGGGTGCAAATGGATCCGGCGCGACTTACGCTGTCTCCGTTGGTACCGTCGGAAGCGCCAAAGGTGCGGTGGTCACTGAATCCGGAACCACAGCTGTGGGCTCGGCAGCGGCAGCTGGATTCGACAGCTTTGGACGAGCCATCACTGCGGCTGACGCAACGCAAATGCTCAAAGACGGTTCTATCGTCGACGTCGGCGCCGTAGCTACTGGTGCCACCACCGCAGTCAATAAACTGGCTGTTCAGGTTGGCAATGGTGCGTCGAAACAGGTGACGTTCCTTGGTTCTGACAGTTTGAGCCAAGTTGTCGCCGACATTAACAAGGCCGCGGGAAGCAACGTCGCCAGCCTGCAAGGAAACAACGTCGTGCTCGCGGGAGCGACCCTCTATGGCTCGACGCTGGAGACAGGAAAGGCCAATGCCTCTGCCTCAAATCAGAATAGTGTTTCCATTTTTACATCAGATGGAACAATTTCCCAGTCGTATAACAACAACGCATCCGATCTGATTGTTGCCAATACAGCTTCGCTCGGTCTGGCAAACAGCTCCTTGACTTCGTCTGCCAATGCTCAAGGCGCGCTTGCTTCGATCAACGCGGCTATCATGACGGTTGCTGCAGATCGCGGGACGCTCGGCGCCAACATCAACACACTCACTGCAGTCGGCAGCGTAATGACGATGCAATCCACCAACACCTTGGCGGCAATGAATGACGTAACGGCCACTGACTACGGCCAGGCGACTTCCGACATGTCGAAGTATCAGATCCTGAGCCAGACCGGCATCGCCGCGCTGTCGCAGGCCAACCAATCGCAGCAGTTGATTACCAAGTTGCTCCAGTAGACCGGGGAGCGGAAACGCTGGATACGAGCCGAACGGGGAGGGCAGCGCAAAAGCGGCTTTCCCCGTTTTGCATTGCGGTCGGCAGCGCAGCGATTTGGGATTTCCTAATGCTTCCCATTGCGGCTTGGCCCTTGACCTGATCTTGGATTGCCTGGGAGACTCGCGATGGGAACTGTGGGCTTGAATTTCGGATCAGCGACGAGTGGCCAGGGCTTCGACGTGACCACCACGGTGAATCAGATTGTCACCAATCTGCAGGCGGTCGAGACGCCATGGAAGACCCAGTTGACGGCACTCACCACGAAGGATTCCACACTCACCAGCCTGGGCACACAATTGTCCACACTATCAACTGACTTGCAGAACCTGACCGATTTCAGCGGTACGATGGCGTACAAGACCGGGTCCAGCTCGGACACAAATGTGCTGACATTGTCCTCGGCCAGCGCGATAGCAGTGGCCGGCACGCACACCATCTCAGTTCAGAATCTGGCGCAGACTTCCAGCGCCGCGTCGGATGCCGTAAGCGCCACGGACACACTGACCGGCGGCATCACCTTCAAGGTGGGAAGCGGAACGTGGCAAACCGTCAATGTTGGCGACGGTTCCACGGCAGCAACGCTTTCCGGGCTGTCGGCTGCCATCAATAATGCGAACCCGGGCGTTACGGCTAGTGTGATAACCAACGCGGACGGCACGCAAAGACTTTCGCTGGTGAGCCAGACCAGTGGCTCCGCCGGACAGATCACGATTGCCGACGCGACCAGCGACCCGACCAGTCCCACGACCCTGGCAGACTCGACAACGCCTGACAAGAATGCCGGCCTGGGGCTGGCGACGATTCAAAACGGAACGGACGCGACGATTACGGTGGACGGAGTCCCCGGGATCACCAGTGCCTCGAATACGGTCACGGATGCCATTCCGGGAGTGACTTTTCAATTGCTCTCGACCGGCACCGCGAGTTCCGATGGAACGCCTGAAACGGTGCAGGTGGTGATCGACAACGATACGTCAAGTATCGAAACTGCGATCAACACGTTCGTGACTAATTACAACACCACGATGACGGCCATCAATGCACAAGAGGGGAAGGATTCGTCCGGTAATCCGGAACCGCTGTATGGGACTTCCATCCTGGCCGAGTTGCAGGAGGGTTTGCTGTCGGCGGTGAGTTCATCTTTCGGGACCAACGCCATCAACTCCCTGATCTCTCTTGGGATCACCGCGAACGCGAGCGCCGATGGCACAATCAGTCTCGATGCCGACACGCTGAGCAATGCGCTGAATGCCAACTTTAACCAGGTGGTATCTCTCTTTCAGGATACCGGCAGCTTTGGTTCGACCTTCACCAACACGTTGAACGGACTGGGCAACAGCAGCGCCGATGGAGGTGCGATCAGCCTCGCTCTCAGTGAAGACAGCAGCCAGGAAACGACACTGAATGACAACGTCTCGAAACAGGAGGCGTTGATCGCCACGCAGAAAACGAGTCTCACCACGGAATTAAACACGGCTAACCAGATCCTGCAGTCCATTCCGGAGATGATCCAGCAGGTCAACGAAATGTATAGCGCGATCACCGGCTACAACTCCAACCAGAACGGATAAGGAGCATCAGAGATGAACCCGTACCGGACCTGCGCGATCGAGGGCGCCTCAGGTGTGGAACTGACAGTGGCACTCTACGACGGCATCATTCGTTTTATGCACCAGGCGATCGACGCAGTGGAGGCTAAAGACGCGGACGAGCGGCGTGTTGCCGTCAAGCGTGCGATGGACATCGTCATCTATCTTCAAGCGACGCTCAAAATGGATATCGGGGGAAAGCCGGCGGAGGCGCTGGCGGAGTTTTACACTGCCATGTTTGCGCTGATGCTGCAGGGATCGCAGGCAAACTCCCGCGAGAAATTCGAACAGGTAATCGCCTTTGTGCGGAATGTTCGTGATGCGTGGAGACAGGCAGCCAAGGATCCGCTGGCCACTGCAGCAATGCCACAGGTCACCGAGCATTTCTCCACACATAACCAGACTGGGCTCGATCGCAGCGATTTCGGAGTGAATTCTGCCGCCGGGTCGAGTTGGAGCGCATGAGCGGCGATCAAGGCCTGCGGTTAGGGTGCTTGGCTCGGTGGGAGTCAGGGGCGAAGTTGGGCGACGAGCCTAGCCGGCGACGGTGAGCTCTTCTTCCAATTGCTGCTTTTGATAGAGGCCCGCATAGTACCCGTCGAGGGCGAGCAGTTCTTCGTGTCTGCCGATTTCGACGATTCTGCCATTGGCCAGCACCGCGATCTGGTCGGCGTTGCGCACAGTGGATACACGATGTGAAATCAGAATCGTGGTAGCGGTCGAAGTGTAATTTCGCAGGCCGCCCAGGATGCGTTCTTCTGTATAGGTGTCCACACTCGCCAGCGCATCGTCCAGGATCAGAATTGCGGGGCGGCGCAGCAATGCCCGGGCGATGGCGGCGCGCTGTTTTTGACCGCCTGAAAGAGTGACCCCGCGTTCGCCCACCATGGTCTCAAATCCCTGCGGGAACTCCTCGAACTCGCGCAGGATGTGCGCAGCCTCGGCAGCCTGAAGCAAATCTTCTGCGCTGGCTTGCGGTGCTCCGAAAGCCAGGTTTTCGCGGATGGTTTCGCTGAAGAGGAATGTTTCCTGGGGAACCATGCCAATGTTGCGGCGAAGCATGGCGAGAGGATAGTCGCGCACCGGCCGGCCATCGATCAGGAGGCTTCCTTCGGGTGCTTCATAGAGTCGCGAGATCAAGTTCACTAACGTTGACTTGCCCGAGCCTGTGGGACCGACAATGGCCAGGCTTGAGCCGGAAGGAATGCGCAGCGAGATATCGCGCAGTACCGGCGTTTCGCCGTAGCTGAAACTGAGATTGCGGAACTCGATTTCGCCCTGAAGGACGGATTCCGCAGGAATGGCAGGATCGGCGGCGCTGTCGTTGATGGACGGCTTGGCGCGGAGCAGTTCGTCGATGCGCTTTACCGAGGCTGTACCGCGCTGGAACAGGTTAACCACCCATCCGACGGCGATGATGGGCCAGATGAGCAGAACCATGTAAGTGTTGAACGCCACGAAATCGCCAACCGTAATGCGATGAGCGATGACCTCGTGTCCACCTACCAGCAGGGTAATGATCATCGAAACCCCGAGAATGAACTCGAGTGTGGGCCACAACATGCCCATCAGTTGTACTAAGCGCTGGGCGCGGTTGATGTACTTGAGGTTGGCCTGCTCAAACAAGTTCATCTGGGACTCTTCGCGGGCGAAGGCACGCACCAGGCGGGCCCCTGAGTAGTTCTCCTGGGCCTGCGAGGAGATTTCAGAAAAGCTCTCTTGAATTCGCTCGAACCGGTCGTGAATCTTGCGTCCGAAATACTGGACAAGGATGCTGGCCAGGGGCATGGGCGCCCAGGCAACCAGGGTGAGCCACGGGCTGATGCGCAACAGGAAGAAGATTGCGCCTACGGTGAAAAAGACAGTGTTGGCGCTATACATCAGCGCCGGGCCCAACAGCATGCGCACGGCGTTCAGGTCGTTGGTAAGGCGGGCCATGATGTCGCCGGTGCGATAGCGCTGGTAGAAGCCGGAATCCTGTTGTTCGAGCTGGCGAAAGAGATCGTTGCGCATGTCGAACTCGATCTCGCGCGAGATGCCAATAAGAATCCAGCGTTGTGCATAGAGGAAGATACCCTTGACGAGCGCGATTGCGACCAGCAATCCGGCGTAGAAGAGAATCTGGCGGCGGGTAATGCCGTGTTCCAGGCCATCGATGGCCCTCTGCAAAACCTGCGGAAAGAGTACCCACACGGCGTTTGTGGCAATGCACGAGAGCAGGCCCCAGACGTACCCCCAGCGGTAGCGGCGCATGTAACCGAAGAGTGGGGCGAGGTCTCGGAACATGGTTTTATTGTACCGGGGTGCCGGGGCGGGAGGTGCATAGCAATTGTGGCCCCGGCGTCGGGGAAATTACCGCGATGCTGCTAAGTGGGGGTTCTTAGGAGCAAATAACCTCCGACAAGGCCGAAGAGGACATCGGCGGACCATGCCGCGAGTGGGGCGGGCAGATAATTCACATTGCCCATCGCGCCGAACAGGCCGTCGATGACCCAATAGGCCAGGGCCACGGAGATGGCCACGGCGATTCCGGTGAGCGATCCGCGGCGGCCCATGGAGAGCGCAAAGGGAACCGCCAGTACCGCCATGACGATGGCAATGAGCGGGTAGGCAAGCTTGTGCCAGAGTGCGACCCGCAATCGCATGGTGTCAAAGCCACTTTGGCGCAAGTCGCTGATATAGCTTTGGAGTTGCCCGAAGTTCATCTCCTGCGATTGCTTGTTCTCTTTGGCGAAGTAGCCCGGCTCCTCATGAATTTCGGAAAACGCGGTGCTTCTGAACTCCTGGTAATGGGTCACGTTCGCGCCGTCCAGATCGCGATCCCAGCCTTTCTGGAAGACCCATGAACCGGGGTCGTCGTCCCAATAGACGCGTGCGGCAAAGATGCGCCGCGTCAGCAAAAACGTGGATGGGCTGAACTCGAATACCGAGAGATTGGCGAACTCCTTGCGGTCGGGATCGAAGAATTGGTAGTAGAAGATCCGGCCTGGCTCGCCGGGCCGTGGCTGGCCAAAGATCCAGTTATGTTCCGGGTGTAGAAATGTCTGAGGCGGGCGGCCTTTGATGGTGCTGCGAAGGGCCTCCTGCCGGCGGTTGGCCTGGGGCAGATAGAACTGGTCAAAGAGGAACAAGCAGACTGCCAGAACGGCTGAGATGGAGACGATGGGAACCACCAGTCGGTAAAGGCTGATGCCCGTGGCTTTCATTGCGATGATTTCACTGTTGCGGTTGAGCACTCCGAATGTGACAAGCACGGCGATGAGCACGGCCAGCGGCGCAATCTGGTAGAGCATGCTGGGGGTGAGATTGATCAGATAATCGCCCACGGTCGTGAGCGGGATGTGATTGCGCAGGATGTCGCCTACGAGCTCGAAAAAGGTGAAAACCAGCATCAGCATTACAAAGCCGGCCAGAACGAGAAACAACATGGAGAGAAACTCACGGATAACGTACTCGTCGAGGATACGGGGGAACACACCGCGCGGACCGCTGCGAGCTGAACGCGGTTGTAGTTTGTCGAGCAGGCCGGATAAGTGCAGCTCATTGTGCCTGGAAGCGAATTTCAACCTGGGCATTCGAACGGCCCATCCGGCGATCACGCTGAGGACCCGCCCACCGCTGGCCATCTGCCAGAGTAGGAAGATGCCGGCCGCGGCGAAAAGAAAGTTGGCCAGCCATACCGCGAGGAACGCAGGGAGCTTGTCCTGGCGGCCAAGAGCGATGCCGGTGTAGGAGAGAACGTAATAGAGCACCACAAGCAGAAGAGTGAAGACAAAACCGGAGCTTTTGCCGCCGCGGCGCGAGATCACCCCTAACGGAACGCCCACCAACATGAGCACAAGGCAGGCCGCAGGATAAGAGAAGCGCGAATGCAATTCGAGGAGGAACCGCTTGCTCTCAGGGCCGTGGATGCGCTGCAGAAGGGCTCCCATTGGCAACGCATAGATGGCCGTGTCGAGGCGGCCGAGATGCACGTCGCTCTGCTGGTTCAATGCCAATGGCAGGTCGGTGCTGCTGAAGGCAGAGACATTGTATTTTTGCGGGTCCCCGGGAACCGTCTGGTGCTCCGCGCCATCGCGCAGCCGCATGAGCAATTCCTGGGTTGAATCGGTCACAACCGTTGCCGAAGAGGCTGTCGTGATCAGGGGGTTTGCAGGATCGGTGACGTCGGCCATGAAGACTTCGCGCCAGTTTGACGCGCCGGCTCCGCCGCGCACGTCCTGCACGTAGAGCACACGGTTGCGAAAGTCCTCATAAAAGACGCGAGGCTGGATTTCATAGGAGGCCTGCGATGTTTCGAGAGCCTGCTGCATGGCGAGGATGGCCCGGTTGGCCCGCGGGGCGACATAGAGCGAGTTCACTAGTCCCACGAACGTGCCACCGATTGCCACAATGGAGGCGACACGGACAAAGTAGCCGATGCCCAGTCCCGAAGCACGCATGGCAATGATCTCGCTGTCGGCTGCCAGACGGCTGAGACCCAGCAGAATGCCCACCAGTACCGCCATGGGAATGGTGACCTTGAACGTGTTGGGTATGGTGAAGAGAAAGATCTCCGCCACGTTGGCCCATGTGGAGCTGTTGCGCACCACCATTTCAAGGATGTGCGGAAGATCGCGCATGAACAGGATGAAAGTGAAGATCACGCACCCGATGAGCGTGTGGGAGAGAATCTCGCCGAGTATGTAGCGGGTGAGGATGCGCACAGGAAGGCTCTGAAGGTAGTCTATCGTGCCGGCGCGCCAGCCAGGGGGTCCGGTTGCCAGCGGCGAAGACGCAGGCTGTTAGCCAGAACGCTGACCGAACTGAGAGCCATGGCAGCAGCGGCCACCCATGGACTGAGCAGAATATGGAAGGAAGGGTACAGCAGCCCGGCCGCCACCGGAATTCCCACGATGTTATAAGCCGCTGCCCAAATCAGATTTTCGCGCATGACGCGCAGGGTTGCGCGCGCCAAGTCAATTGCGGCGGGAATGGAAGAGGGCTGGGCGCGAAGCAGGAGCACATCGCCCGCCTCCTGGGCGAGGTCTGTCCCCGATCCCATGGCGATGCCTGCGTCGGCCTGGGCAAGGGCGCCCGCGTCGTTGATACCGTCTCCTATCATTGCCACGTGGAGACCGCTTTGCTGCAGCGAGCGAATGCGTGCCACCTTGGCAGCGGGGTCGAGTCCCGTTTCCACCTCATCGATGCCGACCCGGTCCGCAATAGGAGCGGCGGCGGCGGCCGAATCCCCGGTCAGCATCAGCACGCGAAGGCCGGCACTGCGCAGCGATGCAACGGAAGCGGCAGCGTCCGGGCGCAGGGCATCCCGCGCGTCAAAACAGCCTGCCGTCTGGCTGTTGAGGGCCACCCACAGCCGCGTGAATCCAGGTTTTGCAGGTGCGATGCTGTCGGGCAAGCGGATGCCCAGCTCGCGAAATAGAGCCTCGTTGCCCAGGACGCAGTCAAAGCCCTCGACCTTGGCCGTGAGACCACGACCAGGCAAGACCTGAACGTCTCTAGCCGGCCGCCATTCAATTTGTCTCGCTCGAGCTGATTCGACGATGGCGTGAGCCAGCGGGTGATTTGACTGCTCCTCTGCCGCAGCGGCAAAACGCAGCAGATCGGCCTCTTTGTATCCGATGATGGGACGAATCGCGGATAACACAGGATGACCCACGGTGAGGGTTCCGGTCTTGTCCAGTACGACGGTATCGATGTGGGCAAGGCGCTCCAGGGCCTCTCCGCCTTTGAAAAGAATCCCCATCTGCGCTCCACGACCCACGGCTACTGTGAGAGCGGCGGGTACTGCCAGTCCCATGGCGCATGGACAGGCGATGACCAGCACAGCGACTGTGCTGGCCAAAGCCAATTGCAGGGAGTGAGCTGTGTAGTACCAGCCCAGAAACGTGAGAGCCGCCAACAACAATACCGAGGGCACAAAGATGGAACTGGCGCGATCTGCCAGCCGCTCCAGCGGCGCCCGTGAACTCTGCGCCTGCTCTACCATGCGCGTGATCTGCGCGAGCACCGTGTCTTCGCCCAGGGATTGCGCCCGGCAGACCACGGCTCCGTCATAGTTGAGCGAGCCCGCCAGCACGCGTCCGCCCGGCTCGCGCGGAAGAGGCTCCGACTCGCCGGTAAGCATGGACTCGTCTACAGTCGTCTGGCCCTCTAGAATCTCGGCATCGACGGGGAATCGCTCGCCAGGAAGGACCAGCACGCTGTCGCCTGGATAAATTTCAGCGAGGGGTACGACTGCCTGCACATCGTTGCGGATGCGGCGGGCGGTGACGGGACGGAGGCGGCTGAGCGAATCCAGGGCAGCCAGGGCCCGGCGCTTTGCCCGTGTTTCGAGAGCCTTGCCGAGCAGCAAAAAGCCAAGAATCAGCAGGACGGCGTCAAAATAGACCTGGCGGTCAGCAGCGGGCCAGAGGGTCGCGTAAGCAGAGTAGGCAAAGGCCACTCCCGTTCCCAGGCTCACCAGCGTGTTCATGTTGGTTGCGCCATGTCGCAAACCGCGAACCGCGCTCACGTAGATGCTGCGGCCGGCCCAAATCACAATCACCCCGGTCAGGCCCAGCAGCATCCAGCGAATCGAATCCGATGGAACCTCGTAAAGCCAGGGCAGGACGCGCATCAGCACACGGTCGACGGGCCCCATTTGGCTGCCAAGCGGCATGGCCAGCACCATGGCCGCGACGCCGGCAACGATCGTGGCCCATGCCTTATCTTCTGACTTTGCGGTTGAGGCATCCGCCGATGATTGGGTGCCTTGATCCCCTATTCGCGGAAGCACAGCGTCGTAGCCGGCTGCCCTGATTGCCTCAACGAGTGCCTGGGGTGCTGCAACAGCAGGATCGAATACTATGCTGGCACGGTGAGCCATCAGATCGACGCGCGCAGACTCGACTCCAGCAGTCGAACGAAGAGCATTCTCCACATGATGTTGACAGGCCGCACAAGTCATGCCCAGGACGGGCAATGTGAGCGATTCTGTCGGGGGTGTCTCCATCGAGGGGCTTAATGTTCCAAACGAGCTGTGTAGCCGGCCTTGGCCAGAGCGGCAATCGCGAGGTCGACCGGTGCGTTCCCTGCGGGTGTGTTGAGCCGCGCGGCGCCCAGCCGTACTTCCTTTACCTCTACTCCCTCGGTCGAGGCTAGGGCCTGCTCCACGCGGCGAATACACGAACCACAATGCATGCCATCGATGTGCAGTGTGAACTCTGCCACTATGTCCTCCTGGTTACATTTGATGATACGCCGGGTGAAACGATGCTTTGGCCTCACTGCGCGGGCGTGCCAAGGGGGGCATGTTTGCGCAATAGCGGGACGAGCGCACTATCGTAGATTGAGACTCGGTGCAAAGGGAGAATGATGGCGAGAGAGTTTCCCCAGGCTCCAATGGTGGGCATAGGCGCAGTGATCGTGGAAGATGGGCGAGTGCTTCTTGTCCGCCGTGGCCACGAGCCCTTAAAGGGTCATTGGTCGTTGCCCGGTGGTGTACTGGAGGTGGGCGAGTCGCTGCACGCGGGCCTGGTGCGCGAGGTGAAAGAAGAGACGGGTCTGACGGTCGAGCCGATCGAGCTGATCGAGTTGTTGGATCGCATCCATCGCGATGGAGAACGCATTCGCTACCATTACGTGATTGCAGACTATCTTTGCCGGATAGCGGGTGGCGCGTTGCAGGCGGCTTCCGATGCCGATGAGGTGCGCTGGGTAGAACGGGCGGAGTGGAACAGCCACAGCGCGCTTGTACTCGATCCGGTGACGGTTCGCGTGATCGAAAATGGATGGCAGTTGGCGCGTGGACGGCTGAAAAAGGGGTTGGAAGGCAAGTGAAACGAACCAGAACGGCTTTGTGGGTTGTGGGTGTGCTTTTGGCGCTCCTGCTGGTGGCTGCGGTGAGTTTTTGGGCGCGCCCGGTTAGCTTCTATGACGGGTTTAGCGAATTGCAGTTGTATCTTTCCGGCACAGAAAGCCTGTCGACGATGGTCTCCGGGTACAGAATTCACTACTATGCAATAGGGCCGAAGACAGGACCTGTTGTGGTGCTGGTTCATGGGCTGGGAGGCCGGGCAGAAGACTGGGAGAATCTCGCGCCCTACCTCGTCAAGGCGGGTTACCGCGTCTATCTGCCCGATCTGCCAGGGTACGGGCACAGCGAGAGACCACGAAATTTCTCGTATTCAGTGCCCGACGAGGCGGCGGTTGTTGCAGGCTTCCTCGACGCATTGGGGTTGAAGCAGGTTGATTTGGGCGGCTGGTCGATGGGTGGATGGATTGTGCAGCTCGTGGCCGCCGAACACCCGGAACGCGTGCGCCGACTGATGCTCTTCGACAGCGCAGGAATCTATGCGAAGCCTACTTGGGACACGCGCCTGTTCACGCCTGCGACTCCGACAGAATTAAAGGAGTTCTACGCGCTACTGATGCCCAACCCACCAAAGCTCCCGAGTTTCGTCGCCAACGACATTCTTCGCCATGTAAAAGAGAATGCGTGGATCATTCGACAGGCGATGCAAACGATGCTGACGGGGCGTGACGTGACCGACAAGCTGCTGCCGGATCTGAAGATGCCGGTGCTGATTGTATGGGGTGAGCAGGATCAGATCACTCCGTTGAGCGAGGGCGAGACGATGCACCATCTTGTGCCGCAGTCAGAACTGGACGTGATCCCTGGATGTGGCCACCTGGCTCCGGGTCAATGCGCACCGGAAATCGGGCCGACGGTTGTGCAGTTCTTGAGGCGATAGAAGAAAGTGGACGGAGTTGAAGCTCCGTCCACCTTGGTTGTGCCGCATTTTCGCTGCGGAAAATTAGAAACTCAATCGTGCGCTGAGTTGGATTTCTCTGCCCGGCGTGGCGACCTCGGTGATGCTGCCGAAGCTGGACGTGTTGACGAATCTGTTTGGGGTTCCGAGGTTGGTGTGGTTGAGGGCATTGAAGAACTCGGCGCGGGCTTCAAACCGGGATCTTTCTCCCAAGCTGATTTCACGTACCACTCCCAAATCCATGGTCTGAAGGCTGGGGCCATAGACCGAGTTGCGGCCTACGTTGCCGTAGGTATAGGCGGGCGGCGCGGCAAAAGCAGCGGGGTTGAACCAGGTGGTCGAGTTGCGCGTGCCTGAAGCAAAGACCTTTGCGCCGGTAACATTGGCGCGGATGGGATTTTCGCCTACCACGGTTCCGGCATTGGCAGTGTCGCCAAAGACGGAAATGGTCAGGGGGAATCCGGTTTGCGCCTGGTACTCGATGGACCCGCGCCAATCACGCGTGAGGGATTGAGCCAGGTGCCTGGTGCCAAAGGCGCGCGAGGTGTAGACCGCGCTGAGAGCGAAGCGGTGCCGAATGTCGCAGCCGGGGCCTTTTTCAGCGTTGAGGTCGTCGTTGTTCTGTGGAGTGGCGGCCTCGAACATGGGTGAACGGAAGTCCGGCGCGTTTTCGAGCGCCTTGGCAAAGGTGTAGTTGGCAAGGAAGCTGAGACCGCTCTGGTAACGGCGGCGGACGTTTACATACCCTGCGTCGTACCAGCTCTGCGAGGTGTTCTCAAGCAGGTTGATGGTGCTCACGGGGAAAGTGGAACTTACAACTGTGGTGGTTGACGGAAAGACGGTGTTGTTGACGAAGCTGATCTTGGGATGGGGACGACGGGGCTGAATCAGGCCGGCGCCGGGCTGGGCATTGTTGATGAGGTGAGAGCGTTGAAGATGGAAGCCGCCTGCACCCAGATAACCAACTTCAAGTGTGGTTTCGGTGCCCAATTGCTTTTCGAGCGAGGCACTCCACTGCTGGATGTATTGCGGTGGCGCATGCAACTGAAGCGCGGTAAAGCTGACGGCAGTCGTGCCCAGCACGGGCGTGGGGAAGTTCAGCGTGTTGATGCTTGGAGTGTACGGATCGCTTTGCGATGTTTCAGGGAAGACGTAGGGCACGTTGTGGCGCTGGTTGCACCATGTGTTCATGTCCACGGGCGTGTAGAAGATGCCATAGGCGACATGCGCCACCACTCCGATGTGGGGAATGCTCTGGGCCAAGCCGAGCCGCGGCGCAAAGTTGGTGTGGTTGGGATACATCAGGCCCTTCGGATATCCGTTCTGTCCGCCGATGAAGACCTTTGGCGTACCGCTGCTCAAGTCGAGGTTGCTGTTGGTGTAACGGATGTCAGTGAGCGGACTCATGAACTCATAGCGCAAGCCGTAGGTGAGCGTCGTGGTTGATGTGAGGCGCCATGCATCCTGCGCGTAGGCATCTGAATACCACTGGCGCAGGTCCATCTGGGGCACACCGGCCTGGCCCTGGCGCGCGGCCGGTAATCCGAGCATGAAGCTGGCCAGTGCAGATCCTGTGCTGCCATCGTTGAGCGCGTACTCTGTTGTGAAGCCGTTGGTGAACTGGTAATATCCGCGATTCTGGAAGAAACCCCACATCGGCCAGATGTACTTCTGATATGCACCGCCGAACTTGGCGCTATGGCGGCCGATTTGCCAGTTCAATGAGTCGCGGCCCTGGACCACGGTGTCCCATGCATGCATGGGGGTTGCCAGGTAGTTGTCGCCGAACGGTGAGTAGCCCTGCACATTGAAGTAAGGCGCACCCCAGGCGGCAGGACCGCCGAAGCCGGTACCGGTGATGCCGAGCTCAGTAACGATGTCGTTCTTGTTTGCGCTCTCGGTGGTGTGCATCATGCTCAGGCGTGAAATCGCAGCGGAGGCCATGTTGACCATATGCGTGGAGAAGACATGGTTCCAAGCCAGAATGCCTTGCTGAGATAGGTCGTCGTGGTAGAAACCGAAGCCGGGCAGACCCTCCGGCATGAAGCCGAACTCGCCCGCGCCTGAGTAGCGGACGAATGCAATGTCGCCGTTACCGAAGTTGTGATCGACGCGGACGGTCCCCTGATCGTCGGTCATTTGTTCTTTGCGCGTGTCGAGGTAGTTGTTGGCATCGTTGCCGGCGCCGACCACGGTGGGTTGTCCCATCATGGTCATGCTGCCCATGTTCATAGTGTTGGGCGGCGGCGTGTATTTGTTCAGCATGATCGTGGCCGCATGGGTGAGCCGGCCGGGCGGAATCACATTCTCGACTCCGTTGTATTCGAACTGTTGACGTATGGATTGAGGATTCGTTTTGCTGACTGGGAGGTTGGGGTTGAAGTTGGGATTGGGTGCAGTCGTGTTGGGATCGTAGATATTCACGCCGCTCTGACTGAAGTCGCCCGAATTTTCCGCGGCTGTGGGAACTGTGTCAACCATGGCGTCGATCTGAACGTGACGCAGACCTTCATAGTTGACGAAGAAGAATGTCTTGCCGGTGTGCCAGACAGGTCCACCCACCGATGCGCCAAAGTTGTTCTGAACCAGGAAATTCGAAGTGCCCATCTGGTTGAAGGAGTGAGCGTCCAGGTCGCCATTGCGCAGGAATTCATAGGCCGTGCCGTGGAAGCGGCTTGACCCGGAGCGGGTGACAATATTGATCTGGCCGCCTCCGGCTCCGCCCATGTCGGCTGAATAGCTGCCGGTGTCTACTTGAAACTCCTGCACTGCATCGGGCGACAGGCTCAGGTTCTGGGTGCTGAAGGTGGGGTCGGTGTTGGTGGCTCCATCGAGCAGGAAATAGTTGGCGTTGGGACGGCTTCCGCCGATGCTGACCGCCGACCGCTGGCCCGGCCGCCAATAGAGGGGATTCATGTCGCCGGTGGAAGCGCCGTGACTGATATGCGCGCCCGGGACGGTGAGAACAAGATCAATGAGCATGCGACCGTTGAGGGGCAGGGAATCCACGGAGCGCTGATCGACAACCTCGCCTACGCTCGCATCCTGCGTTTTGAGGAGTTCGCCAGACGCCTGGACCATTACGCTCTGTGACTCGGCGCCAAGGCGCAGTTGCAGGTCGAGGGTGGCTTGCTGACCGACCTCGAGATCGATG
>OBLW0100000992.1_pt1 | contig 24407 bp, 26 predicted proteins | sample 1520161 | NCBI WGS metagenome assembly OBLW01 (sample SAMEA3539309, study PRJEB22396) | soil metagenome | biome: tundra; feature: field; material: soil | place: USA | collected 2010-05 | depth 0.15 m | reverse complement strand
CTGGCGCAGCCCGTCCTCCAGCCGCCCGAACCCGGCCACCCGCTCCCGCTCAGCATCCACCGTGCTTTTCTAGCACGGGAACGGCCCGCGCCCGGGCGGCGGAGTGGGCCCGTCTGGCCAATGCTGGTATGGGTCAACGGCTATAAGCCAGCGGCTGTCGGTCACCGGCCGCCCCGAGTGTGGCCTAGTGCCCAGGTCCGCCCGCACTTCGACCACTGTGGCACGGGTTTCTTATCGACCGGCTCAGCCAGCGCCGCGAGATCGTCGGCTTCCGCACCTCAGTGATCACTCGTGGCCGGTCCCGCGCCGAGCCCGCTTCCCGAGAAGGCCATCACGGACACGGGCGACAACATTACGCTCGGCTGAGCCTCGGTCGCCTGCGCGCGCCGCCCCGGTCAGCGGGAACTGGTAGGTGGCGGACCGCGTGTCTAGGTCACGGTAATGGCGTCCGCCAGGTTGCCAGGAGTTCGGCTGCTCGCTGGCGGCATTCGGGCAGGCGCTCGGCGTACAGGGCATACCAGACGGTCAGGTGGAGCAGCCGGAGTTGCTGGCAGGAATGCAGCTGCCCTGCGTCGATGGGATCGCCGTAGGCGGCCAGGACACGGGAACTGTCCAGGCGCCGGGTCGCGGTCAATGCGGCGAGATCCCAGGCAGCCGGACCAGAGCAGGTGTCCTCGAAGTCATGCCACACCCAGCGGCTGCCTGCTGCCATGAGATTGCCGGCGCCAGCGTCGCCGTGCAGCGCCTGCCCTGCGTATGAGGCCGGCGGGAGGTTCGCGGTCAGCCGGGTGAAAGCCTTGGCCAGGGCGGATTCATCGGCGGCGCTCAGCAGGGTCTGCGGCCGTGCCAGGAAAGCCGGGATGTCACCCAGCGGGGCAAGGACAGGGAGGGGATCCGGGTATGACCGTAGGGCAGCGTGCAGGTCCCGCAGCATAGAGCCGACAGTGGACTCATCGGGCAGCGCCGCGCCGGACGGCTCCAGATAGGTCCAGAAGGACATGACATGCCCGTGGCCGTGGTGGACCGTCGCGGGAACTTCGCAGCTCGGCGCCAGCACCGGGGCACCTGACCGGGTCAGGAAGTGGGCTACCTCAAGCTCCCGCTGGAGCCAGGCGGCGACGTCCGCGCGGACGGCAGTAGTACTCGCGGCGACTTTCGCCACTACCGGCGACGGGCTCAGGTGGACGATCACATTCGCGCCATCGGCAAGGACCACGGGTTCCGCGCAGGCGACACCAAGGTCGGCGGCGACCGGCACTGCGGCGCGGGCCGCGGCGGCAGAGACGCTCAAGGACACCGCTTCAGCATGGCAGACTCAAGGCGCAGTGGAGATGGCCGGCACGAGGCTAATCTGGCATCCACAGGCAGGCAATTCCAGATAGCGGTCTGCGGTTGCTCGCCTTCATGGAGTACGACGTTGAGTACGTCGTCCGTGACATCGGGTCTCTGGTCTTCTGGCTTAATGCTCTCGACTCCCTGCACGCGGACTTGGAGGGTGGGGCTGCCCTAGCCAGCGTTGTGAGCTTGCACCAGGTCCTGGCCGGAAACGTCGACGAACGCGGCTTCGTAACAAACGAGCACCGGTACCTGGCCGTTGCGCAATCCGCGCGGAGTCGGGCCTAGCGACGCGATTGAATTTGCACCGCCCAGCGAGTCCTTGCTAAGCCGGATGTAATCGCGTAGGTCATCGCATGTGTTACTGCAACGAGAATCCGCTGTGCAGGCGATAATCACACAAGTCGTCCACTCAGGATTGCCGTAATGCTCCCGGTTGTGCTGATGCCGTGTGCCTGGGCAGGTAGCGCGAACCGTGCCGTGCCGCGGTTCGCGCCTGTCGGACTGTCTCACCTTGATCACGACCTGGATGGTCGCTGACCTCAGTCAGCCGCCGTAGGGGTCTGGCGGGATGGTGTTGGTGCGGGTGACAGACAGATACAGGTCGACGCCGACGCCGACTCCGGAGCCGGGCGGGGAGATGTACGTCTGCTCGAGGACGGAAGTCGTGGTGGGGTTCTCGTATGTCGCGTAGGTCATGCCGCCCAGGGGGTCGGTCCAGCTGATCTCCACGGCCGGCCTGCCAAGGCTGTCTTTCGCCTGGCTGTCGACCGTGACCCCCGGCGTGGTCGCGAGCACCCTGAACAGAGCCGCCCGCAGCTGCGGGCCGACGAGCGGGTTCCACAGCATGCCGCTCGCCTGCTGGAAGACCTTGCCCGCGTCGCTTTCCCCATCCTGGTCGCCGCCCGGAATGTGCCGCTTCCTCAGGGAGGTGATAGCGGCTGCCGACTGATTGAATTGCTCGTCGTACTGGGCGATGAGCAGGCGGCGCAACGCCGCCGGGTCAGTGGGCATATCGTTGAACTGCGCCTGGGTCGGCGACCAGTGACGGGCGACCGGCATCGTCCCGTTCGGCCCGCTGGGACCCTTCTGGTAGGCATATGTATCGCCAGTGAGGCTGTCGATGATGCTGGTCTTCAAGTCGCTGTCCTGCTTCTCGCTGAGCACCGCGTAACGGCCCTGCGCCTCCGCCTGACCGGCCGCCGTCGCGCTGAGCCGGTACAGCGTCCGCTGCTCCGCTGTCAGCGTGATCGCGAGGTGACCGCCATGGGCCGGTCGCGGTGCCTGGCGCGGAGCAGCGCCCACGCCGATCGCGACGCCGGCCGCAGTGCCGATCGCGGCCCCCGAGGCCGCGAGGGACAAGGTCCGGCGGCGGATGTGCCTGCGGCGCTCCCGGGCTGCCACTCCCGCCGCGATCGACGCGGGAGGGAGCAGCCCGTCGGTGCAGCGGTGCATCAGATCGCGGAGGGTGTCTTCGTCGGTTGAGAGCATCGGTTTTCCTTTCTCGCGGTGGTGGTGTCGTTGGCGGCGAAGATGCCAGCGAGCTCTGGATGGACACGCAACCGCGCGATAGCGCGTGAAGCAGCGCTCTTCACTGTCCCGGTTGAGACGCCGAGCAACCTCGCGACGTCGGCCTCGCTGTGATCGTCGAAATAGCGCAGGACGACGACGGTGCGCTGCTGAGCGGTGAGGCTGCCCAGTGCGGTGAGCAGTACCGGCCGCAACTCGGCCGCACCGTACGGATCGGCCGACCGCGGGTCGCTGCTCTCCCCCGTTTCGGGAAATTGCAGCTCCCGCGGCCGCCGGGCCCGGGCCCGCGCCTGATCAATCACGATGTTGTGCATTACCCGGCGGCAGAACGCCCTCGGGTTATCTACCCGCGACCAGCGGGCGGCGAGCCGCTGCAGAGTCTCCTGGTAGACATCTTCAGCGGTATGCGGATCCGCCGTGAGCAGTGTCGCGACACGCAACAGCTCAGGGCCGGACTCGGCAGCGAACGCTTCGAAGGCCCGCACCTGCCGTTTGTCCATCTAGCCTCCCGTTCATCGGCGACAACTCCTAGACGACGACGACGCCGGTTACGTTGATAAGGCCAGATCAGCCACGACCGCCAAGCCCAGCTTGCGGGGCGCCTGACCGATGCGGCACCACCCACCCCACCAGCTACCCGACATAATCATCAACACCGGTGTTCCGAAGGGCACCCAGGGAGGTCCAGTGACGGCCCGGCTCACCCAGCGCCCTGGCGGCGCGGCCCGCCTGCGGGCCCTGCTGGATTCCGGCGAGACCATCCTGGCGCCCGGGGCGTTCGATCCGCTGGCCGCCCGGCTGGTCGAGGAGGCGGGGTTCCCTGCGGTGTACATGACCGGATTCGGGACCTCGGCGGCGCTGATCGGCCGGCCGGACGTGGGGCTGCTGACCATGACCGAGATGGCCGACAGCGCCGGGCGGATCGCCGCCTGCGTGGACATCCCGGTAATCGCCGATGCTGACACGGGCTACGGCAACCCGCTCAACGTGATCCGTACCGTTGGAGCCTACGAGGCGGCCGGAGTCGCCGGGCTGCACATCGAGGATCAGGTGGCCCCGAAGAAGTGCGGGCACATGGAGGGCAAGCTCGTTATCCCGGCGGAGGAGATGGCACAGAAGGTCCGGGCCGCGGTCGAGGCGCGGACCCAGCCCGAGTTCGTGATCATCGCCCGCACCGACGCACGGGCCGTGGAGGGCCTGGAGCGAGCACTGGACCGAGCGCGGATGTACCGCGACGCCGGAGCCGACGCGCTGTTTATCGAGGCCGTCGTGACCGAGGAGGAAGCCGAGAAGGCAATCCGGGCTTTCCCCGATGTGCCTCTGCTCTTCAACTGGGCCGAAGGGGGCAAGACCCCGCCGGTCAGCCTCGACCGCCTGACCCAACTGGGATACCGGATCGTCATCTTCCCGATCAGCACATTGCTCGCGGCCACAGCGGCCATGCGCCGGATACTGCGGGAAATCGCCCAGGCCGGCACGCCCGCTGCGGCAATGCGCGATCTGCCGACGTTCGGCGAGTTCCTGGATTTCATCGGACTGCCCGAGGTGCGCGAGACCGAGCAGCGGTACGCCGCGAAAGACGGGAACGGCCGTCCTCGAATTTAGCGTGGGTTCCTTACAAAGGCCCGGGATGACTGTTGCCCGGCCGATCCAGGGCATAGACACGAATGCCGCCTGGGGGTACTGTAAGAATTGTTGCTCCGGACCCCGGCAGCTGCACCCGTCAAATAGTGGCGGGCGCAGTCCAGGACCGGAGTTTTTTCGCGTACGGACCGGTGTCGGCAGGGCGCAGCGGCTGGAAGACAAGCGGCCAAAAGACAACGGCCCAAAAGATGTTGACCAGCGCTGCGGGAGACGCTTCTGCCCACGGCAATCTGTCACGCAGGACCGACTGCCCGCCCACATCAAGCCGTTACTGGCTGAGGAGTCGGTTATGAGTGTTATCGCAGGGATCACCGCGTGAGCGGGATGAACGGGCCGCTCCAGCCCGCAGGTGGGCGCCGGGTGATGCGCACCGGCACGTGCATCGCGCTGATCGTGGTCGGAGCGATCTTGCGGTTCGCCATCCCGTCGGGTTCCTTCCACGGCCTGAACGGGCACGTCGTAGGGGTCATCCTGATTTTGGCCGGTGTGCTGGGCCTGGTGCTGTCGCTGGTGGTGTGGGGCCCGCTGAATCCGGCCCGGCGGCGGCGTGGCCACCCCCTCGGCTACGACGACCAGGCGCTGCCGGTCGTCGAGGAGCGCCGCGTCTACCAGGAACAGTCACCGGTCGTCGAGGAGCACACCATCTACCGGGACGAGCCGCTGGGGTAAGACCAGCCGACGAGGCCCCGGCAGCCTGGGGGCCTGGGGAGGCCGGCCACCGACGGGCCGCCGTTGGCTGACGCCCGCGCGGACAACTGCTCAGCCGGTGGAAATTAGCCTGTCAGCCCCGGGCTTGGCGCTGTGCGGATGAGGCTTGGCGAAACGGCAGTGCAGCGTGATCGCACCGCTGGAGACGGCCGCCCACCCGCACCAGATGGAAGCGAACCCGGAAATGGTTAGCCGGGCAATGATGACCACGGCGATGAGGTTGACGATGCCGAAGATAGCGACGTGCCGGTAGCCCGACATCAGGAGCGGCCCGCACACCGCGACCACATACAGGGCGACGACCAGGAATCCGTCCGGCAACCGGATGCTGTAGGAGAGGTGGTACGGCGCGAGCTTCACCGCGACCGGGCCACGGACCATCGCCTCGAACAGCACCACGGCGACCGCCACCCCAATCGACACGAACGGCGCCATCATCAGCTTCCGCCGCTTGGTCGGCTCGAGCGCGACGACCGCCAACGGGACGAACACCGGCAGCACGACGAAGGCGATCAGCAGGTAAGCCCAGAGTGCGGTATGACCGATGGCCCGCGGCACATGCCCTTGGAGCCACAACCAGACGAGCGCCTCGATGAACTGATGGATACCTAGCAACGCGGGGATCCACGCCAGCGCCAGGAACTCGCGGCGCTGGTTGACGTGACGGACAGCATCGACGCCGATCGCGCAGATCACCAAGCCGCCGACGACATCAGCCTGCGGCGAGAAGCACACGTGGCATCCTCCCTCACGGGGCCGCGTGCTCCGCTGCGTCGCAGCACGGCAGCAGCGTCCTGCCCAGTCCAGCATGGCATGCGCCAAGGTGTCCGAGGCGCGTGCGGCAGCGGCCGGGCCGGTTCACTCCCGGCGGGCCCGACCCTCATCAGTGGTGTGCCCGCGCCGCTGGCGCCCCCGTTCGACTAGCCACGCCGTGGCGGCGAAGACCGGCAGCGCGATGCCGGCCAGCAGCGCGGTGCCGGTGAAGGCGCTCTGCAGGAACTGGCCGCCCACGTGCGCGACCCCGTAGTAATAGACGACCACCACCACCGACAGCACCAGGTAGCCGCCGACAGCCGTGGCGATCATGTAACGGATCAGCGCGGGCCAGCCGCCGCGCGCTCCGGTGCCTTCAGGCACCGCGGCTCGTGGCCTGGGCAGGCTGGGCAAGCGGCGGAGCCGGCGCAGGCCGATGCCGAGCACCGTCATGATCACCAGGTAGCCGGCCACCATGGGCACCAGGTCCTGCCGGATCAGCGAGGAGGTCGGCACCCGGCCGCCGTTCCCCGGAGCGGCCTGCGGTCAGGCACGGAGCAGGAAATGCCAGCCGCGGATGAAGAAGTGCCACCCGGCCCACAGCCACAGCGCGAACAGCGCCCAGCGCCCCACCGGATAACGCATGATCACGCGGAAGGTGTCGCTCAGGGTGGGGAGATTGTCGACCTGGGCGAGGCTGAGGCCCTCCCAGGCGAACAGGGCGCCAAACAGAACAGCCCAGACGAGATACCCGATCACCGGATGCCGTGCCACCCTGACCTCCCGGCGGCTCATGTGACGGCCCCGGCCTGGCCGAATTGCCTGGGCCGGGAACCTGTCACCCCAGGTCCGGACGCATGAGGATGCCTGCCCAGACCGACGTCACCTGCCATCCTTCCGCATCGGAGACCCATAATCGGGCCACCAGCCCGCGCTCGCCGGAAACTGGGCTGCTGGCCACTCACCCCGCGCTCGCGGAACTGAGCTGCTCACAAGCGGCCGACCTGCGGTAGGACTTGGCATGGAGAGCTCTAGGCCGAGTAATGCCACAGAATTGGACGTTCTGGTTGATTCATGACCAATTACTAATTTATCATTCTCTGGCGGGGGGAGATCAAATAAGGGAGTTTCATGATGTTCCGTCCGTTTCCCGCGATACCCGTCGTGGGAGCGCTCGTGGCGGCTGCCCTGCTCGCCGCCGCCTGTTCGAGCGGCGGCGGGTCCGCGGCACCGACCGGCCTCGAGAAGACAAACCTGACCGTCGCGGCCGTCCCGGCGCTCGACTCGGCCGGCCTGTACATCGCGCAGCAGCGCGGCCTGTTCGCCGCCCAGGGCCTGCACGTGACGATCGTGTCGGCCCCCAGCAGCGGGTCGGACATCGCCGGCCAGCTGGCGGGCACCTACGACGTCACAGAAGGCGCCTATGTCGCCTACATGCTCGCGGACGCTCGGCAGAACGCCAACCTGAAGGTACTCGCCCCGGCGTCCAACATGGGGCCGCTCACCCAGGAGGTGATGGTCCCGCCCGGGTCGCCAATCCAGACCGTCAGCGAGCTCAGGGGGAAGACCATAGGCCTCAATGCGCTCAACAACGTCGGCGAGGTGCTGGTCAGCTCGCTGCTTACGGACAACGGCGTATCGCCATCTGACGTGCATTTCGTGGCCATCCCGTTCGCGAACATGGCCGCCGCCCTCGCGGCGCACCAGGTGGACGCCGCCTGGCTGCCCGAGCCGTTCATCACCGACGCGGAAGAATCGATCGGCGCCACGACCCTCGCCGACGTTGACCAGGGCGCCGCCCAGAACCTGCCGGTCGCCGGGTACATCGCGACCCAATCCTGGCTGGAAAAGTACCCCAAGACCGCTGCGGCGTTCCGTCGCGCCGTCATCGCGGCCCAGGGGATCGCCAATAACAACGTCGCGGCGGTCGTGGACGCCATGGTGGCCTATGGGGGCGTGTCGCGCACCACGGCTGAGATCGAGGCCGCGCCCAGCTACCCGCTGCAGTCAGACCCGACACTGCTCCAGCGGACCGCCAACCTGATGGAGCAATTCGGTCTGACCCAGCAAGTCTTCAACGCCGCGTCGATGATCCGCGGCTGACACCCAGGCCAGCGTCCGGTAATGCACCGAAGTTCCTTTGGCTCCGCCGTGCTCACGATCCGCCGACCTCCGATTTTGCTGATTCGGCGGATCCGCAAAACCGGAGAGACGCAAAAGAATTGTGCGTATCAGTTGATTCCTGAGCAATTCGCCACTTATCCTGCCCTAGGCGAGGGAGATCAGCCAGGGGGTTTCATATGATACGTCCGTTTGCCCGGATGTCGGTGCTCGGGACGCTCGCAGCGGCTGCCATACTGGCCGCCGCGTGTTCGAGTGCGGGCGGGTCCACGGCACCGGCCGGCCTCGAGAAGACCGATCTGACGGTGGCCACCGTCCCCACGCTCGACAACGCGGGCCTGTATGTCGCGGAGCAACGCGGGCTGTTCGCCGCCCAGGGCCTGCACGTGACGCTGAAGTCAGAAAACAGCGGCTCCGTGATGTTCGCGAACCAGCTGGCCGGCAAGTACGACGTCACCGTGGGCGCCTACGTCTCCTCCATGCTCGCGGACGCGCGGCACCATGCCGACCTGCGGATTATTGCCCCGGCATCCGCGGTAGCGCCGCTCAGCCAGGAGGTGGTCGTCGCGTCCGGATCGCCGATCCAGACCGTCAACGACCTCAGGGGAAAGACGATCGGCCTCAACGGGCTGACGGGCATCGGCATCGTGATGGTCAGCGCCCTGCTTTTCGACCACGGCGTACCGATCAACAGCGTGCATTTCGTGGTGCTCCCGTACCCGAAGATGGCCAAGGCCCTCGCGGCGCACAAGGTGGACGCCGTGCAGATGCCCGAGCCGTACCTGACCGGCGCGGAAGAGTCGGTGGGGGCCGTGGCCATCGCCGACGTCGACCAGGGCTCCGCACAGAGCCTCCCGGTCAGCGGGTACACAGTGACCCAGTCGTGGCTGGACAAATACCCGAGAACCGCGGCGGCCTTCCGCCGCGCCGTCCTCCAGGCCCAGGCGATCGCCAACACGAACCTCGGCGCGGTCCAGGACGCCATAGCGGCCTACGGGGGCACGACGCTGGCCACCGCACGACTCGCGGCGCCCCCCTCATTCCCGCTCCAGACGAACGCGCGCCTACTCCAGCGCGTCGCGGCTCTGCTGGAGCAATTCGGCCTGACCGACCAGATCTTCGAAGCCTCGTCGATGATCCGCGGCTGACAAGCGCACTTCCGCATTTGCCGCACTCCGCAGCACTGGCGACACAGCATAGTAGCCTGGCTCCTCGGCACCCATAAGCCAATGACCTGCGGTGTCGCAGATGCTCCACAGCAGACCCCCCGGGCCTGCTACCACAGTCAGCGTTGACCATCCGTTGGGCCAATGATCTTATGATCGGGTGAATAGCGAGGACGGCTACCGTTACCAGCCGGGCTTCGGGAACGAGTTCGCCAGCGAGGCGGTCGCCGGGGCGCTGCCAGCGGGCCGCAACTCGCCGCAGCGCGCGCCGCTGGGCCTGTACGCGGAACAGATAAGCGGTACCGCCTTCACCCAGCCGCGGGCCGTCAACCGGCGCACCTGGGTGTACCGGATAATGCCGTCGGCCGCCCACCCGCGGTTCGCCCGCATCGGGAACGGGGCACTGCGCAGCGCACCGTTCGATGAGATCGAGCCCGACCCGAACCGGCTGCGGTGGGATCCGCTGCCGCTGCCGACCGGCCCGGCGGACTTCATCGACGGTCTCTACACCGTGGCCGGAAACGGCGACACCAAGACGCGTCACGGCATGGCCGTCCATCTGTACGCCGCGACGAGTTCGATGACCGACCGCTATTTCGTCGACTCAGACGGAGAGCTGCTTTTCGTTCCGCAACTCGGGTCTCTCGTGCTGCACACCGAACTCGGCCCGCTGCGGCTGCGGCCGGGAGAGGTCGGCGTGGTCCCGCGGGGCATCAGGTTCCGCGCCGAACTGCCCGGCGGACCGGCCCGGGGCTACCTCTGCGAGAACTACGGCGCGGCGTTCACGTTGCCCGAGCGCGGCCCTATCGGCGCGAACGGGCTGGCCAACGAGCGTGACTTCCTGGCCCCGACGGCCGCGTTCGAAGACCGGAGCGGCCCAGACCACAGCGACACAGTGCAGGTCGTGCAGAAGTTCGGCGGCAACCTCTGGGCGGCGGACTACGACCACTCACCGCTGGACGTCGCCGCCTGGCACGGCAGCTATGTGCCGGTCAAGTACGACACCGCGAACTTCATGGTCATCGGCACGGTCAGCTTCGACCATCCCGACCCGTCGATCTACACGGTGCTGACGTCGCCGTCCGAAACCCCGGGCCTGGCCAACGTGGACTTCGTGATCTTCCCGCCGCGGTGGCTGGTCGGCGAGGACACGTTCCGGCCGCCGTGGTACCACCGCAACATCATGTCCGAGTTCATGGGCCTGGTGCAGGGCGAGTACGACGCCAAGGCCGAAGGCTTCCTGCCCGGCGGGGCGAGCCTGCACAACACCTTCACCTCGCACGGCCCGGACGCGGAGACGTTTGCCCAGGCCAGCACGGCGCAGCTGCGACCGCAGAAGGTCGACGGCACCCTGGCCTTCATGTTCGAGAGCCGCTGGATGATCGTCCCCACCCGCCAGGCGATGCAGGCGGCGCACCTGCAGCCCGACTATGACGCGGTGTGGCAGGGGCTGACCCGCTCCTTCCCAGACTAAGGTCGCTCCCATCAATGCGGTGCATTGCGCCTCTCATGCGCCCACAATCCACCGCACTGCCGATCAGATCAGCCAGCGGTAGCGCGCGACGATCTCCTCCTCCGATTCGCCGTCGGCGAGCTGGATCTCGGCGCGCCGGGAGGCCGCGAACGTGCTGAGCAGGCGATCACCCGCGGCGGCCCGCAGCTCGTCGCTGGCCTCCAGTGCCTTGAGCGCGTCACCCAAGGTGGCTGGCAGCCGGACCGCCTGATCCGCCTGGGGATGGCCCGGCGCGCCCGGGTCGCCGCTGACCTCCGCCGGCAGGCTGGCCTGGCGGTCAGCGCCGGCCAGCGCCACCGCCAGGACCGCGCCGGTCAGCAGATACGGGTTGGCGCTCCCGTCGAAGCACTTGAGCTCCACGTTCGCGGTGCCCGGATCCGACGGGCTGGCCTCGATGAACCGGACCGCGGCCTCCCGGTTCTCCCTTCCCCACACCTGGTAAGCGCCGGCCCACCGGGAGGGAAGCAGCCGCAGGTAGGACGCGGGCGTCGGCGCCCCGATGGCAACCAGGGCGGGCAGGCTCTCCAGCAGGCTGGCCACGATCGACTCGCCGCGCTCGGTCAGGCCGTAGCGGCCGGCCCCCCCGGCGAGCAGGTTTCCGCCGTCGGTCCAGAAGCTGGCGTGCAGGTGCCCGCCGTTCCCGACGTTGTTGGTCAGCACCGCGGGAGCGAACGAGGCCCGCAGGCCGTGCCGGGCGGAGACCGCCGAGATGATCAGCTTCACCAGGACGTTGGTGTCCGCCGCGGACACCGGGTCCTGCGGCGCCACCGAGACCTCGAACTGCGCGGGGCCGAATTCGGGATGGATCTGCTCGACGCGGACTCCGGCTGCTTCCAGGCTGTCGAGCACGTCACGGATGTATTCGGCCGCGCCAAGGAGCCGGGACAGGCCGTAGCCGGTGCCGCCCACCGCGGGCTCGAAGTCGTCAGAGTCCCGGCCGATCATCCACTCGACCTCGAACGCCATCAGGGCACTGATGCCCTTGCTCTGACCCGCGGCTACCTGCGCCCGGGCGAACGAGCGCTGGCATAGCTCATAGACGGTGCCGTCCTGCTGGAAGCGGTCGCCTGGTGCCCAGGCCCAGCCTTCCGGGGCCGGCAGCACGGCGAGCCGATCCAGGTCCGGGACCATCCGCAGGTCCCCGTCGGGCGCGTCCAACGGCGACGCGGCGTCGATGCCGCCATCGCTGGTGAACGCGTCGATCACCGGCGAGAACCCCACGCCCGACCGGGCCGCCCGGGCCAGCCCGGTCAGCGGCACGGCCTTGACCCGCGCTGCACCGCTGTGATCGACGTAGGTCGTCGCGACGCCGGTGATCTCGCCCGCGAGCTGCCGCTCAAGGGCCTGCCCGCGACGCTCGTCCGCCGCGCGCTCCTGATCGCTGCGGGACCGGCTGTACGGCCGTGGCATGTCATTTACTCCTCTGCGAAAGATCCCACTGGGGCGGGCGTGCCCAGTCCCTCGGAGCGGGCCAGCTGCCCGGCGGCCTGCCGCGTCGCGGCGGGCCGCGCCAGCACCCAGATGATCCCGATCGCGAACCAGGCGATAGCTACCGCGGGCCCCCACCAGTTGACTCCGGTCGGCAGCGACCAGACGTTCCTGAACAAGGTAGCCGAGGACGATTATGCCAAGGACCGGGATCGCGATCTCCCAGCGGCGCACTGTCGTCTGCCCGGTGACGAACACCAGCCGGACCGTTGCGGTGGAGCTTCAGCTGCCTGGTCTCTCAGGTTTTGACCGCCATCTGCTCAGCCACCTCCCGCCGGCGGCCGGCTCGCGGCCTGCCGTTTGTCCTGGGCCGGCCATGGGAGCCTGGCCGCCGCATTTCCTACCTCAATCTAGGACGGAGCCGCCTGCCAGGGCTAGAGCCCCTCGGCCTCACAAGCACCTTCGGCCAGCTGGGGATCAGCCTGCGCAGCAACTAGAACACGTTTCAGTCCCTGCCGCTAGAATCGGCTCCGTGGCCGCAGTGACCCGCACAGCAGTCGTCACCGGAGGCGCCAGCGGCCTCGGCCAGGCCAGCGCGGAACGTCTCGCCCGCGACGGGGTCGGCGTGGTGACGCTGGACATCACGCCCGGGGCTGACCTCAGCGTCGACGTCACGGACGCCGAGGCCGTGAGGGACGCGGCCGAGCGCATCGGTCACGTCGACATCCTGATCAACAGCGCCGGGGTCATCGGCCCCAACAGGCCGCTGTGGGAGATCACTGACCAGGAGTGGGCCAGGACCCTGGCCGTCAACGTGAACGGCACCTTCAACCTCTGCCGCGCTTTCGTCCCGCGGATGAGGGACAAGGGCTGGGGCCGCATCGTGAATCTGGCCAGCATGGCCGGAAAGGACGGCAATCCGAACTTGTCCGCCTACTCCGCGTCCAAGGCCGCGGTCATCGCGCTGACCAAGTCCCTCGGCAAGGAACTCGCCACCACAGGGGTCCTGGTGAACGCGGTGGCACCGGCGGTCATCGATACACCCATGCTCGGCGCCACGTCGCCCGAGGTGCTCGCCCATCTGACCAGCCTGATCCCGATGCGCCGGGTAGGGCGGGCCGAGGAGGTCGCGGAACTGGTCGCGTGGCTCGCCTCGGACAAGTGCAGCTTCTCCACCGGCGCGGTCTATGACATCAGCGGCGGGCGCGCTACCTACTAACCGCTGGGCGCGCTGCTGGCCGGGGGTGCGCTACTGGCCGGGGGTGCGCCCGCTCCTGATCGGGACTATCTCAGTCGTAGATGATGACCTGGCGGATGACGTCGCCTTGGCCAAGCGCGGCCAGGGCGTGGTCGATGTCATCCAGTTTCAGCCGCTGGGTGATCATTCCCTCGAGGTCCAGGCGGCCTGCCCGCCACAGGCTGAGCAGCCGGGCGTAGTCGCGCCGGACGTCGGCCGAGCCGTAGAGCGAGCCGAGCATCTTCTTGGCGTCGAAGAACAGCTCAAACGGAGTGAACTCGACCTGCTCGTCGGGGCGCCCGGCCCCGACGACGACGACGGTTCCGCCCCGGCGCGCGGCCGCCCACGCGGCCCGGATCGTCTGCGGGGTGCCCACCACCTCGAAGGCGTAGTCGAAGCCCTCCCCACCGGTCAGCTCGGCCGACAGGCCACCCAGGTCGTCCGGCTGGACGGCGTGGGTGGCCCCGAAGCGGCGGGCGGCCTCATGCTTGGACTCCACAGTGTCGACCCCGACGATGACCGCCGCGCCGGACAGGCGCGCGCCCTGGATCGCGGCGATCCCGACACCCCCGCAGCCGATGACCGCGACGGTCGAGCCAGGCTCGACGCGGGCCGTATTGATCACCGCGCCGACGCCGGTCATCACGCCGCAGCCGACCAGCGCGGCCACCTCGTAAGGCACGTCGGACGCGATCTTCACGGCGCCCTCCTGCGGCACCACCATCTCCTCGGCGAACGCGCCGCAGCCGCTGAACCCGAAGACCGGGGTGTCGCCCACGAGGAATCGGGGCTCCATGTAGGCCGCGATCATGTGGGTCATGCACAGGTGCGGTTCGCCGCGCAGGCACGAGGGGCAGGTGCCGCACGGCGGCAGCCAGTTGGCGATGACCCGGTCCCCCACCGCGAGGTCGATCACGCCGTCACCGACGGCGATCACGTCGCCCGCCGCCTCGTGCCCGAGGACCGCCGGTACCGGCTGGGGTAGCCCGCCGTTGCGGGCGGAGAGGTCGGAGTGGCACACCCCGGCGGCCCGGACCCGGATCCGGACCTGCCCTGGCCCGGGGCCTACGGCCACGACGTCATCGCGGATATCCATCTTTTCGTCGTCGATCGAATGGAGTACTGCGGCCCGCACGACCCACCTCCGGTCTCACAGAATGTGAGGCGATTACTGCGGATAAAGTAGAACAGGTTCCAGTACTGTTCCGCAAGATTGCGGCCGTCCTACCGAGCAAGCGTTAGGGAGGCTCGCCGGGGCCTGCGATAATGATGACGTGAGCACGCCGAGGAAGAGCCAGGCTGGCGGCCGGAGCGGATCCGCAGGTACGGCGGCCCCCGACGGACCCGTCCGGTCCGAGCGCCGCGCCCACATGGTCGTGCTGGCCGGCGAGCTCTTCGCGCAGAAGGGTTACCGGGCCACCACCGTACGCGAGATCGCGGACGCGGCCGGGATCCTCTCCGGCAGCCTGTACCACCACTTCGACTCCAAAGAGTCGATCGGTGACGAGATCCTGTCGAACTTCATTAACGAGGTGCTCGCCGACTACCGCGCCGCCGTGGCCTCCGCCCGTGGCCCGCGCGCCGTGCTGGAGCAGATCGTGCGCTCGACGAGCCACACCCTCTCCCGGCACCGGGCGGCCCTCGCGATGCTGCAGAACGACTACAGCTATTTCGCCGCGCATCCCCGGTTCGCCTATCTGCCCAAGGCCCTGCGCGAGATCGAGCGGATCTGGATCACCCAGCTGGATCTCGGCCAGGAGTCCGGCGCTTTCCGCGCCGACCTGGAAGCGAAGCTGACCTACCGGCTACTCAGGGACGTGCTGTGGATGCCGGTCCAGTGGCGCCGGACTGGTGGCTTCAGCACCGATCAGGTGGTGGACGAATTCCTCCGGCTGCTCTTCGACGGGATCGCCGCCCCACCCGGCTGAACCCAGCCCTGGCCAGCGGCCGGCCGGACCCACCCATCTCCAGCGGCCGGCCGGGCCGGGGACTGTTACTCTCAAACCAAGCAAGCGTTTGGTCCAGCGGACCGGGAGGCGCCATGGGCCGGCTCGACGGCAAGGTCGCACTGATCACCGGTGGCGCCAGGGGGATGGGCAAGTCGCACGTCCGCCACTTCGTCTCGGAGGGCGCACGGGTCGTCTTGGGCGACGTGCTCGACGACAGGGGCGCGGCCGTCGCCGCTGGGCTCGGTGAGGAGTCCTGCCGGTACGTGCACCACGACGTGACCAGCGAAGAGCACTGGGCGGCGGCGGTCGGCACGGCGATAGGCGCGTTCGGCCAGCTCGACGTGCTGGTCAACAACGCGGGCGTGCTGAAGTTCGCCAGCATCGCCGACATGCCACTCGCCGACTTCCGGCGGATCCTCGAGGTAAACGCGGTCGGCTGCTGGCTGGGCATGAAGGCGGTGATCGAGCCGATGAGCGCCGCAGGCGGCGGATCGATCGTCAACATCTCCTCGATCGAGGGGTTCACCGGGGCCGCGGGGCTTTCGGCCTACAGCGCCAGCAAGTTCGCGGTCCGCGGGATGACCAAGGCCGCCGCCAGCGAACTCGGCACGTTCGGTATCCGGGTCAACTCGGTCCATCCGGGCGGGGTACTGACCAGGATGGTTATCGAGGCGGACGGAGCCGGCGAGCGCGACGGTGACGCCTTCCTCCGGTCGATGCCGCTGTCCCGGTTCGCCAAGCCGGTCGAGATCTCGCGGCTGGTTGCTTACCTGGCCTCCGACGACTCGTCCTACTCGACCGGCAGCGAGTTCATCGCCGACGGCGGCCTGCTCTGCGGGCCCGGCTACTGAGCGGTGCGGCTGCAGACCGAAGGGAGCGTCCTGGGAATGGACGAGGCGCTGGCGCTGGACGGCCGGGCTGCGATCGTGACCGGCGCGGGAAACGGGCTTGGCCGGGCGGAGTCGCTCGCACTGGCCAAGGCAGGGGCGCGGATCGTCCTCAACGACCGGCCAGGGGACGCGGTGCAGGCCGTTGCCGAGGAGATCAAAGCAGGCGGCGGGCAGGCGGTGGTGTCCGCAGGGGATGTCGGGGAGTGGCAGACGGGTCAGGAACTCCTGGCCGCCGCGCTCGGTGCCTACGGCCGTCTGGACATCCTGGTCAACAACGCCGGGGTGCTCAGAGACCGGATGATCTTCACGATGTCCGCCGAGGAGTGGGACCTCGTGCTCCGGGTGCACCTGCGCGGCCACTTCGTGACCACCCGCTTCGCCACCGCCTACTGGCGCGGCCAGAGCAAGCAGGCAGGCGCCCCCGCCTACGCCAGGATCGTGAACACCTCGTCCGAAGCATTCCTGCTCGGCTCCCCCGGCCAGCCGAACTACGCCGCGGCCAAGGCCGGGATCGCCGCTCTCACCGTGGCCACCGCGCGCGGCTGCGCCCGCTACGGCGTGCGCGCCAACGCCATCTGCCCGCGGGCCCGCACCGCCATGACGGCGGACCTGATGGGCGCGCCGCCCGACGCGGCCGTGGACCCGCTCGCCCCGCAGCACGTGGCGCCGCTGGTGGTGTACCTGGCCAGCCCGGCGGCGGAGCGGATCAACGGTGAGGTGTTCGTGGTGCACGGCGGTGTCGCCGCGGTGATGGAACCGCCCAGGATCCGGCAGACCTTCCAGGCCGCCGAGTACGGCTCAGCCGACGGCATGTGGACGCTGGAGTCGGTGCACCGGGCGCTGGGTTCCGTGTTCGGCTCAGCAGCGTCCGCCCCAGCGACGCCCCCGGCGGGCTTCGCCTGCGAAGACACGCTTACCCTGGCCAGCGAGACCATCGGCTTCGCCCCGCCCAGCCCAGCGGCAAACAGCAGAGAGACACACGGATGAAACAGCGCGATCGTGTCGCCATGGCGCCTGGGGAGATAGCCGCCTTCCTGGCCGAATCCCGCAAGGTCCAATTGGCGACGATCAACCAGGACGGCACGCCGCACCTGGTCGCCATGTACTACGTGATGCTGGACGGGCAGATCACCTTCTGGACCTACCGGTCCTCGCAGAAAGCCCGCAATCTGGCGCGTGACCCCCGGCTCACCTGCCTGGTGGAGACGGGCGAGCAGTACTTCGACCTGCGCGGCGCCCAGGTGCAGGGCACGGCGCGGTGCATCGAGGACCCGGCCGCCGTGCGGGAGATCGGCCGCCACATCGCCGTGGGGCTGGCCGACGCGACCGGCGACTCGCTGGAGGAGTACGTCGAACATGCCGCCCGCAAGCGGGTCGGCTACGCCGTCGAGCCGCGGCTGATCATCTCCTGGGACCACAGCAAGCTGGCACCGCGCCCAGCCGGATCGTGATCAATAACGAGCCCGGACGTCACGGCACTGAGCGGATCTTCCAGACGAACGCGGAGCCGAGCACCGTGCTGGCGGCCACGGACAGATACAGAGTCGGGTACCCGCCCAGCTGGCTAACCAGCGGTGCGGCGATCGCTGGGGCCAGCACCTGCGGCCCGGAGTTGGCGATGTTGATGATGCCAAGGTCCTTGGCCCGCCCCGCCGCCGACGGCAGCACCTGGGTCACCAGCGCCTGGTCAACCGACAGGTACACGCCGAATCCCAGTCCCATGATCGCTGAGGCGGCGATGGCGGCCGGCCACGATGGCCACAACGCGAGCATGATCGCAGAGACCGCCATGACCAGGCCGGACACTGTGACCGGTAGTTTGCGACGGCCGCTGCGATCGGAGATCACACCGCCTGTCACCGCGGTGACCACGACCCCGGCCAGGTAGATGAGGATGAGGATGACCAGGCCATCTTCGGCCTTGTGGCCTGGGAACAGCCGGCTGTAGTGGATCCGGTCGCGCAAGAAGTACAGCAGGTACAGCAGGGTCATCGCGTTGCCGAGATTGACCGCGAACCTGGTCATCCAGGCCCACGCGAAGTCGGGGTAGCGCCGCGGGCTCAGCCAGAACGATCTGGCGAAGGCCCGCCAACCGGCGCCCTTACATCATTTCATCGGTGAACGGGAGGAGGACGGTCTTGAGCTCGGTGTAGGACTCGACGGCGGCTCGGCCGCCTTCGCGGCCAAGCCCGGACTGCCGGTAGCCGCCGAATGCCGCGTGCGGCTCCAGCTGGTAGCCGTTGATGCCTACCGTGCCGGCCCGGATGGCCTTGGTCATCCGCATCGCCCGCTTGATGTCGTTGGTCCAGACCGTGGCCGCGAGCCCGTACTCGGTGTCGTTGGCGATCCGGATCGCCTCGTCCTCGTCAGTGAACGGGATCACCGAGAGCACCGGCCCGAAGATTTCTTCCCTGGCGATGCTCATGTCATTGGACACGTCGGTGAACAGCGTCGGCGCGACGAAGTTGCCCGCGGCGAGATCGCCTTCGCTGCGGCCGCCGCCGCAGACCAGCCGGGCGCCCGCCGCCTCCCCCTCGGCGATCAGCCCGAGCACCCGGTCCATCTGCCGGGTGTTGATCAGCGGCGACGCGGTAACCGCGGGGTCGAACGGGTTGCCGTAGCTGACCATCGCGGCGATCATCTCGGCCGTCGCGAGGAACTCGTCAGCCACGTCCTTGTGCACAAGCGCCCGGGTCTGCGCCAGGCAGACCTGCCCCGACAAGCCGAGGGTGACCGTGCCCATCGTGATCGCCGCGGCCGTGGACACGTCCGCGTCGGCGAAGATCAGTGCCGGACTCTTGCCGCCCAGTTCCAGGCTGACCCGCTTGAAGCTGCCCGCCGACGCGGTCACGATCTTCCGGCCGACCGCGCGGCTGCCGGTGAACGAGAGCTTGTCGATCATCGGATGGTTGATCAGGGCGTCCCCGGTCGGCTCGCCCGGGCCGGTGACGACGTTGAGCACCCCGGCCGGAAGCCCGGCTTCCTCGATCAGCCGGGCCAAGCGCAGCACCGCGAACGTCGCGTACTCGGATGGCTTGAGCACGATGGTGCAGCCGGCCGCCAGGGCCGGCGCGATCTTCTGCGCGGCCAGCAGCAACGGGGCGTTCCACGGGACCACCGCGCCGACCACGCCCACCGGCTCGCGCATGGTGAAGACCAGGTGATCACCGCCCTGATACGGCGGCAGCGTCTCGCCAGCCAGCTTGTCGACCCAGCCAGCGTGGTGATCGAAGACATCGGCCACGAAGTCCGACGAGGTCGCGTACACGGTGCCGAAGCTCATCGGCACGCTGTTGTCCAGCGCCTGCAGCTTCAGCAGCTCATCGCCGTGCTCACGGACCAGGTCAGCGATCCGGCGCAGCACCCGGATCCGCTCGTTGGCCCGCGCCCGCGGCCAGGGTCCGTCATCGAAGGCCCGCCGCGCGGCGCGCACGGCGGTGTCGACATCCTCCGGTCCGGCGATAGCGAAGGAGGCCACGTCCTCGCCGGTGGCGGGGTGCTTATGACTCCAGGTCTGGCCGGACTGAGCTGAACGCCATTCGCCGTCGATCAGCATGAGTCCTTCGCCGAGACCGACCTCGTCCCGGTGCGGCTTGATCGATGCGACCATCACTTTGCCCCTCTACTAGAACACGTTCTACTCGTTGGGAGGGTACACCGAACGGTCCAGCGCGGCCAGAAACGCGGGCCGCTCTCCGCCGCCGTGCAGCAGCAGGGCCGCGCCGCTCGCGTAGGACGCCAGCGGCGACGCCAGGAACAGGCAGGCCCCAGCCACGTCCTCCGGCGTCGCGATCCGCTGCAGTGGCACCGTGCCGGCTATCGCGGCCAGGCCGGCTTCGCCGCCATGGTGCATGGCGGCTGACTCGGTCACCACCAGGCTCGGCACCACGCAGTTGACCCGCACCTTCGGCGCCCATTCCACCGCCAGGCTGGTGACCAGGTGGTGCAGGCCCGCCTTGGCCGCCCCGTAGGCGGCAGTGCCCGGCGACGGCCGGGTGCCACTGACGCTGCCGATCATGATGATCGACCCACCGCCGGCCTGGTTCTGCATCACCGCGTTGGCGCTCTGGGCGATATGCAGCGGAGCGATCAGATTCAGCTCAACGATCTTGGCGTGGAATCTCGGAGACGCGGTGGCGGCGTCCGCGGCTGGTGATCCCCCAGCATTGCTGACCAGCACGTCGACCCGGCCGAAAAGGTTGACGGCGGTCCGGACCAGCCGTTGCGCCTGCTCTGGATCCCGAACGTCGGCTCGGGCGAATGCCGCAGTCCGGCCGCCGGTGGCGGGCAGCAGGGAATCCGCGGGCTCGGTCCGGCCGCACACCAGCACCTGGGCGCCGGCCCGCAGAAATGCGCGCGCGATACCCGCTCCGATGCCCCTGGTTCCTCCGGTGACGATGACGCCCTGGCCCACAAAATCGGCGCCCGCGAAATCGGCACCTGCGCTATCGGCGGCGGACATGGGCCTCATGTTAGGGTTTGTGACCAAGCAAACGCTAGGTCGAGCAGGAGAGCGCGGGCGGCGACGATGGGGATCGAGCTGCGCACCAGCGACGGCGTCGCCGAGGTGGTCATCGACTTCCCGCCGGTCAACGCGCTGCCCGTGCGAGGCTGGTTCGAACTGGCCGAGATTGTGGCCAGGGCGGGCGCCGATCCCGCCGTGCGGGCCGTGATCATCACCGCCGAGGGCCGGGGATTCTGCGCCGGCGTCGACATCAAGGAGATGCAGCGGACCCCGGGCCACGACGCCCTGGTCGGCGCCAACCGGGGGTGCTTCGCGGCGTTCGCCGCGGTCTATGACTGCGCGGTGCCGGTGATCGCCGCGGTGCAGGGCTTCTGCCTCGGCGGCGGCGTCGGCCTGGCCGGCAACGCCGACATCGTCATCGCGGCGCAGGACGCTACGTTCGGCCTGCCCGAGGTGGACCGGGGCGCCCTCGGCGCCGCGACGCACCTGTCCCGGCTGGTGCCGCAGCCGCTGATGCGGGCCATGGTCTACACCTGCCGCACCGTGACGGCCCAGCAGTTGCTGAGCTTCGGCACGGTACTCGACGTCGTGCCACGGCAGGAGCTGCGGGCCGCGGCGATCTCAGTCGGAAACGAGATCGCCGCCAAGGACCCGGCCGTCATCCGGCTCGCCAAGCAGTCCCTGAACGGCATCGATCCCGTCGACGTCAAGCGCTCCTACCGCTACGAGCAGGGGTTCACGTTCGAGCTCAACCTCACCGGCGTCTCCGGCCAGGCGCGCCAGGCGTTCCTGGACGGGCACTGATTTCATGCGAGCACGGGCGATGACCGCGTGACCGCCACAGTGATGGCCGACACGGTGATGAGCCCGGCTGACGTCGTCGGCGAGCTGCGCTCTGGTATGACGATCGGGATCGGCGGCTGGGGATCCCGCCGCAAGCCGATGGCGCTGGTGCGCGCCATCCTGCGATCCGACCTGGCCGATCTCACCATCGTGTCCTACGGCGGGCCCGATGTCGGGCTGCTGATGGCAGGCGGCCATGTCCGCCGGGTGGTCAGCGGCTTCGTTTCGCTGGACTCGATCGCCCTTGAGCCACATTTCCGGCTGGGACGCCAGGCCGGGATGGTCGAGCTCACCGAGGTGGACGAGGGAATGCTGCACTGGGGCCTGCTTGCGGCCGCGCACCGGCTGCCGTTCCTGCCGATCCGGGCCGGCCTCGGCTCCGACGTCCTGCGGGTGAACCCGGAGCTTCGCACGGTCCGCTCCCCGTACTCCGACGGCGAGGAACTGGTCGCCATGCCAGCGCTGCGGCTGGACGCCGCGCTGGTCCACGTCAACCGGGCGGACCAGCGGGGTAACGGGCAGTACCTGGGGCCCGACCCCTACTTCGATGACCTGTTCTGCCTGGCCGCCGAGCGGGCCTTCGTGTCCTGCGAACGGATCGTGCCCACCGCGAGCCTGCTGGAATCCGGGCCGCCGCAGAGCCTGCTGATCAACCGCGCCATGGTGGCTGGCGTGGTGCCTGCCCCGGGCGGCGCGCACTTCACCAGCTGCGTGCCGGACTACGGTCGCGACGAGGCGTTCCAGGCGCACTACGCCGCCTCGGCCGCCGACCCAGACGCCTGGCAACGGTTCAGGGCCGAATACCTGACCGGCGACGAGGACAGCTACCAGCAGGCCGTCCGGCGGTTCGCGGGGAGCCGGGAGGACGCGGGCGAACCGGCGGCCGCGCCGTGACCGCGCCGGCACCGTCCCAGCACAAGGCAACGCGGGCCGAGGTGTGCGTGGTGGCGTGCGCTGAGGCCTGGCGCGGCGACGGCGCCATCCTGGCCAGCCCGATGGGCCCGATCCCGACCCTGGGCGCCCGCCTGGCCCAGCTCACCTTCGCGCCGGACCTGCTGCTGTCCGACGGCGAGGCCTACCTGCTCGCACCGGCCGACACCGACCACCAGCCGGCACCGGCCGACCCGGACCGCATCGTTGAGGGCTGGCTGCCGTACCGCTCGGTGTTCACGATGGTCGCCGCCGGCCGCCGGCACGTGATGATGGGAGCGGCGCAGATCGATCCGTTGGGGAATCAAAACATCTCATGCATCGGAGACTGGAGCCGGCCGAAGGCTCAGCTGCTCGGCGTGCGCGGCGCACCGGGCAACACCGTCAACCACCCGACCAGCTACTGGGTGCCGCGGCACTCACGCCGGGTCTTCGTCGAGCGGGCCGACATGGTCAGCGGCATCGGCTACGACCGCGCAGCGGCCATCGATGGGCGCGGGGCTGGCTTCCATGAGCTGCGCGTCGTCGTGACCAACCTGGCGGTCCTGGACTTCCAGACTCCGGAGCACACCATGCGGCTGCGCTCGGTGCATCCCGGAGTCGCCGTGAGCGACGTCGTCGCGGCCACCGGCTTCCCGCTGGCCATTCCCGGCGAGGTGCCGACCACCCGGCTGCCGACGCCCGGGGAACTGGACCTGATCAGGTACCGGCTCGACCCCACGGGGGCACGCGAGCGGGAGGTCGCGTGATCCGCACACCACTAACCGACCTGCTCGGCATCTCCTGCCCGATCATCCAGACCGGGATGGGGTACGTGGCCGGCGCCCGGCTGCCGGCGGCCACATCCCGGGCGGGCGGCCTCGGCGTCATCGCGTCGGCCACGATGAGCACCGATGAGCTGCGCTCGGCCATCAAGGAAGTGAAAGAACGGACCGGCGCCCCCTTCGGGGTGAATCTGCGCGCCGACGCCCCCGATGCCGCCGAGCGGGTCGACGTGATCATCGCCGAGCAGGTGCCGGTCGCCTCGTTCGCGCTCGCACCGAAGCCGGAGCTGATCGGCAAGCTGCGGGACGCCGGGGTGACCACCATCGCCTCGGTCGGCGCCCGGCGGCACGCGGAGAAGGTCGCCGCCTGGGGCATCGACGCGGTGATCGCCACCGGCGGTGAGGGCGGCGGGCACACCGGCCCGGTGCCGACCAGCCTGCTGATCCCCCAGGTCGTCGACGCGGTCGATATCCCGGTGATCGCGGCGGGAGGGTTCTTCGACGGCCGGGGCCTGGTCGCCGCGCTCGCCTACGGCGCCGCCGGGATCGCGATGGGCACCCGGTTCCTGCTGACCAGCGACAGCCCGGTGGCCGACGCGGTCAAGCAGGTCTACCTCGGCGCCGACGTCACCGGCACGATCGTCACCACCCGGGTCGACGGGGTGCCGCACCGGGTACTGCGCACGCCGCTGGTGGAGCGCCTGGATCGGGCTGGGCGGTTGAGCGGCCTGGTCCGGTCGGCCCGCAACGCCGCCGCATTCCGCGGGATGTCAGGGCTGACCTGGCCGGAGCTGATCCGCCAGGGCCGCGCGATGCGCCACGGCACCGGGCCCCAAGGAACTCGGCTGAGCTGGGGCCAGGTGCTGATGGCCGCGAACACGCCGATGCTGCTGCGGGCGGCGATGGTGGACGGCCGGCCCGATCTCGGCCTCATGTCGGCCGGGCAGGTGGCCGGGCTGATCGACGACCTGCCGTCCTGCGCGGAGCTGATCGACCGGATCATGACCGAGGCCGGGCAGTGTGCCGACCGCCTGGGCCGCTTCGGCCAGCCGGGCTGACCCAGCGCCGGAATAGGCCCGCCCCACACGGATCTGGGGAAGGAACTTCAGATCGCCCGGTCGTCTACGGTCG
>OBLW0100000989.1_pt1 | contig 24480 bp, 20 predicted proteins | sample 1520161 | NCBI WGS metagenome assembly OBLW01 (sample SAMEA3539309, study PRJEB22396) | soil metagenome | biome: tundra; feature: field; material: soil | place: USA | collected 2010-05 | depth 0.15 m | reverse complement strand
CGAGAGCGACGTCCGGATCAGACCGAACCGCCGCGGCTCACGGCCACGCACCAAGGACCGTCCGGCGCATGAGGATGCCATCCCCGGTTTCGTCACCGGGGTCGACCGCGGTCGTTACACGCTGATCGTCCACGGCGACTCCGAGCGCGTCGTGGTCGCCATGAAGGCCCGCGAGCTGGGACGCAAGAGCGTGGTGATCGGCGACGAGGTGGGCCTGGTCGGGGACACCACCGGTGGCCCCGACTCGCTGGCCCGGATCGTGCGGGTCGAGCCACGTCGCACGGTCCTTCGCCGGACCGCCGACGATACCGATCCGGTCGAGCGGATCATCGTGGCCAATGCCGAGCAGCTGGTCATCGTGACCGCGCTGGTCGATCCCGAGCCACGACCTCGGATGATCGACCGCTGCCTGGTCGCGGCGTACGACGCGGGGATGGAGCCCCTCCTGGTCCTGACCAAGGCTGACCTGATCGACCCGGCGCCATTCCTGGCCCACTACGCGATGCTTCAGGTCCGTCACCTGGTGACCTCCCGGGACCCTGTCACCCGTGCGTGGGTCGGTCTGGCACCCTTGCGGGAGGTGCTGGTGGACCGCATCAGCGTGTTCATCGGACACTCCGGAGTGGGTAAGTCCACCCTGGTCAACGCCTTGGTCCCCGGCGCGGCACGAGCCGTCGGGGTGGTCAACGAGGTGACCGGACGTGGCCGGCACACCTCGTCCTCCGCGGTCTCGCTGAGGCTGCCGGGAGCAGGCGGGTGGGTCGTGGACACCCCGGGCGTGCGTTCGTTCGGTCTGGCGCACGTTGACCTGACCAGGATCATCGGGCACTTCCCCGACCTTGCGCCCGGCACCGAGCAGTGTCCTCGAGGGTGCACCCACGACGAGCAGGAATGCGCCCTCGACGCGTGGGTGGACTCGGGTCGCGCGGGCGCCGCCGGGGGCTCGCGGCTCGACTCGCTTCGACGGCTGCTGCGTGCCCGATCCCCGCTTTCGGGTGACTAGACCCACACCAGCGACCTTGCCACGCGGCACTATGTCGAAACGGTCTCCGTCTTGGGCGTGAACCAGATGACTAATGCGCCGGTCACGAAGTAGATGACCTGCAGGAAATGGAAACCGCGAATAGATGCGATCTCCGCGACTATCCACACAATCATGACCACCCCGGCCAGGATGCTGGACAGCTGCCACGCGACCGCGTGTTTCATCATCGCCACAGCGGCGGTCAGAGAGCTGCCACCCACAACGGCCATAAGAACCACGCCGGGAAAATACAGACCACTAAAGTCTGTGTGCGCAACCCAGGATGCCTGCGGGGGAATCACGCCAGCCATGAGCGCAATACCACCGCCTACGGCCGAGAGAGCATTGAACAACAGCAACCCGAAAAGGATTCTGGCATCTCTGCTCATGGCGACACTGTATTGCCCGCACCAGGTGGATCCAAGGTGATGACCGCCCACGGCGCGAACCGACCAGCACCGGGAACCAGACCCCGATCATCTCCTGCGACAGGCCGGGACATGGCGGTAGCGCTGTCGTTGCCCAAAACCGCTAACGTAGCGGCGTGCCTGCCTATGACGATGACCTGCGCCTTGCGCACGTGCTTGCCGATGCCGTCGAGCGGATCACGATGGCGCGCTTTAGGGCCGACGATCTCGTGGTCGAGTCCAAGCCCGACCTGAGCCTGGTCAGCGACGCCGACAAGGCGGCCGAGGAGGTCGTCCGCCACCAGCTCAAGCGCACCCGCCCCAGGGACGCGGTCGAGGGCGAGGAGTTCGAGACCACCGGCCACGGCCCGCGACGCTGGGTCATCGACCCGATCGACGGGACCCACAACTTCATCCGAGGTGTCCCGGTCTGGGCCACGCTGATCGCCCTGGTCGACGAAGGCCAACCGGTCCTGGGCCTGGTCGCGGCCCCGGCGCTCAACCGCCGCTGGTGGGCGGCCAACGGCTCGGGCGCGTGGTGCGGGCGGAGCCTGTCCAGCGCCAAGAGGATTGGCGTCTCGAAGATCTCACAGGTCGGCGATGCCTCGATGTCCTACTCGAGCATGCACGGCTGGCGCAGCCACGACCGGTACGAGGCATTCCTGAGCCTGGCCGACGACTGCTGGCGGACCCGGGCCTATGGAGACTTCTGGTCCTACATGCTGGTCGCCGAGGGCGCCGTCGACATCGCCGTCGAACCGGACCTGCAGGTCTACGACATGGCAGCACTGGTACCCATCGTCACCGAGGCCGGCGGGCGGTTCACCTCGCTGGCCGGGGTTCCCGGCCCCTGGGGCGGGAACGCGGTGGCGACCAACGGTGTCCTGCACGACGAGGTCCTGTCCCGCCTCGGCTGAGCCCGCCACGTTCGCACGGGTGCGGCCCTGGGCCCGCGCGGGCCTGGCCTGGCCCGCGGTTCAGGCGGGCACGACGGTGACCTCGCCGCGGCCCAGTGCGCGCACACCCTCGGCGTACAGGCTGGCATCCCCGACGATGACCACGGTCCACCGGCCGCTGACATAACGGTTGTAGGCCCCGGCCAGGGCCGGCGCGTCGACGTCCGCGAGCGCCAGCAGGTTGGCCGTCGTGAACTCGGTCGTCAGACCCTCAAGCCACAAAGCGGCGGCCTCCTCGGCAACGGTGTCGGCGGTGGCATACCGCCCCGGCGCGGTCTTGCCGATGAAGTCGACACCGGCCTGGGTCTCCTCGGCCGTGAAACCCTCACGAGCCTTGTCCAGGATGTCCAGCAGCAGCCCCAACGCCTCAACGGTGGAGTCCGCGCGCACCGAACCGCTGGTCAGGAACATGCCCCCGCGTCGGCGTGGCCGAAAGCCTGACCGGATGCCGTAGGTGAAGCCCTTGTCCTCCCGCAGGACCGCGTCGACCCGGGCGTTGGGAGAACCGCCGACGACGAAGCCCAGCACCTGGTAGGGCGCCCAGCCGCCCTCGACGCCGTGGTCCGGCCCGCGGCAGCCGATGTAGAACTCGGTCTGGACCGACCCGGGACGGTCGAGGAACACGACCCGCGCCGCGTCCGGGGCCCGGAGCGCCTCGGTCGCCTCCAGGGTCTGGGCGCCGGTCCCGCTCCAGGAGCCCAGCGCCTGCTCGACCTCGGCGACAACGTCCACATCGCTCAGGTCGCCGGCGACGACCACGCAGGCACCGGCGGGCACCACGTTGGCGGCATGGAAGGCGACCAGATCCTGCGGCGTGATCACCGCGACCGTGGGCTTGTCACCCGCGGTCGGGCGTGAGGCCCGCTCGTCGGGGTCGAAGTAGGTCGCGATGAACTCGATCGCCGCACGCTGAGCGGGCACGGCCCGCTCCTGGTCGATCTCCGCCAGGCGGGCCTTGACGTGGCGGGACACCTCGTTGGCGGGGAACGCAGGCTCTCGCACGGCCTGGCTGAGCAGGTCGAGCGCCTCGCTCAGGTGCCGTTTCGACACGTCAAGGTTCACGATAAGGCCGCCGTCATTGACCCCCGCACCGAGCGCAATTCCCTTGCGCTCCAGCAGCTCGGCGAACTCCTCAGCGGTGTGAAGCGCCGTCCCCTCATCAAGGGTTCGGGCCATGATCGTGGCAGTGCCCTCGCGGTCGCGTGGCTCGCGATCCAGGGGCATCGGCACCGCCAGGCACACCGAGATGACGTACTGACCGGGGATGTCGTAGCTGACCACGCCCAGCCCGTTGGCCAGCTCGGTGCGCTGCGCGTCCGGGAATGACCAGGGCTCGGGCGGGCTCACCGGCGGCCGCGCGGTCACGCTCTCCTTGATGGTCACGGGGTTGCTCCGTCCGACTTGAGGTAGGCCACGACGGCGCGGGACTGCGGTGTGAGCCACTTGGCGGCGACCTGCTGCACCTGGTCTGGGGTTACCTGCCCTAAGCGGTCCAAGAAGGTGTTGATGTACCCGGAGTCGCCCTGGAGCGTCGCGAAGTGGCAGATGTGGTCGGCGCGCTCCTCCTGGCTGGCCAGGGACGACAGCCAGCTCCGCTCGGTCTGGGCCATCGCCGACTCCATCTCGACCGGGGTCGGTCCCTGCTCCGCAAAGCGGACCAGCTCCTCGCAGGCGGCCGCTTCGACGGCGTCGGCGCTGAGACCTTCGGCGACGTCAATCATGATGAACCCCAGTGAGACTCCGTCCACGAAGCCCATCGCATGCGCCGAGACGCTGGTGGCGCTCTGCTCCCGGCGGACCAGCCGCTGACACAGCCGCGAGGTGGTCAGGGCACCGATGGCGTCCATCGCCAGCGATGAGGCGAAGAACTCCGGGGTGTCGTCGACCGGAAGGCGAAAGGCGATGTACAGATGGTCGGAGGGGACATCCTCGAGGTGCTCGTCACGGACCGGCTCCGGCAGCGGGGGCAGCGGCTCTACCGGCTCACGACGGGCGGACGCGGTGGCCGGCAAGCCGCCGAAGTACCGCCGCGCCGCCGTGAACCCCTCGTCCGGGGTGAGGTCACCCACCAGGGTCAGGACGGTGTTGTTGGGGCCGTAGTGGGCGCGGAAGAAGTCCTGCACGTCCGGCACGCTGGCCGCGTCAATATCGGCCATCGAACCGATCGTCGCGTGGTGGTAGGGGTGGCCCTTGGGGAAGACCGCCGCGTAGATGTCGATCAGGGCGTTGCCGTAGGGCATGTTGTCGTACCGCTGGCGCTTCTCCTCCTTGACCACGTCGCGCTGGTTGTCGAGGTTCTCCTGGTTGAGCGCGTCCAGCAGGTGGCCGTGGCGGTCTGCCTCCATCCACAGGGCCAGGTCCATGGCACCGCGCGGCACCGTCTCGAAGTAGTTGGTGCGGTCGAACCAGGTGGTGGCATTGAGCCGCCCGCCGGCTGCCATCAGCGCGGAGAAGTGCTCTCCGGAGGCCACGTTGGCCGAGCCCTGGAACATCAGGTGCTCGAACAGGTGCGCAAAACCCGTACGCCCCTCAACCTCGTGGCGTGAGCCCACGTTGACCCACAGGTTGACGGTGACGTTGGGAACGCTGTGGTCCTCGCTGACGATGACCCGCAGGCCGTTGGCCAGGGTACTTTCGGCGATCTTGTAGTCGAGCGGCATGCGCCCAGACTAGGCGACGACGGGCGGCGCGACGATAGCTCGACGGCTCAGGACCCGGGATCCTGCTCGGGCGCCGCAGACAGCGTCGCAGAGAACTGCTCGCCGAGCTGGTCGAAGGCCTGTCGGGCAAAGACCTGCTGCTGGGTGACCGTCCGCTCGGAACGCCCGCGTCCCAGGAAGCTCACCGACCAGTGCAGCAACGTGGTGAGCCGGTTCTTGAACCCGATCAGGTAGACCAGGTGGACCGCCAGCCAGGCCAGCCAGGCGGGGAACCCGCTGAGCCGCAGCGGCCCGATGCTCGCGACGGCACTGAAGCGCGAGATCATCGCCATGCTGCCCTTGTCGTGGTACTCGAACCCCTGGCCGGACGGCTTGCCGGCCAGCCGGGCACTGATCTGGGCCGCCGCATGGCGACCGCCCTGGATGGCGACCTGAGCCACCCCGGGCAGCCCGTCCAGCGCGACCATGTCACCGACCACGAAGACCTCGGGATGCCCCGGCAGGGTCAGGTCTGGCTGGACCTCGATGCGCCCCACCGCGTCCAGGGCCGCGCCGCACTGCTGCGCGAGCAGCCCGCCCAGCGGGCTCGCCGACACGCCGGCGGCCCACACCTTGCACACCGAGTCGATCCGGCGGCGGCCGTGGGCGTCCTGGACCTCGATCCCGGTGCCGTCCATTCCCACGACCCTGGCTCCCAGCTGCACCTGCACCCCGATCCGGCCGAGCTTGGCCAGGGCCTTCGCGCCGAGACGGTCGCCAAAGGAGCCCAGCACCGAAGGCGCCGCGTCCAGCAGGATCACTGTCGCGCTGCGGGGGTCGATGCGGCGGAACTCGTGGCGCAGCGTGCGGTGCGCGAGCTCGGCGATCTGGCCCGCCATCTCCACCCCGGTTGGCCCGGCGCCCACGACCACGAAGGTCATCAGCGCGGCGCGCTGCTGCTCGTCCTCGACCAGCTCGGCCATCTCGAAGCTGCCGAAGATGCGCCCGCGCAGCTCAAGCGCGTCGTCGATGCTCTTCATCCCGGGCGCGAAACGGGCGAACTGGTCGTTGCCGAAATACGACTGGCCGGACCCGGCAGCCACGACGAGGCTGTCATAGGCGGTGACCCTGGTCTGGTCCAGGACCGCCGAGGTAACCGTGTGCTTGGCCAGGTCGATGTCAGTGACCTCACCGAGCAGAACCCGTGCGTTGCGCTGGCGCCCCAGGATCTCGCGGGTCGAGGGGGCGATCTCCCCCTCGGACAGGATTCCCGTGGCGACCTGGTACAGCAGCGGCTGGAAGAGGTGATGGGTGGTCTTGGCGATGAGGGTGATCTCGACGTCGGCAGCCTTGAGGGCGGCCGTGGTGAACAGGGCGCCGAAGCCGGAGCCGACCACGACCACCTTGTGCCGCCGGCCCGCGTCGCCTCGATCCGCTGTGCTGTGCTCCACGGCTCCACGGTACCCAAAGACACCCCAGGGCGGGCAGCTCAGAGCCGGGCCAGCACCCTGCTCAGGGCGGCCAGCGCCACGGCGTTGACCCCCACGACCAGGACCACGACCAACGTGATGCTCTGGTCGTAGGCCACCCCGAGGAGCACCCCCGACAGCAGCAGCCCACAGCCCCGGGCCAGGGCCAGCCAGCCGAAGGCGATGGATCGTCCGGCCGGCTCGACCAGCTCGGTGACCACGGCCTTGACGGTCGAGTCCAGAACGCCGTTGACCATTCCCCAGATCGCAACCCCGACCCAGACCAGGATCCCCTGGTCCGTGAACGCGATAGCGCTGGCGCCTGCCGCGACCGGCACCACCAGCAGGACCCCGGGGCCCCGCGCGTCGTAGACCCGTCCCATCGCCAGCCCGCTCAGGCCGTCCACGGCCATGGCCAGCGCAAACAGCAGCGGCACCTGTGCAGGGGTCAGCAGGGCCTGGGTCTGGGCGTGGTAGGCCAGCAGGGGGAACGCGGCAATCCCCACTGACAACAGGCCGACCACGCCGATGTACTGCCGGACCAGCGGCGGAAGGCCCGCCCGCACGCTCCCGGGCGCGGGCCCCAGTGAGGTCTGGGCAGCAGCCGGCGGCGAGGCAGTGGGCTGCGCCGATGCTCCGGCCTCGTACGCCGCCGGGTCTGGGACGCGACGGCGCAGCCAGAACAGCAGTGCCAGCACCACGACCCCCGGAACGAGCAGGACCCCGAAGGCCAGACGGTAGTTGCCGGCGTGCAGCCACAGCACCGCCGCCAGCAGCAGCGGTCCCGCCACAGCACCGGCCTGGTCCATCCCCTGGTGGACCCCGAACGCGGTTCCCCGGCCGGTCTGGGTGGAGGCGTGCGACAAGAGCGTGTCCTTGGCCGGGGAACGCACCGCCTTGCCCAGCCGCTCGGTGCCGTAGAGCAGCAGCGCCGCAGCCATGACGGTGCTCGAGCCGATCAGGGGGACGCTGAGCACTGTCAGCGCATAGCCGGTGATGGTCCACGTCCAGTAGTGCGCACGGCGCTGGACCAGGTACCCGGAGCCAACTCGCAGGCCGTAGCCGATGAACTCCCCCACGCCGGCGACGGCGCCGACAACCGCAGCAGACGCCCCGAGGGTGGCCAGGTATGGTCCGATGATGCTGCGAGCGCCCTCGTAGACCATGTCGGCGAACAGGCTGACCAGGCCGAAGCAGATGACGAAGGACCATGCGCGAAGCTGCGGGCGGCTGCTAGCTGGAGGCGTCTGCAACTCTGCCAAGGATTCGGCGCTGGATGCGAAGGTCGTCGCGGATGCCGTACGGCACGGGCAGGTTCCGGGCGTTCAGCTCGGAGGTGTAGGCCTCAAGTGCCAGCAGCAGGCGGGCCCGGGGCGCGTCGACCAGGCGCGACCGGCCCAGGGGTGCGCGGCGGGCGACCGTCATCGCGGCTCGCGCGCTGAGGACCTCGTGGAACAGCGTCATCAGGTGGTCGAACCCGAAGCTGGGATAGTGCGAAGTGGTGGGTTCGCCCGCTGCGGATGGGCCCGCCGTGGTGGGGTCCGCTGCCGTGGTGGGGTCCAGCTCAGGGAAGGGTGCCACGGATTCACCCCCCCTTGTTCCTGCTCGTTGTGGCCTCATCGGACGACGAGCCCTGCCGGCACCCTAAGAGACTACGCCAGGTGCGGCCCTGTGAGCCGTTTGGCGACCTGTGATTTGTGTGGGGCTATCGCTGCCCCTCGGGGCCGGGGTCAGCGGTGCCGTCCCGTTCGTCGCGCTGTGCCCATTCCAGCAGGGTCTCCAGCGAGTACTGCGCCTCATCAATGCCCGCATGCAGGTCACCCAGGGCCGCGAAACGCGTAGGGACTGTCGCGATGGTGCAGTCCGCCGGCATGACGTCCGCGACCTCGTCCCAGGTCAGCGGGGTCGACACGGTTGCCTCAGGACGCCCGCGCACCGAGTAGGCGCTGGCGATCGTGTGGTCCCTGGTGTTCTGGTTGTAGTCCACGAACACGGCCCGTGGATCGCGGTCCTTGCGCCACCACGTGGTGGTCACCTCAGCGGGTGCCCGTCGCTCCACCTCGCGGGCGAAGGCCAGCGCCGCTCGGCGCACGTCGGCGAAACCCCACCGCGGCTCGATCCGCACGTAGATGTGCAGGCCCGACCCGCCCGAGGTCTTCGGCCAGCCGGTGGCGCCCAGCTCGTGCAGGACCTCGCGCGCGACAGAGGCAACATGGCGGACCCGGTCAAAGCCGCACGCCGGCATGGGGTCCAGGTCGATGCGCCACTCGTCGGGGCGTTCGGTGTCGGCCCGCCGGGAGTTCCAGGGGTGGAACTCAACGGTGGACATCTGCACCGCCCAGATCACCGCCGCCAGCTCGGTGACGCACAGCTCGTCGGCATACCGGTTGTACCGCGGGAAGCTCACCCGTACGGTCTGGACCCAGGCGGGGGCGCCGCGCGGGAGCCGCTTCTGGTGCACCTTCTCGCCGCCGACTCCTTCGGGGAAGCGGTGCAACATGGTGGGGCGCTCGCGCAACGCGCGAACGATCCCGTCACCGACGCTGAGGTAGTAGCGGGCCAGGTCGAGCTTGGTCTCCCCCCGCGCCGGAAAGTAGACCCGGTCCGGGTTGGAGATGCGCACCGTGTGGCCGGCGACGGCCAGCTCCACTGCTGGGGACGTGCTACCTGTGGCGGCCATGAGCTTAACCTAACGACGTTCCACCCATCGCTCCAGAAGCAAGATTACTAGTTTCCTGTATTGGCAACTGATCGAACTATGTGAGATCCTTCCAGTGTTCCGCACGGGTGAGAGCCTCGACGCACAGAAGGGCGCAACGCGATGCCAGAACCGATCGACAAGCTGAAGGCCGAGTTCTTCAAGACCCTGGGGCACCCTGCACGAATCCGTATTCTCGAGCTGCTCGCCGAAGACGAGCACTCCGTGGGCGAGCTCATGCCCAAGCTCGGCCTCGAGTCCAGCCACCTCTCCCAGCAGCTCGCCGTCCTGCGCAGGACCGGCATGGTCGTGGCCCGCAAGCAGGGCAACAACGTGATCTACTCGATGGCCTCCAAGGACATGGCTGAGCTGCTCCTGCTCGCCCGCAAGGTGCTCACCGGACTGCTCACCGACCAGATGGACCTCCTGAAGGACCTGCAGGCCGACAACCAGGACGGGGTGCGCGCCGACCGCGGATGAGTGCGCCATCACACGTTTCCTCCACGCAGGGCCAAGGAGCAGCAAGCTATGAGCTGGATCGGCAAGATCGGTCGAGTCGGACGTATCGTCGAGCCGGCCAGCGATCCCCCGAAGGAGAGGGTTGCGCCCCCCACCGGGGTGTGCGGCTCACTGCAGCTGCGGCACGTTGACGCCGGTTCCTGCAACGGCTGTGAGCTCGAGATCACGGGGGCCTTCTCCTCGGTCTACGACGCGGAGCGGTTCGGGGCGCGGGTGGTTGCCTCGCCTCGACACGCCGACGGGCTGATCGCGACCGGTGTGGTCACCCGCAACATGCACCAGCCGCTGCTCAACACCCTCAAGGCGGTTCCCGAGCCACGAGTGGTCATCGCCGTCGGCGACTGCGCCTGCAATGGTGGCGTGTTCGCGCAGGGCTACGGCGTGGTGGGTTCGGTCGCCGACGTCATCCCCGTCGATGTGCAGGTACCTGGCTGCCCGCCCACCCCGCAGCAGATCATCACCGCACTGCGTACGGTCACCGGCCGGTGACCACGGCCCTTGACGACTCCCCCACCGTTCCAGCTCCTGACCAGGGCCTGACTGCCGCGCGTCAGGCCCGCGGCCAGGCGGTCCTGTCCGGAGGTGTCACCGCGGCCCTTGGTGTGGTCGGCGTGGCCTTCGGGCTCAGTGCGGTCTTCGGCCAGTCGTGGCATCTGCGGATCGGCTGGCTGTTGCCCCTGGTCGGTGTCGTCTTCGACCTGGGCCCCCTGGGTGGGTTCTTCGTCGCGGCTACCGGCGGGGTCTCGATCGCGGTGGGAATCTACGCCGTCGGGTACGCGCAGCGGGAGCACTGGGCTGCCTTCACCCTGGTCATGCTCCCGCTCTTCGTGGCAGCCATGCTCCTGGTCCCGGCCGCGGGATCGGTGACCACGTTCCTGCTGGCCTGGGAGCTGATGGCCGGGGCCTCACTGGTCCTGGTGCTCTCCGAGCACCGCCGTGAGGCGGTCAGGTCCGCCGGGGTCTTCTACGCCGTGATGACCCAGCTGGGCTTTGTGGCAATCCTGCTGGCGCTGGTGGTGTTGTCCGCGGCCGGCGGCGGCGACGCCTTCGCCACCATCTCCGCCCACAGCGGCGCCGTCTCGGCGGGCACGCGCACGGCGGTCTTTCTGCTGACCCTCATGGGGTTCGGGTCCAAGGCCGGCCTGCTTCCGCTGCATGCATGGTTGCCGCGGGCCCATCCCGAGGCGCCCAGCCCGGTCTCGGCGTTGATGAGCGCGGCGATGGTCAACATGGGCATCTACGGCCTGATCCGCATCGACCAACAGATCCTCGGTCCCGGCCCGCACTGGTGGGGGCTGACGCTGATGGTCCTCGGGGCGCTGTCAGCGGTGTTCGGAGTGCTCCAGGCCTCGGTGGCCACCGACCTGAAACGGCTTCTGGCCTACTCGACCACCGAGAACATGGGGCTGGTCACGCTGGCGCTGGGAGCCGCGGCACTTCTGTCCTCCTACGGCGCGCACCAGGTGGCCGCCATGGCGATGACCGCCGCCCTGCTGCTCATCATGAGCCACGCGGCCTTCAAGACGCTCGCCTTCCTGGCCGCCGGGTCCGTGCTGGCCTCGACCGGGCTGCGCGACCTGGACAAGCTCGGGGGTCTGGCCCGCCGGATGCCGGGCACCACCGTGATGTTCGGTATCGCCGCGCTCGGCGCCTCAGGCCTGCCGCTGGGTGCCGGCTTCGTCGGCGAGTGGCTGCTGCTGCAGTCCCTGATCCACTCGCCGCACAACAACAACACCCTGCTGGCGCTGATGATGCCCCTGTCGGTGGGGGCCGTCGCGCTCACCACAGGCCTGGGGATCGCGGCCATGGTGAAGGCGTTCGGGGTCGGGTTCCTGGCTCGGCCACGCTCGGCCGCAGCCGAGGCCGCGCGGGAGGCACCGGTCAGCATGCTGGCCGGGATGACGCTCGGCGCGGCGGCCTGCGCCGTGTTCGCGGTCGCCCCCGTGGCGCTGAGCCCTGTTCTGAAGCAGGTCCTGGCCGCGCTGCCCACCGTGGGCGGCAACGAGGCGGGCCCGGCCCTGGGTGCCTACCTGCGCCTGCCCGGCATCCCCGGGTCGATGTCGCCGGGCCTGATCGCCGCTGCCCTGGTCATTGCGGTGCTGGTGGCCCTTGGTCTGGGCCGCTGGGGCTGGCGCCGCCGGCCGGTGGCCGCCGTGGCGGCGCTGTGGGCCTGCGGCGCGGACTCGCTGAGCTCGAAGATGCAGTACACAGCCACATCCTTCGCAGAACCCCTGCAACGCGTCTTCGACAACGTGCTGCAGCCCGAGACTGACGTAGAGGTCACCCATTTTGCTGAGTCGCAGTACCTGGTCGAGAAGGTCACCTACCGGACGATGCTGGCCGACCCCGTGGAACATCGTCTCTACACCCCGGTGGTGCGCGCTGTGACGACCTGGGCACAGTGGGTGCGTCGCGCCCACCCCGGCAGCGTCCACCTCTACCTGGCCTATGGCGCGCTGGGGCTGCTGATCGTGCTCGTGATCTCCCGATGAGCGCGGCGAGCGAGCTGCCCGGACTGACCGCGACCGCCCTTCAGGTGGTTGCGGTCGTGGCCGGTGCGCCGTTCGTTGTCGGCGGGATGCGTCAGGTTCGCGCCCGGCTGGAGGGCCGGGCCGGGGGCGGCGTCGGGCAGCCCTGGCGGGACCTGCGCAAGCAGCTGCGCAAGCAGCAGATCACCCCGGCCGGAACCACCGTCGTGTTCGGGTTCGCGCCTGCGGTCGTGGCCGGGACCACGCTGCTGATCGCCGCCATCTTGCCGCTGATCGCCCTGGGCTCCCCGCTGGACTCGGCCGCGGACCTCTTCGGGGTGGTGGGTCTGCTGTTCCTGGGAACGGTCGCCCTGACCCTGGCCGGCCTGGACACCGGCACCGCGTTCGGCGGCATGGGGTCCAGCCGCGAGATCACCATCGCCGCCCTGGTCGAGCCCACCATCTTGCTCGCGGTGTTCGCGTTGTCCGTTCCGGGACACTCGGCCAACCTGGCTGCCATCGTCTCGGCAACCGCGGACCACCCCGGACAGCTGGTCTCCCCTGGAAGCCTGCTCGCGTTCGTGGCGCTGGCCATCGTGATCATCGCCGAGACCGGACGGCTGCCGGTGGACAACCCCTCGACCCACCTCGAGCTGACCATGATTCACGAGGCGATGATCCTGGAGTACGCCGGGCCCAAGCTGGCACTGGTCGAGTGGGCCAGCGGCATGCGGCTGACGGTCCTTCTGGGGCTGATGGCAAACCTGTTCCTGCCGTGGGGAGTCGCCGGCGCCAACCCCTCAGTGCTGGCCGTACTCATCGGCTTGGTGGCGATCAGCGTCAAGGTCGCCGTGCTGGCCGGCGTGCTCGCCACAGGCGAGGTCTTCATCGCCAAGCTTCGGTACTTCCGGATCCCCGAGCTGCTTGCCGGCTCTTTCCTGCTAGCCCTGCTGGCCGTCACGGCGTCCTACTTCTTCGCCACCCCGACATGAAACAAGAGAGCAAATGACCCAGGCCACCTATAACGGCGTGCTCAACCTGGCTGCCGGAGCGTTTCTGCTGGCCGCCGTGCTCATCGTCTGGCGCCGCGAGCTGCGCTCCATCGTCGTGCTGCTGGCCTGGCAGGGCCTAGCCCTGGCCGCGATCCCGGTCACCGAGGGCATCTACCACGACGACGCGGCCCTGGTCATCGTGGGAGTCGTCGTGCTCGTGCTGCGAGCGGTCATCCTGCCGCTTCTGCTCGTGCGGGCCGTCGGCACCGAGCCTCACGAGCGCCGTGAGAGCACGCCGCTGGTCAACACCACCACCTCGCTTCTGGTCACCGCGGCTCTGACCGTGCTGGCGTACGCGGTGACCCGGCCCATCATCGCGCTGGACCCCTCCCCGGCCACCCGCGCCGTGCCGGCCGCCTTCGCGGTGATCCTGATTGCCGTCTTCGTCATGGTCAGCCGGCGCCGGGCCCTGTCCCAGGCGGTGGGCTTCATGATGCTGGACAACGGCATCGCGGCCACGGCGTTCCTGATCACCGCCGGTGTCCCCCTGATCGTCGAGCTTGGCGCGTCGCTGGACGTGATGTTCGCCGTGCTCGTGCTGGGTCTGCTCACCGGGTACATGCGTGCCACCTTCGGCGGCACCGACCTCGACCAGCTGCGGGAGCTGCGCGGCTGATGAGCTTCCTGCTGGTGCTACCCATACTCGCTCCGCTCACCGCCGCAGCACTGGCGGCCGTCCTCGGCTGGCGACCGCTGACCGCGTCGGTGACCGTCGTGGCCGCACTCTGCGTGCTGGTCACCGGCGTCATCCTCGGCTTCACCAACGGGTCCGGGGTACGTTTCGCCATTGCGGACCTGTTCCGGACCGACGCCCTCAGCATCACCATGCTGATCGTCATCGGCACCGTGGGCACCCTGGCGACCTGGGCCAGCGTCGGCTACATCGACGCCGAGCTCACCCACGGACACACCGACGCCAAGGGCGCCAACCTCTACGGGGTGCTGGTTCCCGTCTTCCTCGCGGCGATGGCATCGGCGGTCCTGGCCAACAACATCGGTGTGATGTGGGTGGCCATCGAGGCCACGACCGTGGCCACCGCGTTCCTGGTGGGGCACCGCCGGACCCGTGCCGCGCTCGAGGCCACCTGGAAGTACGTCGTCATCTGCTCGGTCGGTATCGCGCTGGCGTTCCTGGGCACCGTGCTGGTCTACTTCGCCAGCCTGCACGCCGGCGCGAACAGCGGCGACGCCCTGAACATCGACGTGCTGCTCGCCCATGCCAGCCGGCTGGACCCCGCCGTGACCAGTCTGGCCGCCGGGCTGCTGCTGCTGGGGTACGGCGCCAAGGCCGGGCTCGTCCCGTTCCATACCTGGCTGGCCGACGCGCACAGCCAGGCGCCGGCACCGGTGTCGGCGCTGATGAGCGGAGTGCTGCTGTCCGTGGCGTTCTACGCCCTGCTGCGGGTCAAGTCCGTCGTCGACCTGGCCGTGGGCACCGGGTTCCTTCGCACCGGCCTGATCATCGTCGGCCTGCTCACCTTGCTGATCGCCGCGTCCCTGCTCGTGGTCCAGACCGACTTCAAACGGATGCTGGCCTACTCCTCCATGGAGAACATGGGACTTGTCGCGGTCGCGGCAGCGGCCGGCACGAAGCTGGCCATCGCCGCGTTGCTGCTGCACGTCCTGGCCCACGGGATCGCCAAGACACTGGTGTTCCTCGGCTCCGGGCAGCTGCAGGCCGCGCACGACTCCACCCGGATCAGTGACGTCACCGGCGTGCTGGCACGCTCCCGGATGGTCGGGGTCACCTTCCTGGTCGGCCTGGCGATCCTGCTGGGACTGCCGCCGTTCGCCATGTTCGCCAGCGAGCTGTCCATCTCCCGTGCGCTGGCCGACGCGCACCTCGGATGGGTGCTCGGTGCCGCGCTGCTGCTGGTGGTCGTCGCCTTCGCCGCCCTGGTCCGCAACGGCAGCCGGATGCTGCTCGGCCCACCGACCCCGGGCTCGCCGGCGATCGCGGTGCCGCGCTCTGTGGCGGCCGCGCTGGTCGCCGGGGTCGTCCTGAGTCTGCTGCTGGGCCTGACCGTCGCTCCGATGCTCGAGCTTTTCCAGACCGCCGCCACCATGCTCGGAGGCACCCGATGACGAACGACCCCTGCTGGACCGACAACCCCGCCTACCAGGGGGTCCGGGCCGGCGTGCATCGCATAGCCCTGAGCACGCAACCGGCCCAGCTCATGGAGCAGGCCGAGGAGCTGTTCGAGGATGGCTTCCGCCTCGGCCTGGTCGCAGCCCACGACGACGGCGCCACCCTGCGGGTGGTCTACCTGTTCCTGGCCGGCTCCCCGGACCGCCGCATCGAGCTGCAGGTCACGCTGCCGGCCCAGGACCCGGCGCTGCCGTCGTTGGCTTCGCTGTCCTTCCCCGCATCACGTTTCGAACGCGAGATGCACGACCTGTATGGGATTGAGCCCGTCAACCACCCCCTGCCGCGGCGACTGGTCCGCCATGCCCACTGGCCCTCGGGCTGGTACCCGATGCGCCGGAACGCGGGTCCGCCGCCGCCGTTCACCGACAGCGAGGCGTACCCCTTTCTCGCGGTGGTCGGCGACGGGGTCTACGAGATCCCCGTGGGACCGGTCCACGCTGGAGTCATCGAACCCGGACACTTCCGCCTCTCGGTCGTCGGAGAGAGCATCATCAAGCTCAAGGCCCGGCTCTGGTTCACCCACCGCGGCGTTGAGAAGCTCTTCGAAGGGCTCGACGCCGCGGGCGCCATCCACCTCGCCGAACGCGTCAGCGGTGACACCTCGGCCGGCCACGCCCTGGCGCACAGCCTCGCCGTGGAAGACGCCCTCGGCATCACCATGGCCGAACCAGCCCATCGGCTGCGCGCCTTGGTCCTCGAGCTCGAACGCCTCTACAACCATGCCGCCGACGTGGGCGCACTGGCCAACGACGTCGGCTTCTCCCTTGCCAACGCCCACGCCTTACGGATCCGCGAGGAGCTGCTGCGGATCAACAGCGCCACGACCGGGCACCGGCTGCTCCGCGGCGCCATCGGCCCCGGCTCCGTCGAGCTGCTCGCCCTGCCCGACCCTGGTCAGCTGGCCCGGCTCGCCGACGACCTGGCGGAGGTCGCCCAGCTCACGCTGGAAAACACGGTCATCCGTGACCGCTTCACCGGAACCGCCGTACTCACCCTCGAGCAGGCCCACGACCTCGGATGCCTGGGCTACGTCGCCCGCGCCAGCGGCCTGGCAACCGATGCACGCATCGAGCACCCCACCTGCGGCTTGCCCGTCACACCCCTGACCCAGACCAGCGGGGACGTGCTCGCGCGTTTCACCCTGCGAGCAGCCGAGTTCGCGGCCTCCACCCGGCTCGCCACCCACCTCATCGGCACCGCCGACCAGCTCAGCTTCCGGGGAGCACCAGCGCAGGAAGCAGGAGCCCACCAACCCCCGGGCGCGGTGCGCAGCGGAGTCGGCATCGTCGAGGCGTGGCGCGGCACCATCGTCCATCGCGTCGAGGTCGACACCGACGAACGCCTCACTCGGGTCAAGATCGTGGACCCGTCGTGGTTCAACTGGCCGGCGTTGCCCCTGGCCCTGTCGGGCACGATCGTGCCGGACTTCCCCGTCACCAACAAGAGCTTCAACCTCTCGTACGCGGGCAATGACCTGTGAGTCTGCCCGCTGCACCGCAGCCGGCAGGAAAGGCTGATCGCAGGGATCGTGAGAACCCAGGCGTGAGCGGCCATCGCGCCAGCCCACAAGGCAGACCTGGCAGAGCCGCTGGGGTGCACGCCCCAGGTCTGCGCCCCCCGGCTGCCGGGCCTAGCCGTCGGCGCGCGGCGCCCGGCCTGCGACGATTTCGGTGCGATGACCGGGGTCTGCCCTGGTGTGTCGATGGGAGCAGGCCCCGCAGGCGGCGGTGCTGGTTCCCCGCCGGGACCGCGAATGCCGGCCAGGGCTGCCCGCGGTGCTGCAGGCTCGAAGCACAGGGGTCAGGGACACGTCAGCCCTGTCCCGCAGACCGACTGTGCCTGCGACGTGCTGTTGCCTGGGAGAACGGTTCCAGAACAGGTCGGCACTGCGTCTGGTATCGGCTGGTCAAGGCCCGTCGATGGCTGGGAAGCCATGTCACCGCGGGTGGTTGGACCCTGTCCGTTTATTGGGTGTCCGAGGCCGCCCCGGCCCGGTGGTGTCCACTGGCCGCGTGGTAGTCGACGCCGGGCAGGGCTGCGGGGTTGACGTGCACGGTTGCATCGTCAAGACGCGGGACACGGTGGATCAGCTGGTGCTGGGCCTCGTCGGCGATCGCGTGGGCTTTGACGACGCTGAGAGTGTCGTCGACGGTCAGCGTGATCTCGGCGCGCATCCGGTGCCCGATCCACCGCAGCCGGACGCTGTCAACGCTGCGGACTCCGCGAACATCGCGTACCGCTGCCTCGGCGGCGTCGACCAGGTCGGGGTCCACGGCGTCCATCAGCCGGCGGTAGATGTCCCGGGCCGCACCACGCAGCACGCCAAGGATCGCCACCGTGATGAGCAGCCCGACAATGGGGTCGGCCAGCGGGAAGCCGGCCATGACCCCGATCGCCCCAAGGACCACGGCCAGGGAGGTGAACCCGTCGGTGCGGGCGTGCACCCCATCGGCAACCAGGGCAGCCGAGCCGATGGTGTTTCCGACCCGGATCCGGTAGACGGCCACGAGCTCGTTGCCGGCGAAGCCGATCAGACCCGCCGCGACCACGACCCACGCGGCCCTGATGGGCTGGGGGTCGATCAGTCGCCGGATCGACTCGTACGCCGCAAGGGTCGAGGACAAGGCGATCATGGCCACGATGAAGACGCCGGCCAGGTCCTCGGCCCGCCCGTACCCGTAGGTGTACCGGCGGTTCGCCGCGCGCCGGCTCAACACGAACGCGATCCACAGCGGGATCGCGGTCAAGGCGTCGGAGAAGTTGTGGATGGTGTCCGCAAGCAGGGCGACCGACCCGGTGATCAGCACCACGATCAGCTGCGCGATCGCGGTCACGCCCAGGGCAACCAGGCTGATCTTGACCGCTCGGATCCCCGCGGTGCTGGCCTCCAGGGCGGAGTCGACCGAGTCCGCCGCGTCGTGGCTGTGCGGGCCGAAGATCGACAGTGCCAAACCCAACAGGCCGCCCTGGTGCTGATGACCATGCTCATGAGCGCCGCCGTGAGCCTGACGCTGCCCCGATCCCTGGTCGTGGGTGTCCCCCTGATCGTGGGTGTCCCCCTGATCGTGGGTGTCCCCATGGTCCTGGTCCTGGTCATGGTCCTGGTCATGGTCATGGTCCTGGTCATGGTCATGGTCGGCCGGCGGGTGCCCGTGGCCAGTCTGACCGCCGTCGAAGTGGTGCTCAGTCATCTGCGTCTGCCTTCACAGCGAGGTGATGGTGGTGGTGACCCGGGTGCGGGCGACTGCGCCCGCTACAACGTCCGCGACCGCGGTGAGCCTGGGACGCGGGATCTCGACCTGGGCACGGACTCCAGCGGCACGACGCCTTCGTCCGCGTGATGGCGCGGAACCTCGGGGCCGGCGTGCTCGGCGTTGTACACGGCGTCGCGGACCAGCTGGCCCACGTGCTCATTCTCCAGCCGGTAAAAGACCTGAGTCCCCTCACGCCGGGTCGCCACCAACCTGGCCATCCGCAGCTTGGCCAGGTGCTGGGACACCGAAGGCGCCGGCTTACCGACCCGGGCAGCCAGCTCGTTGACCGCCAGCTCCTGGTCGATCAGCACCCACAGCAGGCGCACACGGGTCGTGTCCGACAGCATCCGGAACACCTCGGCCGCGAGCTCGGCCGCCTCGATCGGCAACCCGTCAGACCCTCTACTAACTGCATGCATGCGTAGATAGTATCGCAGGCCGGTCCGGTCCGACCCCGCAACGGCGGATCCTGACACGGCGCCCGGCCGCGACGAAGATCCAACGGTGTGGCTCGGGCCCTTTTCGGCCAGTGACGGCGCCTCTGGGGCGGTGTACTGGCTCCAGGTGCGCAAGGAATGCACCACCGCCACCCTCGCCGCGGTGATGCTGGTGTCGCGGCGGCCAACCAGGGCAGGAACCTGGCGGTGGCCTCGACGTGCCGAGGGCCCCGTGTGTCTCGCATGGGTATGTGCCATTCCCCCATCACAGAACCAAGCTCCGGCGTAGCGTCGAGGCATGAGAATCTGTTTGAACCCCGAGATCCTTTGGGAGGCTGGCCTCGCCGCAAGGTTCCGCAAGATATGCCAGGACACCCTGGGCCGCGACTGCATCTGCGAAGACGGCAAGCCGTGCCCACTGGATCAGATCACCGGGCGGGCCTCTTATCTGCGTGCCACCGCTTCCTGACCTACCCCCCCACAGCAGCACCGCTGGCGCGATGTCCCAGCTCAGGACCCCCGCGGACTCCACCCCCCGCGGACTCCACCCCCCGCGGATTTGGGCTATCGCGGATTTGGGCCATCGCGGATTTGGGCCATCGCAGGACCTTGGGGACTCTGGCGGTCGCGGGCCCCAGCAGGGTGTGAGCAGCCACTGGCCGCGCGCCCGTTCCGGCTCCTTGTTCCTGACCCGGCCCTGAGCTGGCCTCGGGCGACGGCGCTGCGGGCTCGCCCGCACTCGACTCGGTACCGCTTCCCATCTCCTGAACCGGGTGAAGATCGGCGTGGTCTTTCCACAGACCGAGATCGGGCCAGACGTCGGCGCCGTGCGGGCCTACGGCCAGTGCGCGGACCAGCTCGGCTACCACCATGTGCTGGCGTTCGGCCACGTGGTCGGCGCTGACCCTGCCATCCACCGGGGCTGGAAGGGTCCCTATGACGTGCGGACGCAGCTCCACGAGCCGTTCGTGCGCTTTGGACTCCTCGCAGGCAACGCGTCGTTGCACTTCACCGCCGGCGTGTTGATCCTGCCCCAGCGCGAGACCGTACTGGTCGCCAAACAGGGCGCAGAACTCGATCTGGCCAGTGGCGGCCGGCTGCGTCTCGGGGTCGGCGTGGGCTGGAATCCGGTGGAGTACGTGGCGCTTGGCCAGGACTTCGCGGTCCGGGGGCGCCCGCCTGGACGAGCAGGTCGACCTCCTTGCTCAGCTCTGGACTCAGTCGTCGGTCACCTACCAGGGCCGCTTCGACCAGGTCGACGGAGCCGGCCTGTGGCCCCTGCCGATCCAGCGGCCGATCCCACTGTGGCTCGGTGGCGGGTCCGCTCCGGCTTACCGGCGGACGGGCCGGCTCGCCGATGGCGGGTTCCCGATCATGGCCCCTGGGCCGAGCCGGCAGCAGCGGCGGCAGCTGTGGCCGACTCCGCGACAGCGGCCGGACGCGACCCCGCGGCCCTGGGCATGGAGGGCCGGCTGAGCTGGCACGGGGACCCCGACGACCTGGCTGAGCAGGCGATGCGCTGGCGAGGTGCAGGAGCGACCCACGTCTGGCTCAACACGATGAACGCCGCTCTTGCGACACCCGACGAGCACCTCGCCGCGCTTGCCAGCGCTGCCGAAGTCCTGTTCGGCAGCTGATCGCCACCAGGGGGACGCCCTCGTTGCGCCGTCGTGGCGCAGTCGTGGCGCCGGCGACTACCGGTTGGGGATCCAGGGGTTCAGCCTCTGCGGGGTCTATCCGCTTGCGAGCAGAATATGGCGGACGCTCACCGGTCTTGGCGGAGTTCCCGGCGCTAAAATTGGTTGAGGGTGTTGCAGTTTCTTGCACGTTTCGAGCCCTTGGTGAAAGCTCGAAGGGGGATCAGATGTTTCCGAAGACGACGCAGTTCGAGAAGCTTCTGGAGGCTGTGCCTGATGGGCTCGTGGGGGTGGACCAAAAGGGCGTGATCCGGTTCGTCAATCGCCAGACCGAAGTCCTGTTTGGCTATGACCGCGACCAGCTGATCGGCGAGCACATCGACACGCTGGTGCCCGAGACTTTGTGGCAGGTCTACGCCGAGCACCGGCAGGACTACTTCACGGACCCCCGTACTCGGTCCCTTGGGCTGGACCTGGAGCTGAGCGGGCGCCACCAGGATGGCACCGACTTCCCGATCAACATCACCATGTCCCTGATCGACACAGGGGACGTCCTGCTGGCCATCACGGGAGCGGGCGAGGTGACCCGGCGGAAGAAGGCGGTCGCCAAAGCCGAGCTCTTGGACGCAATCGTCGAGTACTCCGACGATGCCATCATGGGCCTCACGCTCGGCGGCATCATCACGAGCTGGAACCCGGGCGCCGAGCGGATGTACGGCTACTCGAGCACGGAGATGATCGGCAAACCCGGCAGCCTCCTGACTCCGCAGGACCGCACAGGCGAGCTGAACCCCATCCTGGACAGGATCAAGGACGGCCGGTACGTCGAGCGCGCTGAGACCACTCTTGTGCGCAAGGACGGGACAGCGGTCCCGGTCTCGATTGCCGCCGCGCCGATCCGAAGCGAGGATGGCACCATCGTCGGTGCCTCGTGCGTCCACCGCGACGTGACCAGGCAAAGGCAGGCCTTCGAGGCCGCCCAGCGCATGGCGGCCATTGTCCAGAGCTCGGACGAGGCCATCATCTCCAGGACGCTGGACGGGACCATCACGAGCTGGAACCCCGCCGCGGCCGCGATGTTCGGCTACCCCAGCGAAGAGATCATCGGCAGGCCCATCACCGTGCTCATTCCCGCGGATCGAGCTGGGGAGGTGATCACCCACCTGGCCAAGGTCAGCGCGGGCCAGCCTGTCGACACCTTGGAAACCATGCGCCTGCGCAAGGACGGAACCGCGTTCCCGGCCGCGCTCACCGTCTCGCCGATCCGCGACGCGAATGACGCGGTCGTCGGCGCCTCCGTGATCTACCGCGACGTGAGCGAGCTGAGGCATGCGGCTCAGCACGCCCGGAGCCTGCTCGAGACAGCCCTGGACCCACTGGTCACGATCAGCGCCGAGGGAACGATCACCGACGTCAACGAGGCCACCGTCAACGCCACCGGCGTCCCCCGCGACACGCTCATCGGGACCGACTTCTCCGGCTACTTCACCGACCCCGACAAGGCCCACGAGGGTTACCAGCTGGTGTTCGCGCAGGGGTCTGTCATCGACTACCCGCTGACCCTGCGCCGCGCCGACGGCACCCTGATCGACGTTCTGTACAACGCCTCGCTCTACCGCGACGCGAACGGCAACGTGCTCGGCGTCTTCGCAGCAGCCCGCGACGTGACCACACACAGGCAGCTGTTCGAAGCCGCGCAACGCATCGCGAGCATCGTTGAAGGTTCGAACGACGCCATCATCGCCAGCACGCTCGATGGCATTGTCACGAGCTGGAACCCGGCCGCGGAAAGGATGTACGGCTACTCCGCCGCCGAGATCGTGGGTAGGGCTATTCAGCCCGTGGCCCCCACAGACCGGCTCGACGAGATCAGCGACATCCTGGAACAGGTCAAGGCCGGGCGGCACGTGGCGAACCTCGAGACCGAACGGGTCCGAAAGGATGGGAGCGTCTTGCCGGTCTCCCTGTCCGTCTCCCCCGTCCGCGACGCCGGCGGCACGGTCATCGGCACATCTGTGATCTGCCGCGACCTGACCGAGCAGAGGCACGCACTGGAGGTCGCCCAGCGCCTGGCCGCGATCGTCGAGAACTCCGGGGAAGCCATCGTCAGCGGGTCTCTGGACGGGACCATCACGAGCTGGAACCCGGCCGCAGCCGCGATGTTCGGCTACTCCAGCGCCGAGATCGTCGGCAAGCCCGCCACCCTCCTGACCCCCAAGGACGCGGCCAGCGACTTGCGCGACATCGCCGGCCAGGTCAGCGCCGGCCAGGTCGTGCAGGGGCTTGAGACCAAGCGTGTCCGAAAGAACGGGAGCGTGTTCCCGGTCGCTCTGTCCGCCTCGCCGGTCCGCGACGCCGACGGCACGGTCACCGGAGCCTCGGTGATCTACCGCGACCTGTCCGAGCAGAAGGGCGCACTGGCGACCGCCCAGCGCATGGCGGCGATCGTCGAGAGCTCGGAGGATGCGATCATCACCAGGACGCTGGACGGGACCATCACAAGCTGGAACCCGGCCGCGGCCGCGATGTTCGGCTACTCCAGCGCGGAGATCATCGGCAAGCACTTCGGCCTGCTCATTCCGCAGGACCGGGGCGCGGAGATGATCTCCGTCCTGGCCAAGATCAGCGCGGGCCAGCCGGTCGACGACTTCGAGACCGTCCGGGTCCGCAAGGGCGCAAAGGCGTTCCCGGTCGCCCTGACCATCTCACCGCTGCACAACGAGCACGGGGTGGTCACCGGCGCCTCCGTGATCTACCGCGACCGCTCCGAGCTGCGGCGCGCCGCCCGGTACGCCCGGAGCCTGATCGAGGCCGCCTTGGACCCGATGGTGACGATCAGCCCCGACGGCACGATCACCGACACCAACGAGGCCGCGGTCAAGGTCACCGGCGTGGCTCGCAACAAGCTCATCGGGACCGACTTCTCGGGCTACTTCACCGATACCCAACAGGCCCAGGAGTGCTACCGGCGGGCGTTCACCCACGGGTCGGTCACCAACTACCCGCTGACACTGCGCCGCCGCGACGGTGCCCGCACCGACATGCTGTACAACGCCTCGGTCTACCGCGACGAGGGCGGAGCCGTGCTCGGCGTGTGTGCCGTAGCCCGCGACCTCTCCCGGCACGAGGGCCCGACTCAGGCCGGCCGGCCTGCGGGTGGAACCCCACCCGGCACCGAGAACGACGCGCTCGGGCCCTGAACACAGGTGAGCTCTACCAGCGGCGCCGGTGGCCTCGTCAGCACCATGGCCGGCCCGGATGGAGTCGGGGCGGTGTGGTTGACGATCGCACACGGGTTCGCCTACCCCTCACGGACACCCCGTCAACCGGGCGGACCCCAGCTCGCTGCGTGGGCCCCCCACTGCGGGCAGGCCGAGCCCGTCAAAGACTCCTGCACCCGGCTGACCTGCACGACCAACGCCTGGACCTGATCCCTGACAAACGTCCAACACAGCTGCGCAGCCGATGGGCGCGCCGTTGCCGGCATCAGCGGCAGCGGCGCACTGCCCTGCCTGGCGGCCCCAGCTGGGCTGCCCGGGGGGCTACGTGTGCCTGCCGCCACCGACATGGCACGACGCCCCTGTTGACACCGGTCGTGAGGCGGGCGCGAGCCACCACCGCGTGGGCAGGCGCGGTCACTGCACGGCCCTGAGTTCATCGGTCAATTCGCGCACGGCGTGCATGGCGCGGCCGTATTCTGACTACAGCCATGAAATCGCCCGCCAGCATTCTCATCGTCGATGACGAGAGCCAGAATCGTCGACTGCTTGA
>OBLW0100000987.1_pt1 | contig 24496 bp, 18 predicted proteins | sample 1520161 | NCBI WGS metagenome assembly OBLW01 (sample SAMEA3539309, study PRJEB22396) | soil metagenome | biome: tundra; feature: field; material: soil | place: USA | collected 2010-05 | depth 0.15 m | reverse complement strand
GCTGTACTACTACGACACGACCAGCTCGACCATGGAGGTTACGAACCTGCTGGAGCACCAGCCGGAGCTATTTGGCACGTTTCCGCAGTTTCTGGATGACTGCGCCAAGGGGAATTTGCCGGACTATTCGTTCGTGGAGCCGAACTTCAACGATCACGAGACGGACAGCGGCGAGGAAGCGGCGAACGATCAGCATCCCGACCACAACGTGCAGTCGGGAGAAATCTATATGGGACAGGTTTACAACGCGATCAAGAATTCGCCGCTGTGGCCGAACACGGCGCTGCTGATTGTGTATGACGAGCATGGAGGGATCTATGACCATGTAGTGCCTCCAGCGTGTCCGAAGGATCAGTTCACCGCGTCGGCGAATGACACGGGAACGGGAATACCGTTTGCGTTTGACCGGCTGGGAGTGCGCGTGCCGGCGATTCTGGTGTCGCCGTGGATTCCGAAGGGGACGGTCGTGGATCGGGTATTCGATCATGCGTCGATTCCGGCGACGGTGACGAAATTCTTCCTGGGCGATTATGCGCCGCGGTCTCCGCGGGAGACGAGTGCGGATGTGTTTATTGAGCCGAATTCGGGAGCGGTGGATGCGGCGAGGAATCTGCTGTCGCTGAATGTGATGCGGACGGATTGTCCGGATTTTGATGTCTAGAAGGGCCGCAGGGGCTAAAGCCCCCTGGAGAGGAAGAGCTTCACCGCAGCGCTGAAAGCGCTGCGCCACCCAAAAGCGAGCTTTCAGCGGCGAGTTTTTAGCAGCAAGCTTTGAGCCGCGAGCTTTCAGGTGCGAGTTCTCAGCGGCGAGTTTTTGGCAGCGAGTGCTCAGGAAGTTTCACAGCGAGCGAGACGGGGCGAACTATCGCAGAGGTGGAAGAAGTCCCAAGGAGTGATCACGATGACGATGATCCATGTGCCGAGGCCGAAGAATGCGTTTAATCCGAACCGGCCGGTGTCTGCGCTGCTGAAGGCACAGACGGAATATCTGCACGAGGCCGAGAAGCGGTTGCCGTTGCAGTATCACAGCGAGATCTACGTCAACGCAATCAGGACTGAGGGCGAGGCGGCGAAGTATATCCGCCACGTGACGGAGGCGATCCATGAAGCGCATGGAGCGGCGGCGCGAGCGAGAGTTGTGCCGAAGCGTAAGCGTGTGATCGAGATTGCGGCCGTCGCCGACGAGCGGGCGGAAAAGAAATTTGCGAACCGGCGGAAGAAGCCCGGTGGGAAGAAGTCGGGCGGGAAACCGGGGAAGAAATAGATGGCGCTGGCAGGAGGCGGTATGCGGCGAAGTGTGGTGGTGCTGCTGTGGCTTGCGTCGATGGGCGCGATGATTCCGAGCGCGCGAGCTCAGGAGAACTGGCTGCAGGCGGATTTCCGCCGCGAGGGCGAACGCGTGGGCGATGCCTGTAAAGCCGGCTTTAAGTCGGTGCCAGGATGCGCTATCGAGTTGTTCACCGACCATCCGCTGCACATTGCGGCGGGGAGCATGCCACCGCAGAACGGATTCGGGATGGGAGCGGCGTTCAGCGAGTCGAGGAACACGAAGAATTGGCGGCTGAGCTGGGACGTGGATGCGGTGGGTGCGGTCAGCGGAGCGTGGCGCGCGGGCGGGTACATGAAACTCGTACACACACCTGCCACCACGATCCACGTGGTCATGCCGACTGCCGGTGAATCGGGAGCGCAGCCTTCGCCGAAGACCAAGAAGTCCAGCCTGGCGGTTCATCCATACACGGTTTTTAACCTGTACGCGCAGACGATTTCGCTTAACAAGCTGAATTACTTTGGGCTGGGCAACGATTCGACGCTGGCGGGAGCGTCGGTATTCGGCATGACGGAGACGATCGTCGGGGCGAACGCGATCAAGCCGGTGTACGAATGGGCGGCGATCCGCAAGCTGAATCTGGCGCTGTTGGGCGAAGTGAATGGGCGCTTTGTGAATATCCGGGGAGAGCATGGGCAGTCCGTGCCATCGATTGAGACCGTCTACACCAACGCGACGGCGCCGGGCTTGAGCAGCCAGCCGGGATTTGTCCAGATGAGTGAGGGACTTCGCATCAAGCCGGTGATCGCAGATTACCTGCAGCTGAATTACATGGGGAATTTCCAGGAGTACTTTGCGCCGTCGAGTTCGCAGAATTCGTTTTTGCGGTGGACGGTGGATTTGAATCACACGCTTTATTTGTATGGCTACACGCAGTCGGGGGCGAAGAGTACGGACGGGAACGGTCCGGATTCGTGCGCGCCGTCGGGAACGACGTGCCCGGAGGTTTCTCACTCACGAAATCTGAACGGCTCGATCAATGTGAGGCTACTGCTTTCGGAGTCGATCAATTCGGCGACCAGCGCTGTGCCGTTTTATTTTCAGCAGACGCTGGGCGGGTCAGACATCAATGGCGCGATGTCGCTGGGGAGTTATCAGGACTACCGGTATCGCGCGCCCAATCTGTTGCTGTTGCAGGAAAGTTTTGAGCACTCGATCTGGGGGCCGTTTGGGTTGAAGTTTATGGCGGACCAGGGACGCGTCGCGCAGACGCGGGGCGATCTGGGATTCAGCCATCTGCGGCATAGCTTCGCGGGCGGATTCACGCTTCGAGCGGGCGGGTTCCCCATGGTCTCGATCATGTTTGCGTGGGGTGGGCCTGAGGGACATCACAATATCGTCAACATGAATACTTCTCTGCTGGGGGGATCGGCGCGGCCGGGATTGGATTGATGCGCTCGATTCGAAATCCCCACTTCTCGCAAAGAACGCGAGAAATGGGGCACCCGGCTATTTTCGTGAGTCCCTCCGGGACTCGTCGGCGGTTTCTTCTCCAACACTACGGCAACCTTAACTCAACTTATTTCCTCGTTCTCCTTAGTCGTGCGGTTGTAGTCGGCCTCTTCCGCTCCGCCTTATCGTCCGCGACGGCGGCAATTTCGATCATGCGCCTGCGCTTAACCGAATCGTTCTTCTTGCCGAAGACTCGGGAGAAAATCTTGTCGACATTTTTCAGTTGGCGTGGGAGGTCGAAAGCGTGTTCGATCTGCTGGCGCGGGACTTTGCTGGTGATTTCTTTGTCGGACAGGACGAGTTGGTGAAAGTCGAGATTTTCTTTCCAGGCGCGCATGGCGTGGGACTGGACGAGGCGATAGGCGTCTTCGCGGCTGACGCCGTGTTCGACCAGGTCGAGCAGAAGCTGTCCGCTGAAGATCAGGCCGCGCGTGCTTTCGAGGTTGGCCCGCATGCGCTCGGGATAAACGAACATGGTGTCGATCAGGTTGGTGGTCTTGGTCAAGAGATAGTTCACGAGCGTAGTCGAGTCCGGCAAGATGACGCGCTCGGCGGAGGAATGCGAGATGTCGCGCTCGTGCCAGAGTGCGACGTTTTCGAGTCCAGCCTGGGCGTTGCTGCGGACTACGCGGGAGAGGCCGCTGATCTGCTCGCAGGTTACGGGATTGCGCTTGTGCGGCATGGCGGAGGATCCCTTTTGCTTTTCGCTGAAGAACTCCTCGGCCTCGCGGACTTCGGTGCGCTGCAGGTGGCGGATCTCGGTGGCGATCTTGTCCAGCGTGGAGGCGATCACGGCCAGCGTTCCGAGATAGTGCGCGTGGCGGTCGCGCTGGATCACTTGCGACGAAACTGCGGCGGCATTTAGTCCCAGGCGCGCGCAGATCTTTTCTTCCAGTTCCGGTGTGAGGTGGGCGAAGATTCCCACCGCGCCGGAGAACTTTCCGACACGCATATCTTCGGCGGCGGCCAGGAAGCGCGCGATGTTGCGCTGGGTCTCGGAATACCAGTTGGCGATCTTGAATCCGAAAGTAATGGGCTCAGCGTGAACGCCGTGGGTGCGGCCGACCATGGGAGTGTCTTTGAACTCCCAGGCGCGGCGTTCGAGGACTTCGGAGAGGCGCTGGAGATCCTGCGCGATGACTTGCGACGCCTGGTGGATGAGCAGGGCCTGCGCGGTGTCGACGACGTCGTTCGAGGTGAGTCCGTAGTGGAACCAGCGGGCATGCGGGCCGACGATTTCTGCGACGGCGGTGGTGAAGGCGATGACGTCGTGGCGGACTTCGGCCTCGATCTCGTGGATGCGTTCGACGCGGAAATCGGCGCGTTCGCGGATGGCGCGGGCGGCGTCCTTGGGGACAAGGCCGGCTTCGGCGAGGGTCTCGGTGGCGGCAACTTCGACGGCGAGCCAGGTACGGAAGCGGTTTTCGTCGCTCCAGATGCGGGCCATCTCGGGACGGGTGTAGCGCGGGATCACGGTGGCGGGTCTCCTGTGGGCGCGGCGAAATTGTGGACTAAGGATTCTAAATGGATGTGGCGAAAGAGGCTAGGTGGGGGCTCGAATTAGGCTCGAGCAAAAGGCTTTAACCACGAAGGACACGAAGGTTCACTAAGGAAGATCCTTTTCCGCCTCTGGTCACATCGCGGAGATCGACATTCGTATTATATCGTTGTACGAGATACTATTGATGGACTATCGCGGCACGATAGAATCTGGGGCATGAAGAGGCTCTCCCTGTCGGATTACCAGGCGCTGGCCGAGTTCCGGTACCAGATTCGGAAGTTTTTGCGGTTTAGCGAGCAGGCGGTGCGGGAGACCGGGCTGGAGCCGGGGCAATACCAACTGCTGCTGGCCATCAAGGGGATGCCCGAAGGAGTGCGGCCGCGGATCCGCGAGGTGGCTAATCGGCTGCAGATTCAGCATCACAGCGCGGTGGAATTGGTGAACCGGTTGGAAGCTGGAGGATATGTCCGGCGGGAACGGGCCGAGGACGACCGGCGCGAGGTGTTGCTGGCGCTGACGCCAAAGGGCGAGCGGGTGCTGGGGGAGTTGGCGCTGCATCATCACAACGAGTTGCGGAGTGCGGTGCCAAGTCTGGTTGCGGCGTTGCGGCGGTTGACGCCGGAGAAAGAGGCGGTGAAGCCGCGAGGGTAGGATTCCCCCAGCGGCTAAAGCCGACGACGGCGGGGTGACTTTACGGCACGACTGAAGTCGTGCCCTTCCCGACGCGTTTCCAACTGACAATCGAAGCGGCCCGAACGTATCGGGTCGTGCCCAAACATCTCGGGTGGCGCGCCCAGACATTTCGATGACTATCAACACGTCTTCGCACTCGACTTTGAAAGCTCCGGCGCCGGCGCAGTTTCGCATGGTGCTGGTTTCGGCTGGCGGCTGCTAGCACCATGGGGCTTATGGCCGTGTTGGTGGGCTCTGGATAGTATGGGTAAGGATTCTCTCGATGATTGGATCGCAGGAAGACAAGATGGCTGGGAGTAAGTTGGAGGAACTCCGGCTTTATCTCAGGCAGCAGCCGGTGATGCTCGCGCTGCTGGCAGTGCTGGCGCTGATCTTTTTCCTGGCGGTGACGGGATTGTCGCGCGCGTATCACGCGCAGCGGGACGCTTTGGGGAACCGGTGGTACAGCCGCGGCGTTGCGGACCTGAGCGCGCGGCGATTTGACAGTGCGGTCACGGAATTTCGTGCGGCGTTGCTGTACTCGCGCGACAACTATGTTTACCAACTCAATCTGGCTGAGGCCCTGATTGGGTTGAAGCGGACCGGCGAAGCATCGGCCTACCTGGTGAATCTGTGGGACCGGCAGCCGGAAGATGGTCTGGTGAACCTCGAACTGGGCCGCATTGCGGGACAAAAAGGACAGACGGAACAGGCTTTGCGTTATTACCACAACGCAGTGTATGCCGCATGGCCTGGCGACCAGGAAGTGAAACGGCGCGAGGCGCGGCTGGAATTGATCGAGTATCTGTTGAGCATTCATGCGAGGGCGCAGGCGCAATCGGAGTTGATCGCGCTGGAGGAAAACCTGGGCGAGGATCCGGCGCAGCAAGAACGGGTAGGCGATCTTTTTCTGCAGGCGCAGGACTACGAACACGCGCTGGGCGCTTACCACTTGAGCTTGAGGTCTGACCGACACAACGAAGGGGCGCTGGCGGGTGCGGGGATGGCGGCGTTCCAACTCGGGCGGTATCCGCTGGCCGAGCGATACCTGCAGGCAGCAGTGGCGGGGAATCCCGGCGATGCGCAGAGCGCCGACCGTCTGAAGACGACGGAACTGGTGCTGCGGATGGATCCGTTCCGGCGGCAGATTTCGGTCGCACAGCGCGACAGGAACGTGGTGGCAGCCTTCGCGATAGCGGGACAGAGGATCAAGTCTTGCGGAATTCCGAAGGGAGCTGTGGCGTCGCAGTCGAATCTGGCGGATAGCTGGGCAAGAATGAAGCCTCAGATTTCGGAACAAGATCTGCGGCGTGATCCCGATCTGGTGGAAGCGGCCATGGACCTGGTATTCCGGATTGAACGGCAAACCAGCGCTACTTGCGGAACTCCTGTGGGAACGGATCTGGCGCTGTTGCTGATCGCGAAATTGCACGAGGGGAACTAGTTTTGGATCTGCCATCGAACACGCCCGCCGCCGCGATGAACCATGAACCGGCCATGGCTGCCAAACCGATGAATGGGCATTCTCCGAAGGCTCTCTTGCAGTCTGTGTTTCGCGAAGAACGTTTCTTCCTGATCCTTTCCGTATTCATCGGCATTTTTTCGGGGCTGGCGGTGGTGTGCTTCCGGTTCGCGATTGGGTGGTGCCGGCTTTATCTGTTGGGATCGGGAGCCGTGCTGTCGCCAACACGGCTTTTGCTGGCACCCACGCTGGCGGGATTGGTCATTGCGGTCCTGGTGATTCACGTCTTCCCGCTCACGCGCGGGAGCGGCGTGAATCAGACGAAGGCGGCGCTTTATATCTACAACGGGCATATTCCGATCCGGACGGCGATCGGCAAGTTCATCACGGCGGCGCTGGCGATTGGATCGGGACACTCGCTGGGACCGGAGGATCCTTCGCTGCAAATTGGGGCCTGTCTGGCTTCGGTGCTGGGACGGAAGATGCGATTGTCGCGCGATCGCATGCGGCTGATCGCGCCGGTGGGCGCTGCGGCGGGACTGGCCGCAGCATTCAACGCGCCGATCTCCGCGGTGCTGTTCGTGATTGAAGAAGTGATTGGGCGGTGGACGGCGGGGATTCTTGGGTCGGTGGTGTTGTCCGCAGTGTCGAGCGTGGTGGTGATGCGGTGGTTCCTGGGGTCGGAATCTTTGTTTCGAATTCCCGCGGTGCAACTGGAGCGACCTTCGGAACTGATCGCATATTCCATCCTGGGAGTTGTCGGCGGACTGGCTTCGGTGCTGTTTTCTGCCGGCATCGCGACGTTGCGGCCGTGGTGCAAGGCTCTGCCGCACTGGACACAGTATTTTCAGCCTGCACTCGCGGGATTGCTGATCGGGGTCATTGCGCTTCTGGGCGCGCCGCAGATCATGGGAGCCGGCTACGAGGCGATGGATGAAGCCATGCACGGGCGGTTTACGTGGCAGTTCCTGGCTCTGCTGGCGGGGCTGAAGATCGTTGCGACGCTGCTTTCATTTGTGAGCGGAACGCCGGGAGGCATGTTCGCGCCGACGCTGTTCGTGGGGGCGATGCTGGGGGCGGCGGTGGGCGGAGCGGAGCACGTTATCCTGCCGCATCTCAGCGGGTCGCCGGGAACGTACGCGCTGGTGGGGATGGGAGTTTTATTCGCGGGATTTCTGCGGGCGCCAATGACTTCGGTGTTCATGGTGTTGGAGGTGAGCGGGAATTATTCGATCATTGTGCCGGTGATTGTGGCGAATACGATTGCCTACGTAATTTCCCGCGGGCTGCAGCCGATTGCGATTTTTGACTTACTGACGCGTCAGGATGGACTGGAATTGCCGTCGATGGAGGAACAGCGGGAGGAAGGTATTCTGCGCGTGGAGGATGCGATGCGTCCGGTGGAAGGCCCGGTGCTGGATGCGAAAGAGACGGTGGACCAGGCGCTGTTGAAGGCAGAACAATCGGCGGCCGACGACCTGCTGGTTCAGTTGCGACCGAGCGGGTGGAATAGCGTGACGAAGCAGCAACTTCGTGCCTTGGCGGCCGAGGGCAAAGGCGAGGCCGCAGTCGGTTCGCTGCTGCCCATCCTGCACATTCCGGCGCTCCATCGAGATCATCCGCTGGAAACGGCGTTGCGATATGTGGATCGCTGGCCGCTGGTGCCGGTGGTGAGCCGGGTCGACTTTCGACAGTTAGAAGGCGTGGTGTCGCAGCGCGACGTTCTGGAACGGTACCGGGAGTTTGGGGAGGGCTAGGCGATTCGGGTATGCAGGAAAGCATCGCCGTAAAAGTAGTCCTTGCCATGGCTGGCGTTGCCCATGCCGGTTGCCGGAGCTCCTGATCGACACGGGACGAGCCTATTTGAGACTCGCAACAGGGCTTTAGCCCCCGTGGCACCGGATCCAACCGCAGCACTCCCGCCGCGGACGAATACGGATACGCCTCCGCCCTAGCCACTAACCTCGCCCGCACCGGATTCATCCGGACATATTCCCGATGATTCTCATAATCCGCAAAATCACGGATGCGATGGTTGCTGAAACTCGCCTGCCACACCGGCGGTCGCGATTTCAGACGAAACGAGAATCCTCCTTTAATGAACTGCATAGCCCGCTCCAGCGAAATCTCCGGCGCAAGCGTCAGCCCGTGCACGTGATCAGGCATGATGACGAATTCATGCAGAAGATATTTCCGTTCATCTCGATAGTGAGCCAGGGTATCGATCAGAAGACGGGCGACGGCGTCGCGCCGGAAAATTGGCTCGAAAAAATAGCAACATCGTTACCCGCCCTTGCAAAGAGCGCAAGAGCCTGCCCTGAGCGAAGTCGAAGGGCGGCCGTCGCCACGTGAGCAGAAATAGGGGCCAGCTTCTCGCTGGCCCTTTTCTTTATACTCTCCAAACACCTACCAGACGCGGCAGGCGTTGGCTCTTACCATGTGTTGTCCGGCTTTGCAGCTGAAGGCCTGCTGAAATTCCGACATGTTCGATAGTACGTTGTCGATGCGGAAGATCGGCATGGAATGCGGATCGGTGGTCACGATTAGCCGCGCGACTTCCGGGCGCACGTTCGCGCACCACGAATAGGCGTTCGATAGGAAAAAGCGCTGGCGGTAGGTCCAGCCGTCTGGGCCTTTATCGTCGAGCGACTTGCCTTGCTGCTTCAGCGAGGTTTCGAGCGCGTTCAGAGCAAGATGGATGCCGCCGTTGTCGGCGGTATCTTCGCCCTGGGTGAGCAGGCCGTTTTGTTTGACTCCGGCACCAGCGTCGGGGACGTCTTGCGTGTATTCGTCGGAGATGCACTTGCCGCGTTCGTCATACTGTTTGCCGTCTTCGGCAGTCCACCAGTCCCGCAGGTTTCCGTGGGCGTCGAACTTGCGTCCTTGATCGTCGAAGCCGTGGATGATTTCGTGTCCGACGACCATACCGATGGCGCCGTAGTTCACGGCGTCATCTTGGGTGGAATCGAAGAACGGCGGCTGCAGGATGCCAGCGGGGAAGTTGATGGTGTTGAGCTGCGGATCGTAGTAGGCGTTGATGGTGGGCGGGGTCATCGTCCACTCGGCGCGATCGACGGGTTGGCCAACCTTCGCGACCCAGCGCTCGAATTCGAATGCCGTAGCCTGGCCGACGTTGTGCAGGTAGCTGTCGCGGACAACCCTCACGCTGGAGTAATCGCGCCAGTGCGAGGGATAACCGATCTTGTCCTCGATGCCTTTCAGCTTGATCGCGGCTTGTTCCTTGGTAGCCGGGGACATCCAACTCAGGCTCTGAATGTCCGCCCCTAGAGCCGTCTCGATGGAATGCACCATCTGGATGGTGCGGGCTTTGCTGTCTGGCGGGAAGGCGCGGTCGACGTAGGCCTGGCCGAGTGCGTCCCCGAGATCGCGGTCCGCGGCCCGGACGCAGCGTCGCCACCGCGGTTGCTGCTTTTCGGCTCCGGCCAGCGTGCGCGCGAAGAAGTCGAAGTTCTCATCGACGACGGCCTTGTTCAAGAGCGGCGCAGCATGGTGGATCACTTGCCAGCGCATATAGGCTTGCCAGTGATCGAGCGGATGCGCGGCGATGAGTTTTTCTTCGGCGCGGAAGAAGTCGGGAGCGGTAACGATGTAGTGATCGCTGGCGGGAGCCTTCACGGCTTGCAGATACGCCTGCCAGTCGATCGAGGGCGCTAGCTCGCGCACCTGCGCCAGAGTCAACTTGTTGTTTACGTTCTTGGGGTCGCGGCGCTTGATGTTGTCCATCTGTGCCTCGGCCATCGCGGTTTCGATCTCGATGACGGTGCCGGCGTCGGCCACGGCTTGGGCTTCTGATTCGCCTGCGAGGACGAACATTTTCTGGACGTGGATGCGGTATTTGGTGAGAAGTTCCTTCGATTTGTCGTCGGTCTTCAGGTAATAGTCGCGATTGGGAAGGCTCAAACCACCCTGATCGATCTGCGCGACCACTTTGGACGCGTCGTCATAGTCCGGCTGTCCGGTGAAGCCGAAGAAAGGAGAATTCGTCTGATTGTCTTCCTGCTGCCAGGCTCCCGGATACAGGTTGTGTAGATGAGCGATTTCCAGCGTGATTTCTTTCTTGGACTTCAGAGCGGCAATGCGTTCGAGTTCCGGTTGCAGCGGCTTCAGGCCGGCGGCTTCAATGCCGCTTTCGTCCATGCAGGCGGCCCAGTAGTCGCCGATCTTCTGCTGGACAGTGCTGCGATTCGGGTCATTCTTGCTGGCGGCTTCCAGAGTCTCGCGCAAGAGATTTTCGTTCCACAACTCGAGGCCGCTGCCCGTGCTCCAATAGACTTGGTCGGCCGGAATCGGATTGGCCGTCAACCATTTACTGCAGGCGTATTTGTAGAAGTCGTTGCAGGGGTCAAGGGTTTTGTCGACCAGGTTGGGATCGAAGTGCTCGAGTTTGGGCTCTTTGGCTTCCTCGGTTGGCGCGCCGCCGGCGGCCAGAACGGAGTTAGGCCGGGCGCTCTGGGGAAAGGCGGCAGATACGGTCAGACTAAGGGCCAGTGCCGCGGAATATCGGGACATAGACATATAGCCTCTTCTTTGGAAACGCTCTGATATTGGATTCGACAGATAGGGCCGCTGGAAGATACGCATATGGGGAGAAACGAGTTCCGTGCGAAGGGACGAAGTGCACACTCCGGCTCGACCCGACAACCTACTACAGACGGACGGCACGGCAGGAGGTTAGCTGGGACCAACCGGGCCGCGAAATCTGTGAAATGATAGAGATATGAAGAAACAGGCATCGGATCAACAATTTCATGACCGCCGCTACCAGGAGCGCAAGCGGGCCGAAGCAGCCAAGCGACCCGTGCAGAAAAAGGCGCCCAGCGAAGTCTCGAGCCCAGCTCCTGTCGGGACTGCCGGTGAAGCGACCAAGAAATAGCCACTCTCTGAATTGAAGCGGCAGTTCGTGAGCGGAGTTTCTAGCCTGTGTTGTGCAAGCCGGCGGCGATTCCGTTGATGGTTGCGCCCAGGGGATACTCCAGGTCCGCGCTTTGCTGTCCCTTCTGTTTGCGCCGCAAGAGTTCCACCTGGATCAGGCTCATGGGATCGACGTAGGGATTGCGCAAGCGGATTGACCGCGCCAGTACTCGATTGCGCCCCAACAATTCCCGTTGGCCCGTCACACGGAGGATCATGCGACGGGAGCGCAGGAATTCCTCTTCCAGCATTGTGAAAACGTGCTTCCGGAGCGCCGCACTCTTGACCAGCCCCGAATAGTCACGAGCAATCCCGAGATCCGCTTTGGCCATGCCCAGTTCGACGTTGCGAAGGAGTTCGGAGAACACCGGAAAGCCGCGCGCGATCTGGCGTAGAAGCTGCTCGTGCCCGGGACTGCTCTTGGCGAATTGTTCGAGCGCGTGTCCTACGCCAAACCAGGCGGGCACAGCGTGACGGCTCTGCATCCAGCCGAAGACCCAGGGAATGGCGCGCAAATCCTCGAGCCGTCGGCCCTTGGCGCGGCGGGATGGGCGCGATCCAATGCGCGCCGTGTCCAGCTCGTTGACCGGAGTGGCCTGCTCGAAATATTCCAGCACGTCGGGATTGTCGGCGATTTCTTTGCGGTAAATGCGGTATGCCTCTTGCGACATCTCTTCGATCGCTTCTTCCCAGTGGGTTTGCTGCGGAGATTGATGTTCTCCGTGCAGTGTGAGCGTTTCCAGACTCGCCGCGATCATCAGTTCCAGATTCCATTCGGCGAGCACGGGGTCGGCATATTTCCAGTTGAGAACTTCGCCCTGCTCGGTGATACGAATGTGGCCGGAAAAACATCCCGGAGGTTGCGCGAGAATCGCGGCATGAGTAGGGCCACCGCCGCGGCCCACCGTTCCACCGCGACCATGGAAGAGGCGAAGCTTCACTCCACATTCCCGGGCCACTTGATGTAGCTCGCGGTGAGCTTTGTAGAGTTCCCAGGTGCTGGTGAGCATGCCGCCGTCCTTGTTGGAGTCGGAGTAGCCGAGCATGACTTCCTGCCAGCGTCCCCAGGAGTCGAGCAGAGGTTGATACTCGGGATCGGTCCACAGGCGGCGCATCACTGCCCCGGCGGCGCGGAGTGAGTCAATCGATTCGAACAGTGGCACTGGCATTAGGCCGGGATCGTCGGCGGATGCGGCAATTTGAACTTCAGCAACCTTCGCGAGGCGGACCACGGCCAGCACGTCATTCTCAGATTCCGCGCCGCTAATAATGTAGTGACGAATCGAATGGGCGGGATACGTACGTTTCAGCTGTGCGATCGCGCGGAACGTGTCGAGCAATTCCCGCGTTTCGGAAGAGCGGGGGTCGTCCTTAAGCTCTGGTCCCAATTCCTTGATTGCATGTGCGTGGACGCGGGCGTGCTGGCGGATGTCGAGCGTGTGCAGGTGGAAGCCGAAGGTGCGCACCTTCCGCAACAGGGAGCTTACATAGGTTCGTGCCAGCCGCTCTCCGCGGTTGGACTGGAGACTGTTCTGCACCAGGAGGAGATCGTCCTCAAATTCCCTGGCGTTGCGGTAGGCCGCGGGAGAGTCGACGGCCTCGCGGCTTTGCTGAAGCTTGTGAAACATGTAGGAGAGAAAGCGGCGATAACTTTCTGTCGTGTTGTGCGGTCCCCACGCCAGATGCACCCCCGCAATGGTGCGCGCGTAGTGCTTGAGGCGGGAAAGCAGTTCGTCCGAAACCCCGGTTTGCCGGCGCGAAGAACTGAGGCGATCGCTGAGGGACTCAACGTCGCTGAGATATTCGCGGAGGATCAGGCTGCGAGCCATCTCCAGCGCGTCGCGAATGCAATCGGGTTTGACCAGCGGGTTGCCGTCGCGGTCTCCGCCGATCCAGGAACCGAAGTGCACGAGGTTCGGCACCTGGTTTTCGTCGAGGTCCAGGCCGTAGACATCGCGAAGGGACTCGACGACCTCGGCATAGATCTTGGGGAGCGCGTCGAACAGCGAAAGCCGGAAGTATCGCAGGCCGATGCGGATCTCATCATCCACTGTGGGCTTCGCCATGCGGACTTCGTCGGTCTGCCAGAGGGAGGTTACTTCCGCACGAATATTGTTTTCGCAGTCTTCCGCCTCTTCCGCCGTGAGCGGAAGGCGGTCGAGACGTTCCAGTTGCTTTGCGATGCGGCGGCGCTTCAGTAGAACGGTCTGGCGGGCGACTTCGGTAGGATGCGCCGTGAAGACGGGAGTGATGGCGATGTGGCCAAGCGCGGCGACGGCGTCTTCCGCCGAAATGCCAGCTTCTTTCATGCGCAATAGCGTTCCGCGAAACGAACCGGGTAGCGGAGCGTGTTCGCGGTCCAATTTTCCCGCACGGCGGCGGCGCCGGCGGTGATTGGTCTCGGCTAGATTGGTAAGTTCGAAGTAAGTCGCGAAGGCTTTGGTGACCTGGTAAGCGCGAGGTAGGTCCATCCTCGAGACAATCTCTTGTGCCTTGAGCATGAGCTCGGGCGAAGAGGCTTGGTCCGGACTCCGCCGCACCGTCTCACGATGCTCGATCATCAATCGTCGCAACTCTTCCACTGAATCGAATAAGTCTTGGCCGGACTGCTCGACCAGCACTTGTCCGAGGATCGCGCCGAGCGAGCGAACATCGCGGCGCAGCGGATGATCTTTCGCGGGCCCGTCTGAGGTCGCGATCACTTCGGCGAGGCGGGCCTGCTGGTCGTCGGCTTTCCAGAGCGGTTTGGGCTTGTTCGGGGCCATGAGAAGGATGTAGGCAGAATAAACGACGCGGCCGGAACGTGGGGTGAAAAGCGTGAATTACGAGAAATGGATCGGAAAGAAGGCTATTTAGGTACTTCGAAACGGTAGCCGATGCCGCGCAAGGTTTTCAGGTATTGCGGGTGGCGGGGATCAGTTTCAATCTTCTCTCGAAGGCGGCGGATGTAAACGTCAATGGATCGTGGCGTCACGAAAGGAGTTTCTTTCCACACCGCGTCGAGCAGTTGGTCCCGCGTCAGGACGTGGCCGCGATGGGTAGCCAAGTATTCCAGCAGGCGGAACTCGCGCACCGTGGTGAGAACGTTGCGGCCCTGCACCTGTACGGTCATGGAAGAAACGTCAATTTCAAGCTCGCCCAGGCGCATCACTTCGCCCGCCGCGGGGACTTGGCCCAATCCGCGCAGCACACTGCGAATGCGGGCCACCAGTTCGCGCGGGCTGAAAGGCTTGGTGACGTAGTCATCGCCGCCCAGTTCCAATCCCTTGACGCGGTCGGCCTCCGCCGTCTTGGCGGTGAGAAAGATGATGGGAGTCGCCGAGAGGACAGGAGTTTGCCGGATGTGGCGGCAGAGTTCGAAGCCGTCGGTCCCCGGCAACATTACATCGAGCAGAAACAGCGCAGGCATTTCCCGCGCTGCTTCGGAGAGCACCGAAGCGCCGCTGACAAAACTCTGCACCTCAAACCCGGCCGCCTGCAGATTGTGGGAGATGAGGCGGGCGATGTCCTCCTCGTCTTCCACTACAAAAATGATCGGACGATATGAAGCGGGGCTGCTAGCGTTCCCGGCGTGATCGTGAAATTCGACTGGCTGATGCATTTTTCACTTCGGGCACCGCCCCCAAGAAGGCATAGGACTTCCCCAAAGGGAGGGCACACATCCAAGACTCTATTGGGTGAATGTTGCGCGAATGTTTCCGGCATGTTAACGAACGATGAATTTGTAGAGGAGAGTTCCGGACTGAGAAGGCTTAGTTCGCCGCCTTCTTCTTCGGCATGTGCCGCAGGCTGCGTCCTTCAATCAGGTTATAGAGATCCTCGGCGAGGTTCGTAGTGTGATCTCCGGCGCGCTCCAGGGCCTGAGCCATGAGCAGTACATCGAACCCTGTGGTATCGCCCTGTGCCACGGTTTCCGCGAGATGCTTCTGGAACAGGCCGTGACATACGCGGTCGATTTCTTTGTCCATCTGCAATACCTTGCGGGCACACTCCAGATCAAGAGTGGAGAAGCCCTGGTGGACCAGGTCGAGCATGTCGCGCAGTACGGACGACATTTCCACGAGTTGACGAACATCCGCGGCGGCCATCTTTGAGGTCCGGGCCTGCACCCGCATGGCCACGCTCATGACCAAGTCCCCGATGCGCTCGAGGTCTGTCGTCGACTTCAGGGTGGAAAGCAACTGGCGGGCCCGGGCTTCATTTACCCGGGTGATGGCCTCAGGCAGGCGCTCGTCGATCTGCCGCTCGATCAGGTCGAGTTCCTTTTCACAATCCTTGATGGCGAGAAAGGCCATGCGAGAAGAATTGGTAAGCAGGTCGCGGACGTTGAACGCGGCATCGCGGGCAATGAGGCAGGCCTTCAGGGCGAGACGGGTGAGATCGTCGGGCCCGCCCAGCTTTGGCTCGGCCGCGGCCTTGGCTGGACGCGGGCTTGCACCCGCTTTTTCGACTGTGGTATTTCGCGATGCTGGCGTTTTGCGTGGCATCAGAGAAGGTGTCGGGAGCGCGCCCACGACTCTGGCCGCCGCTCAAGCAAGCAGTCTAGTCCTGAAATGTGAAAGGATCGTTACAACATTGCCTGGGGCAGCACCACGGATTACATTGGTGGAGTCCTGAGAAGCGATGTGAGGGAGGCTGTTTCGTGAATCTTGCTGACTATCTGCGCCGCCAGTTTGCTTACGATGAGTGGGCGAACCGGGAAGTTTTGACCGCGATCCGAGCCGCTAGTGGCGCGAACCAGCGTTCGTTGCAGCTCATGTCGCACATTCTCGCCGCCGAGCGGGTCTGGCTCGAGCGGCTGAAACGGCAGCCGCAGAGCGTCCCCGTGTGGCCGGAGCCCGATCTGGCGCAGTGTGAGGCGGAAGCGGCCACGCTGGGTGGGCTGTGGCTTGAGTTTCTCGATCTGATCACCGCCGGGGATGTGTCTCAGTCGATCTCTTATAAGAACAGCAAGGGTGAGGAGTGGACGAGCACGATCGTGGACGTCCTGACTCATGTGGTGATGCATTCGGCCTATCACCGCGGCCAGATCGCGAGCCACATGCGCGCCAGCGGTCAGACGCCCGCCAACACGGACTTTATTCACGGAGTGCGCCAGGGACTGATCAAGGAAGCGAGGGTGTAGTCGCTTTGAATCATGATGGACAGTCGCCATTTTTATGTTTTCACCGGGTTCCAGATCGTGGCCGTGTGCGGCTTGTTCTGGTTCCTCGCCACATGGACAGGCCAGTGGAACACCCACCGCTATGTCGGAACCGTATTGGCGGTGGTGGGTGTGGGCTTCCTCGCGGTCGCGCGCTATCAGCTTGGGAGGTCGTTTTCCGTAAAGGCGGAGGCTCACAAACTGGTTACCACCGGGCTTTATTCGAAGATCCGCAATCCGATTTATGTGTTTGGCATGGTGATGATCACGGGGATGATCCTAGTTCTGGGCCGTCCTGAGGGATGGCTCGTTCTCATCGCCGCAGTGGTTGGCCAGACCATCCGTGCTCGTCGGGAAGCGAGCGTTCTGGAAGCAGCCTTTGGAGATCAGTACCGGGAATATCGCGGAAGGACGTGGTTCTAGGGAAACGCTGCCCTTTGCCGCCGCCCGCTCGAAGACGTAATATCTCACCAATGAAAAGACTACCGGTCCTACTTCTCCCCATGTTGTGCGCCGTTTTTCTGCGGGCGGCCGATCAACCGAAAATTCCGCCGATGCCCACCGCGCTTTCCAACAACGCGGTCGCGTCGCTGAAAAACGGGATTGAAGTCTATTCGTTAATGGGGGTGGGACCTAAGAAGACTTGGGACGACATCACCAACAAGATGTATGTCCTGCGTTTCAAGTCGGGGAAGTGGACGGAAGGCCGCGCGGTGCCGGGAGTTGCCGGCCGTTTGGCTGCGTCTGCAGTCGGCGCCAGGGGGCAAGTCTTTGTTTTCGGGGGATACGTGGTCGATGGACAGGGGACTGAAATCACGGTCGCGGACGTGAATTCCTATGTCCCCGAAGACAGCCGTTGGTACCGCGCCGAAGACATCCCGGTTCCCGTGGACAGCGCTGTGATTGGCCTGAATCATGATCGCTACATCTATCTGGTTGGCGGCAGATCGAAGAACGGGCCGGTCAACAATGTGCAGGTCTACGACGCGGAGAAAAACACCTGGAGCCAGGCCACGCCGTTTCCCGGAACTCCGGTTTTCGGCCATGCCGGAGGATTGGCTGACGATGTAATCGTCGTTGTCGATGGTGCCAAGAAGAATACTGCGGGCGGCAGTCCATACGTTGCATCGGACGAATGCTGGATGGGCAAGATCGACCACAAAGACCCGAACAAGATCGAGTGGAGCAAACTGCCTCCGCATCCCGGGCCAGGGCGTTTCGGCATTGTGGCGGGCTCCGGGGAAAGAGACCGCAGGATTTTGTTCTCGGGTGGAACCGCGAGTCCACATAACTTCAAGGGGCTGGATTCCGAGGGCAAGCTCGCCGAGATCTCGCCTGTGACGTTCGTTTTTGAAGTGCATGGCAGCCGGTGGGAAACGATTACGGAAGATACCTTTGACGTACGCACGGACGGCCGGGGAGTCCTCAACACGCCTTTGGGCCCGCTGATTCTTGGAGGCGTGCTGAAGAATGGGGCGATTTCAGCCCGGGTGATGGCTCTGCCGAAGAGGTAGTTGAGGAATGACGCTGAGAAAAGGACTACGAATCTTCGCTCCGAATTGGGACCGTTTCCAAAAGCGGACGCGCTGAACAAAGATCAGCTCCGAAAGTACCTTCGTGATCTCTGTTCCTGCCACGCCGCTGGGGTAGCATGGCCTTGAAGCGAACATCACTCATACCTCCTGAGTAAGCGGTGGATGGACCTCCGACCATCCGCCGCTTTTTTTGGGCGCGGGCTGGGAGATTGCGGTAGAATCCTCTCTGTTCGGCTCTGTGGGGACATCAGTTTTTTTCGGTAACATCCACGCTGAGGAACGCCATGTTCAAGCCTCGTTAATTCGCCATCCTTGTTCGGCCCCTGCATGGGGCTACCTGACCGATTTTCATTGCTGTTCTGAGTGCACCGCCTTCCGTGGATACTCCCGGACGCGGGTGCGGAAAGCCATAGGTTGTTATGGAAGCGATTTCAACTGCTGCCCAGCCGGAGCGTTCGCTTTGGTCGTCGCTGGTGGAGGCCGTTCGAGGCTCTCATCAGGACTACACCGCAGGCAGTCTGAACCGGGCGATTCTCCTGCTGGCTGTTCCCATGGTCCTGGAGATGGTGCTGGAGTCGCTGTTTGCCGTGGTGGATGTGTTCTGGGTGGGCCGCCTTGGGGCCAATGCGGTCGCCACGGTCGGACTCACAGAGTCCATGCTGAGCCTCGTATTTGCCGTGGGCATGGGACTCAGCCTGTCCACCACAGCCATGGTCGCGCGCCGCATCGGGGAAAAGGATCCCGAGGGTGCTGCCGTTGCCGCAGTTCAGGCTATCGGTCTCGGACTAATTGTCTCGCTGGCGATTGGACTGCCATGCCTGCTGTTTGCTCCCCGCCTTCTGCAATTAATGGGCGCCTCCCCAGAGATCGTCTCGGTGGGCAGCGGCTACACCAGAATCTGTCTGGGGGGCAGCTGTGCAGTGCTGTTGTTGTTTCTGAACAACGCCATCTTCCGCGGCGCCGGAGATGCGGCCATCGCCATGCGCCTGCTCTGGGTTTCGAACATCATCAACCTGGTGCTCGACCCCTGCTTGATCTTCGGCTGGGGCCCGTTCCCGCGGATGGGCGTGACGGGCGCGGCGCTGGCCACTTTCATTGGCCGCAGCATTGGTGTGATCTACCAGTTCTACCGCCTGCTGAAAGGGACGGAACGGATTCGCATCCTCACGCGGCAGCTTCGCCTGCGTTTCGACGTGCTCTGGCGGCTGGTGCGAGTGTCGTTGACCGGGATTCTGCAGTTTGCGATTGCGCATACGAGTTGGATCGGGCTGGTGCGCATCGTGAGCATCTTCGGTGCGGCGGCGCTGGCTGGATATACGATCGCGATTCGCATCGTCATCTTCGTGATTTTGCCTTCGTGGGGCCTGAGCAATGCCGCTGCTACTCTCGTCGGACAGAACCTGGGCGCGGGCAAGCCCGAACGCGCCGAGACCGCGGTCTGGCGAACCGGGCTCTATAACATGCTCTTTCTGGGATCCGTGGGCGTCCTCTTCGTCTTGTTCGCAGAGCCGGTGGTCCGTTTGTTCACAAATGATCCCGCAGTTGTGCCCTTGGCGGCCTCCTGCCTGCGCATCGTGAGTTGCGGCAATATTGGATACGCCTATGGCATGGTTATGCTGCAGGCGTTCAATGGCGCTGGAGATACGATTACTCCAACGATCGTGAATTTCTTCGGCTTTTGGCTGTTGGAAATTCCGCTGGCGTATTGGCTCGCGATCCATCTGCAGATGCAATCGAAGGGCGCGTTTTGGGCGATTGTGATCGCGGAGGGCGCGATTGCGGGCGCGAGCGCAATTCTGTTTAAGCAAGGGAGATGGAAACGGCAGAAGATCTAAGGCCGAGGGCTTTGGGCGAAACTTTAAGAGACGGTTTCGGCTCCGGACGGTGCGGGCGGGGACGCCCGCACGACAGCCGGCGCTACGGCTATCGCGCCCGAGCTAGAACCAGAGTGACATCATCAGGCTGCTCGTTGTCGCCGATCCAGGTGTCCACCGCCATGGTGACGATTTGACTGATCTGGGGCAGAGGCAGGTCGCGGTTCTCGCGCACCAGGTCAATCAGCCGCTGCTCGCCAAATTCACCGAAATCATTCTCTGGCTCGGTCACGCCATCGCTGTAGGCCAGGAAGATTTCGCCGGGATGCATTTCGACGGCGCCCTCGTCGTACGTCATGTTGTCGAACAAGCCGACGACGGTTCCTCCGGCCTCCAGTCGCCGGATCGCGCCATCTTTCCCTATCAAAATAGGAGGCAAGTGTCCGCCATTGCTATAGGTCAGTTGATGCGATCGTCCATCGTAGATTCCCAGGAAAAGCGTGGCGTACTTCTCCGGCGGAGTGCTCTCGTAGAGTTGATGGTTGAGCAGACTGAGCAATGCCCCGGGAGAAACCTCGACTCCTTCCGGCCACGTCGCCATGATCCGGCCTGATCCTGCGACCGCGCCCAGGGCGACCGGTTCCCGCATTTGTGGCAGATTCTCGACACTGTAGGCTCGAACCGCCGAGTGGATGGTTGCCATTAATAGCGCGGCGGAAATTCCTTTGCCGCTGATGTCGCCGACGGCCAGAATCAGCTTGTGGGAACTGGCCGTCAGAAAGTCGTAGTAGTCTCCGCTGACCGTGCGCGCGGGACGGCAGAATCCATGAACCTCGAGCGACTCAAGTTCCGAAACCTGGCGCGGGAACAACTGCGCCTGTACTTCTTGAGCGATAGCCAGTTCGTTTTCGAGACGCTGCTTCTCTTTCTGCTCCAAAATCAGTTTCTCGATGGAAGCGGTCATCGAGTTGAACGAGAGCGCCAGATCCGCGAGCTGGTCGCTCGACCTCACCGGGATGCGGTGGCTGAAGTCACCCCGGTCAACGTGCTTGGTGGCGTCGTGGAGTTGCGCGACCGCCACCGTCACGGTGCGGGTCATCCGCGTGCCGATAACCAAAGCGATGAGTTCAATGACGGCGAAGAAAACTCCCACCGCCACCAGGATGTACGCTACACCCTGAACGAACCTACCCAGCGCTGCAAACAGGTGGCCGTACAAAATCGCCGGGCGAGTGGTTACCTGCAACCCAGCACCACCGGTCTGCTCCCCCGTCTTCCAGTCCACTACCAGCAAGGGCGTGCCGAACGTGACCTCACGGTCGAACGTGTTCGTTGCTGCGGGCAGCGCTCCCACACTGAAAATGGGATGCAGCGCTGCCCGATCATATTTGATCGTATTACTCTGTTTGCCCAAACTGGTTACGGCTCCCGCCTTGTTTCCGTCATGGGTGCCGGATTGCGCTGCACCCGAGTTCGGGTCGGACGATCCGAGACTCTCCGTTCGTTTGGCTGCGTCACCGACCATGAGTCCAGAATCGTAGAGAGTGATTTCCCCCAGGTTCGCGGCGATGTTGCCAACCAGTTCCTTATCGAATGGTTCGCTGGTCACGACCGTCAACTTGCTCGATCCGATCAGCATCGAGGAGCAGACGCGCAAATGCAGTTCGTCACGTTCCCTGACGATGTCGCGGAATTTTCCATTCACGAAAGTGGGCGGCGTGAGGGAACTGCCCTTAGATTCGCCGCACAAAGGCAGAGGCTTGTCCCCATACCAGGCGCAAACCTGCCGCCGGCTCCATGCTGGATCCCGTTTGCGCAGACCGGCTAACGATTCCGCCGTCGGAGTCGCTCCGTGCTCCAACCGTGCCGCCAGTTCGTTAGTGACTGCGGCGTTGGCTGCTTCGAGGCTTCTCAACTGGGAATGGATTTCGGACGTCACGACGAAGACGGCAAATTGTCCTGCCAGCCCATAGAGAGTGATTCCCGCCATCGCAATCAGTAGAACCGCGGGAATCACGCCAATGAAGACATAGGTGACGATCAACCGGTTGCGTAGCCGCCACAGGATTCTCCGCCTCAACCACCGGAAGGCAAGGATAGAGAACAGCACCACTGCAACGAACGTGAGGAATCCGACCCAGCCCCCGAGGTGCTCGCCCCACGACTTCGCGAATAATCCCAGAAGTTGCTGCAACGCGAACAGCACTGCAGCCATGGCCGCCAAATAGCAGGCCAGGCGCGCCATGCGGCCCTCGGGCCACAATCCGGCCTTGATCAGCCGGTGCCGCGATTCTGGATAGGACCATTGCATGCTGTTCGTCGAACGTCCTCAGAGGATTAGGATTATACGGCGATGGAACATCGGTCTCACGGCGAATCACGTCCCACGCGTAAGCCGGAACGGGCCGCGTCGCTGCACGCTGCGCCGGTCAGATCTCGGGATAGAGATCGAAGAACGCTTCCAGGCTGGTGCGCAACTGCTTTTCGATATCTTCCTTGCTGCCCTCGAGTACGTGCATGGCGACGTGGGCTTCCCGGCCATTCGTGAGTTTCACGGGAGCCTGCCCCACCTCGGCCACATCCTCAGACGGCAACAGCCTCATGCCGTAGACCAACGTCAGATTTGCCATGGGGTGATTTTACGACGTTTGAGCAGGCTCTCGCGAACGCGGATCGTTCAGTCTAAGGATTTTTACCACGAAGGACACGAAGTATCAGGAGGAAACCACCCCAATGAATTCCTTCGTGATACTTCGTGTCCTTCGTGGTTGAGGCTCTTGTCTTGCAGCGCCACGGGGCCGCTGCCGTCTTCTTGAGATTTAGGATTCCGGCGGTTCTCGGGTAGAATTCCCGAGTGCCTAGAATGGTGCCCAGACTTCCAGTCTCTATACGCTTGAGCGCTCTTTTCGCCTTGGCCCTGGTAGCGGCGGTTTTCGCGCAGGAGCAACCCGCCAATCCGCCCACCACTCAACCGCAGGTGAAGGTCAACATGCTGAACGTGTGCTCGCCCTCCGCGGAGGAGCAGAAAGAAATTGCTGCTGCGTTGGGGCGAGTCCCTAGACAACCTCTGTTTAGCGCTGATTTTGAGGTGTCCCGAGGGCGTTCGACCATGACCGACATGCCGGCGATGTTGCAGGCCGGACAGGCAGGGCATGTCGCTGGAGAACCCTCGGTAGCCAGCTACGTGCGTATTCGGCGGGAGTTTTCCGTACAGGCGACCTTCTCGAGCGTGCAGTACTCCTTCAGCAACGATGGGCAGAATATGGTGGAAACGCTGGTGCTGCACGTACGCGATCCCAAAGATCTGATTCAGGTCTCGCTGGAAGACAGCGCCTCGTCGGTCGCCAGTTCGGAAGCCATGCTTGGGTCGAACACTCCGGCCAGCCGCGTTCGGCTGGAGCGCTTTGGCAAATCGTCGGTCGCGCTGGCTCGCTGTTTGGGTAACGAGGGCGGTCCGGTACCGGATCAGAGCGCGTACGAACCGTTGTTCCGCAGCGCGTCGGAAGTGCTTGCGAACTATCGCGCTCTGCTGGGTGTGAAAAAGATTGTGCCGGAGGAATTGGCAAACATGAGCGCGGATTCCAAACCGAAGGCCGCTCCCAAGCCCAAAGGGACGAAGGTTGCGCCAGAGAAACAGACTCTAGAGAAGAAGTGACTCGATAGTTCCAGGTCGCGCGGTAGCACTGCTCGCCGTGCATCAAAATCCGAATTCAGCCATCTAATTTTGTAGTCCCCATAATTCATGAGCGAAACTCGAGACGTTGTCATCATCGGGTCCGGATGCTCCGGACACACGGCCGCTCTCTACGCGGCGCGCGCCAACCTGAAGCCGCTGGTCATCGAAGGCCACGAGCCCGGCGGACAGCTCTCCATGACCACGCTGGTCGAGAACTTCCCTGGATTCCCTGAGGGAATCATGGGTCCGCAGCTCGTCGAAAACATGCGCAAGCAAGCTGAACGTTTCGGCGCCGAATACCGTATGGCGCACCTCACGAGTGCAGACCTGAGCAAGCGGCCGTTCCTGCTGCATTTGGGAGTTCATCAAGTTCATGCCCAGACTCTGATTATTGCCAGCGGTGCGTCGGCTCGATGGCTGGGCTTGCCGCACGAGCAGCAACTCATCGGCCATGGCGTTTCGTCGTGCGCGACCTGCGACGGCTTCTTCTTCTCGGGGAAGGAGATAGTTGTCGTCGGCGGCGGAGACTCCGCCATGGAGGAAGCGCTCTTTCTGACTCGCTTCGCGACCAAGGTGACGGTCATTCATCGTCGCGATGCCTTCCGTGCGTCGAAGATCATGCTGGACCGCGCCCAGCATCACGAGAAGATTCAGTTCCTGCTCAACACGGTGGTGGAAGACGTTTACGACGTTCATCACAATGAAGTGACCGGACTGAAATTGCGCGATGTGAAGACCGACAAAGTCTGGGATTACCCAACCAGCGCGCTCTTCCTCGGCATTGGCCACGAGCCCAATGCCAAGATGTTTGCCGGTCAGCTCGATGCCGACGCGGACGGCTATCTGAAAACCCACAACTACGTGTTCACCCGCGTTCACGGAGTCTACGCGTGCGGCGACGTGCAGGACCGCCGCTATCGCCAGGCCATTACCGCCGCCGGCAGCGGCTGTATGGCGGCCATGGAAGTGGAGAAGTTTC
>OBLW0100000986.1_pt1 | contig 24504 bp, 22 predicted proteins | sample 1520161 | NCBI WGS metagenome assembly OBLW01 (sample SAMEA3539309, study PRJEB22396) | soil metagenome | biome: tundra; feature: field; material: soil | place: USA | collected 2010-05 | depth 0.15 m | reverse complement strand
TGGACACCGCTGAGGTACTGGCTGTCGTACAGACCAAGACCTCTGACACGACTGCCCCATTTCAGGTTGATAACGGGGCCGTCGCGGTGACTCCAACCGGCGATGAGACGGGCGAGCCGATCAGCGTTGACGGCACATGAGTAGCAGCGTCGGCCGGCCCCGCGCGCAGCGGGGCCGGCTCTGCGGCCTGATCGCGGTCTCACTGTTGGGCGCCGTCTATCTACCTCGAGCACAGGCCAGCCCGTACGTGCCGAGCAGCGACAGCGTGATGTTGGCCGAGTTGCCCGCCGGCACGCGTTACACCGACCTGGCGGCGCGACGCCTGGCCCGCGGGCGGCTCGATGTGGCGGTGCCCTTGGCCCAGTTTTATATCCAGCAATCCCGCCTGAGCGGCGATCTGCGCTACCTCGGATATGCGCAAGCAGTTCTGGCGCCATGGGTGAATCAACGCCCGGCCGCGCCCGATGCATTGGTGCTGCACGCCACAGTGCAGCAAAGTCGTCACGAGTTCAGCGCCGCGCTCGCCACGCTCGATCTCGCCCTGCTCGTGCGTCCCAATGATCCGCAGGCCCTGCTGACCCGAGCCACTATTCTGCGGGTTCTCGGGCGCTACCGGGAGGCCAGCGCCGCCTGCGAGCAATTCGCACGTTCTGTCGATCCGAGGCTCTCAGCCCTGTGTATCCAAAGCCTGCGCGGGCTGAACGGCCATCTGGACTCGGCCTACGCAGCGCTGCTGCAGTTGTCGCCACAGGGATGGCTCAACGCTGAAAAATCCTGGCTGTACTCTGAACTGGGTGAGATGGCGGTCCGTCTGGGTCTTGATGCCGATGCGCAGCGCTGGTTTCAACAGGACTTGAATCTCGCGCCCGCGGATTTCTATGTGCGTGCCGCCTATGCCGATTTGTTGCTGCGCCAGGGCCGCGCCGCTGAGGCGCTGGCGCTGCTACAGGGACAAGAGAGCTTCGAACCGCTGTTGCTGCGCATTGCGATCGCGCAAAAACAATTGCACGATCCGCGGCTCGCGCTGAGCAGCGCCCGACTGAAGGCCGCATTTGCCGCCGAGACGCAGCGCGGGGAGGCCGTGCATCGCCGCGAGCAGGCACGATTTCTGCTCGAAGTGGAGGATCAACCGAAACTCGCACTCGCGGCGGCGAGCGAGAACTGGGCGGTGCAGCGTGAGCCCGACGATGTCCTGGTGCTCGTGGCTGCGGCGCGGGCCGCCGGTAACCCGGTTGCGGCCGAGCCGGCGCTGGAGTTCGTCCGCAGTGAGGGCCTGCGCGACGCGCGCATAGTGCCCGCGCCAACAGCCCCCGTGGCCGCGCGATGAGCGCGCTGAAGAAATGTCTGGGGATGCTGGCGCTCTTGGTCGCCGGCCCGCTCGCACAGGCCCACATCGCCAGTAACGGCTTCTTGAGCCTGCAGGTCGAGCGCGCGGAAGTATCGGGTTCCCTGGAACTTGCGATTCGTGACGGCGAGCTCGCGGTCGGCCTGGACCGCGATCGCGATGGCAAAGTCAGCTGGGGCGAGCTGCGGGCCAGTGGGCCCGCGCTGCAGGCCTACGTGCTGGGCCATCTCAATCTGGCCGGCGCCGAGGGGGCGTGCAAACTTAAGTTTGGTCCGGTGCAGGTCAACGAGCGCGTCGATGGCAACTACCTGTGGCTGCCGCTCACCGCCGACTGCGGCAGCGCGCTTAAGCGCCTGAGCATCGACTACAGGGTATTGAATGAGGAAGACCCCTCCCATCGCGGGCTGCTCACGCTCAGCGCGCACGGCGAGGTCCAGACCGCCGTGCTGGGCGGTGCCTCGGGGGTACGTCTATTCGAGCTCGATCATCCATCGCCCTGGTCCGCATTCATCGAGTACCTGCGCGCCGGGGTCTGGCACATCTGGAACGGCATCGATCATCTGCTGTTCCTGTTATCGCTGCTGTTGCCTGCAGTCCTCGTGCGTCGGCAAAATCGATGGGAAGCGGTGCCGATGGCCGCTCCGGCCTTCGCCAACATCGTCAAGGTCGTCACGGCCTTCACGCTCGCTCACTCCATCACGCTGTCGCTGGCCGCGTTCGACGTCATTCGACTTCCCGGGCGCCTGACCGAGTCAGTAATCGCGGCTTCCATCATCATTGCAGCGCTCAACAACGTTTTCCCGCGCGTCACTGAGGGTCGCTGGCGTATCGCCTTCGCGTTTGGGCTGCTGCATGGATTCGGCTTCGCCTCGGTGCTGGCAGAAATGGGCTTGCCCAAGGGTGCGCGTCTGGTGTCGCTGGTCGGCTTCAATCTGGGCGTCGAAGTGGGTCAACTGGCGGTCGTGCTTGCCGTCATGCCACTGGCCTACCTGCTGCGTTCGACGGTGTTCTACCGGCGGGCGGTCATGCCCTGGGGGTCGTCGGCGATTGCCGCCCTGGCACTGGTCTGGTTCGTGCAGCGCGCGACAGGTTGAGGTCTAGAGCGGTGTGGTCACTCGAAGCGCGCCCTTCTCAAAGCGCAGATAGTCGTAACGAGCGTGGGGAAAATTCTTTTGCCAGGTCTTTGCCATCCCCTGCTCTGCAGGCCGCGCAGCGTCGTCGAGCAGAACAATCGCCCCCGTGGTCAGCCGATTCCAGAAAAACGGCAGCGCGGGATAGCGGATGTCCGCGCGCAGGAAGGTCGGCGGTCCATCGATCAACAACAGATCGATATCCTTCAAATCGCCAAAGACTGCGGTGTCATACCACGGCCGAGTGATGCCCTCGAAGATCATATCCTTAAGGGCCGCAAAGCGAATTTCGGCCCAGTCAGCCAATGCGTGCCGCTGCAGTTGCTCGCGCGTGATTGCAGCATAACCCTCATCGGCATCAATGGAGATCAACCGGCCAGCGCCGTTAGTCCGCAGCGCTGCCGCGATGACCAGCGTCGAGAGGCCCGAGCCCAGTTCCACGACAAGTTGCGGCTGACGCGACGCCACGGCGCGCAGCACCTCACCCAGAAGATCGGTGGACAACGCCCAGCCGCCCGGAACCGGCAGCGGCGCACCGCCCTGCAGGACTCGAAAGACGTTGTGCGTTTCCCAGACGTGCCGTTCTTGCCGGCGAAGCATCGAGCGCAGGCGTCGAAGCTTTCGATTGAGGATCAGCACCGCGACGGCAAGCATGGCCACCGTCGCGGCGAATAGTCCGAAGGCTACCGATGTTGTCGCCACAACTGTTCCTAACTGACGGTGTGGTTCAGATACACGAATGCCGCAACGATCCCGGCCAGCGCCAGAATGATCAGCTCTGCGGCCGGTCGCCGGCACGTGCGCGCGCCGCCAAATGCGAGCGCGTACACGGCCTTCAAGGCATTGTTGGAGGATGCCGCGATCAGGACGGCCGCGCTCAGGGCTGTGAGCGGCATGGCGGACACCCCACCCTGTGCGAGACTGAGCACGAACGGATCGATGTCGGCAGTCCCGGTGATGGCGGCGAGCACGAACACGCCGCGCTGACCGAAACCCGTGCGTACCCAGTTCGATAGTACGGCGACCACGACGAACATGGCCGCGAAACCCAGTGCCGTAGCGAGCTGCAACGGGTTGATCGCTGGAACTTGGCTGGCCGGCGCCGGCCCCGACTGTTGCATCCACGTCCAGTCCCAGATCGCAATGCCTGCTCCCAGCAGCGCCAATCCGATCAGCGCAGGCAGCATCAGCATTGCCAAAGGCCAGTCGAATACGGCGAGGATGACAGCGATGCGCAGGTACATGATCACGGTGGCGATGACGATGCCGACCGCGAAATCCCGGCGCGCGGCGCCCGCCGCACGCTGCTGACGTGCAAGCGCCACGGTGGTAACGGTCGAGGAATACATCCCGCCGAGAACTGCCGGCAGCAATGCATTCGAATGTGTAGGCAAATACTTCTGCAGCAGATAGCTGGCGTAGGAGAGTGTCGAAGTCGCCACGAGCGCGAGCCATACCTGGAAAGGGGTGATGGGCGTCCAGGCGATAACCGGATGGTTGGGCACCAGCGGCAACACTACGCCGATCAGGATCAGAAATTTGCCCAGCGTGAGGACCTCACCCGGCGCTATTTGATGCACCAGCCGATGCAGCGACTCTCGGCTCTCGATCAGTAGCACGGCGGTCACCGAGGCGGCAAGGACCACCCAAGACGGCTGCGTCAACGCGATCGGGCCGAGCGTATAGGCCAGCGCACTCGCGGTCGGGATCATCAAGCTGGGTCGCTGCCCGGGGTCGATGAGAGCCACGCGCACATGCGCATACTGCCAGGCAGCCACGGCGCCCAGCCCGATCACGAAGGGCAGCAGTGAGCTCGGCTGCAGCAGAAACAGCAATGCCCCCAACGTTGCAAGCAGCGGAAAAGTGCGGATGCCGCCAGGATTGCCGCGCTCATCGACCTTGTAGACGCCTTCAAACGCCAGGCCGAGGAATACGGCCATGGCGAGCGCCAATCCCAGCCGTCCAGCAACCTCGATGGAGGCAAGTTGTCCCAGCATGCCCGTCATTATCCCATGCCTGCCTCTAAACCTTTGTTTTATATGAATCCCCCGCCGGCATTCAAAGCCGCCGGTCAGCCCTGAAGTTGCTGCGCGGATAGCGGCGTCTTAAGATGACTACACCTCGCGCAGCCACCGAGACCCTGTATGCAGCCAACGCACTGGAAGATCGCGGGCACGGCCGTCGCCGCGCTTGCGATCATGCTGCTTGCCGAGGCCGCGGAACCCATCAAGCTAAACGTCAAACCGGGTTTATGGGAGATCGCCAGCGAGGGGAAAATCGATGGCGCGCCGCCGATTTCGGAGGACATGCTCTCGCGTCTGACGCCCGAGCAACGCGCCAAATTCGAGGCGGCCACGCAGGCGAGCATGGCGAATGCGGGCAAGCCGCGGCTCTCCAAGAACTGTGTGACGCCCGAGAAGATCGCGCGTGGCTTGGACATCGAACAGCACAACAATGCGTCGTGCCAGAATAAATTGCTCTCCAACTCAGCCAGCGAAATGGAATTCAGCGAGGACTGCAGCGGCGAGAACGGCAACACCGTCATCAGTGAACACTTTCAGCTCAGTGGCTCCGAGCAGCTTACGGGAACCGTGCATGTCGTCAGAACCTCCGGCGGCAAAACCATGACCGTCAATAGCACCATCCACGGGAAGTGGCTGGGTGCAAGCTGCGGCGACATCAAGGATGTTGAGATCGAGAAATAGAACGGGCGATCGCGACGAAGATCGCGAAGATTATCCATAAAGCATCAGGGAGCGACTGTGGACACCAATAAGCTTATTGCGCGTGCCAAATCAATTTTATTGACACCTCGGACCGAATGGCCGGTTATCGCGGCAGAGCCGGACAGCATCGCCGGACTGTTCTCCGGCTACATCCTGATCATGGCGGCCATACCGGCGGTCATCCGCTTTCTGTCACTGAGCGTGATCGGCGTGTCAGTCCCGTTCCTGGGCTCTTATCGAGTTGACCTCGGCACCGGGTTGACCACCACTGTGGTCAGTTACCTGCTCTCGCTGATGGGAGTATTTGTGGTGGCCCTCATTGTCGAAGCGCTCGCGCCCACGTTTGGCGCTGAAAAGAATCGGGTCCAGGCGCTCAAGACCGTTGCCTACGCGTTCACCGCCAGCTGGGTCGCTTCGATCATCGGCATCATTCCGGGTTTAGGTCTGATTGCAGCATTGGCCGGCCTGATCTATGGCCTCTACCTGCTGAATCTCGGATTGCCGTTCACGATGAAATGTCCTGCCGATAAGGCGCTCGGCTATACGATCGTCACGGTGATAGCGGCCATCATCGTGCAGATCCTTCTGGGCCTTGTGGTCAGCAGGATGGGTGGCTATGGGATGGGGCTGAACCGCGGTCTGAGTGGATTGACGCCGCACGGCAGCGGGGCGGCCGGCGCCTTTGCCAATGGCAGCGCCGCTGCGGGCCTGCAGGATTGGGCCAAGCGGATGCAAGACGCCTCCAAGCAGGTGGATGCCGCGCAGAAGTCCGGTGACGCCGACGCCAAGGCCAGCGCCGTAGGCCAACTGGTCGGGGCCGCACTGGGAGGCAACGGCAAGGTGGTGTCGCTGTCGCCCGATCGCATCAAACCTTTCCTACCGGACACGCTGGACGGCCTCAAGCGCACACAGTCGTCCGCGGAACGCAATGCGGCGCTCGGCGTGCAGATCTCCAAAGCCACGGCGTCCTACTCGGACGGCGCGAATCACACTCTGAATCTCGAGATTACCGACTCCGGCTCGCTCAAGGGACTGGTGGGTTTTGCAGCCGGCTGGGGTGGTGTCGAGCAGGAAAGCGAGAACGACACGGGTTACGAGAAGACTTACAAGAGCGGCGGGCAACTCATACACGAGAAGTGGAACAAGCAGGCGCAGAGCGGGGAATACGGTGTGGTGATTGGCGATCGCTTCTGCGTGGTTGTCGCGGGTAATGCATCCGGCATCGATGAGCTCAAGCAGGCCGCTGCGAGCATCAATGTCAGCGGCCTCGAAGCGTTGAAGAACGAAGGCGTGTCGGCCAATTAAGACTTACGAGGGACCGCATAGGATGACCGACGGCTTCAAATCGATTTGTGCCCTAGTAGCGACGCTGATCGCCGGCGTGAGCGCCCCGGGGCAGCGCCTATGCAGCGGGCGACCAAGGGCCAACGATTCCGACTTGCGATAAAAAAATCGGCACCTTGGCAGTGGTCGAGCCCGAGAACAAATGGTGGACCAGCCTCAACCTGGAATCTCCGGAAGCCCTGATCAAGGAATTCGTGGCACAGTCCAAGTGCTTCACGCTGTTGGATCGCAACAAAGGCCTTGCCGCGGCTCAGAGCGAACGCGCGTTGGCCTTCCAGCGGTGAGGTGCGCTCCACGGAGCAGGTATCCCTGGCGCACGGGCACGCCAAGAAAACCGATCTGGGTTGGGGCGCGGGCGGCGGCGCATTCTTCGGAGCCTTCGCGGCCGCGGGGGCCTCGAGTTATGCCAACACCGAGATCGGTCAGGTCGTGACGATGGCTTACCTGGATGCATATTCAAAGCTGGTAGCGGATGTCAAAGGATTGGATCTGAATCCGAAAGCCGACAACGTCACCCAGTCGGTGACGATGGCTAAGCCTGGAAAGATGTATTCCGAGCCGAACCTCAAAGCGAAAGTGGTGCGAGACCTCGACCCTGGCATGACGCTCTATCCGACCGGGGATAAGCAGGACATTTGGTGGAAAGCGACGGATGAGCTGGGCAATGAAGGTTGGGTACCGTCGACCCTGTTCCAATTGGCGCGGTAGCCCCCGGTCCGCCCGGACTTTCTGCCCTGGCTGGTGCTGTTTGCAACGGCCGTATTTGCCTGGGGGGAGCTTCTTTCGTGAGGCCGGTGCCTCACAGCGGGGCTGGCCTTGACCGTCGGGCTGTTTTTGCGCGCCAGGAGCGGGTGAGGCTCGCGCCGGCGAGAGTCTTCTATACCGCCTGACCGATCAATCGAACCTCGTGCTGCGGGAACGGGATGACGATTCCCCTGCCGCGAAAAGTCTCGACGATGGCTTTGTTGATCTCGCCCGTCGCCGCAGTGAAGTCCGGTACGGCGACCCACGGCTTCACGGCAACCGTCACTGCGGAATTGCCGAGCAGAATCGTTTGAATCACCGGGGCGGGCTCCTGCAATACCCGTGAATTGCCGCGCACGATTTCGTTGATCGTCGCGAGCGCAACGTTCAGGTCGGTGTCGTAGGCGACCCCAACCACGATATCCAACTGCCGGACCCTGCCGTAGTTATGCAGGACCTCGCCGACCACCTTGCGATTTGGAATCACGATCAGCGAGCGGTCCAAATGGCTCAGCGTGGTATTGAACAGCGTGATGCTATCGACCTGCCCTTCCTCGCCGACAATCGAAACGTACTGCCCGACACGGAAGGGTTTGGTAAAGATTATGGTCAGTCCCGCCGCCGCGTTACTCAGCACACCCTGCGTGGCCAGCGCCACCGCGGCACCGGCTACGCCCACGCCAGCGAGCAGCGGCAACAGCTCGACACCCAGGTTCTGCAAGGCCATGACCGCGAACAGCGCCAGGACCAGGGCTCGCGCGATGCGAGTCAGCAGTAACCGCACCGGCGGTTCCAATTCGATCCGGCCGAGGGCGTGTCGCAGCCATCGACCCACCCAACGGCTCACGATAACGCCAACGACAAGAATCAGGATGGCAGCCAGCACTTTGGGACCGAACCTGACGGCGAGGTCCAGAATCGTGCTTTTGGCCTGGTAGATCGTAGCGAGTTGTTCGTTCATCGGCACCTGGGCCTGATGGCGTGGGGCCGAGCGTATCCCAGCGCACATTCAAATTGCCAGTTTATCGGCAATCTAACCCGTCCGCCCCTGACCGACGCGTAAGCCCTCACCTACCCCATTGGCGGCAATAGAGGGGTTGTTTGGGCCCACGCGTTCAACCAATGTCGCTTTCCGCTGCGCGGGCTCGTGCCCGTAGCGAAATCGCCGACAGTTGGTCTTCCGAGCGGCGATGTGTTACCGAGCTGGATTGAATGGAGGAATCATGACTGTAGTGCGCCGTATCGCAATCTTTAACATATTGTCTATTGTTTCATTGATATCTGCTTGCGGCGGCAGCGATAGCAAGAACAGCAGTGATCCCCCGGCTGCCAGCGGCAGCAGCACGAGCAGTAGCGGCAGCAGCACGAGCAGTAGCGGCAGCAGCACGAGCAGCAGCGGTAGCAGCACCAGCAGTAGCACCAGCAGTAGCGGCGCCACCAGCTCTACCACCGATGTGCTGACATATCACAATGATACGATGCGCACGGGTCAGAACCTGACCGAGACAACACTGACGCCGAGCAACGTCAATAGCTCCACGTTCGGTTTACTGCGCATCCTCACGGCTGACGCCCCGGTCGATGCGACGCCATTGATCGCCTCCAAAGTTTCGATTGGCGGCCTCACCCACAACGTGGTCTACGTCGCCTCGGAGCACGACAGCGTGTATGCCTACGATGCCGATAGCGGTGCGGCGCTGGCGCAAGTCTCGCTGCTCGGCAGCGGCGAAACCCCGAGCGACACCCACAGCTGCAGCCAGGTGCAGCCCGAGATCGGCATTACGGCAACTCCCGTGATCGACCGCAGCGTCGGACCCAACGGGACGCTGTACGTCGTGGCGATGTCGAAGGACAGCAGCGCTACCTATTACCAGCGCCTGCACGCGCTCGATCTCGTGACGCTCGCCGACCGCGTGCCCGCTGTAGTAATCCAGGCCACTTCCCCAGGCAGTGGACCGAACAGCACCAATGGCATCCTGACTTTCCAGGCAGGCCAGTACAAGGAGCGCGGCGCGCTACTCGCGGCCAACGGCCAGATCTATACCGTCTGGGCATCGCATTGCGACGACATGCCATACAACGGCTGGATCATCGCCTACAACGAATCCACAATGGCACAGACGGCGGTGCTGAATTACACGCCGAGCGGCACGCAAGGCGCGATCTGGAACGTGGCGGGTCTCGCCGCCGACAGCGCCGGTGTTCTGTATGGCCTGGCCGGCAATGGCACCTTTGACAGCACGCTCAGCGACACTGGCTTCCCAGGCCACGCGGACTATGGCAACGCTGCGATCAAAGTGACTTCGACCGGCAACGCTCTGGCCATCGTGGATTATTTCGCGACATCCAATACGGTATCGGAATCAAACAGCGATACCGATCTGGGCTCCGGCTCGCCGCTGCTGTTGCCGGATCAAACGGATGCCACCGGCACGACGCGGCATTTAATGATCGGCGCCGGCAAGGACGGCAACGTGCTGCTGCTCGATCGCGGCAATCTGGGTAAATTCAACGTGACCACCAATCATGCGTACCAGTACCTCGCTAGCGCGCTGCCAGGCGGATTGTTCTCGGCATTTGCCTATTTCAACGGCAGTGTCTATGTGGCCGACGTCGGTGGCACTTTGAAAGCGTTCGCGCTCACCCAAGGGCTGCTGCCTGCCTCGCCCAGTTCGCAGTCGGCCGCCACCTTTGGCTATCCTGGCTCCTCCCCGTCGGTCTCGGCAAATGGCGCCAGCAACGCGATTGTGTGGGCAATCCTGAGCGCGGAAAGCGGCGCCGCCGTACTGCACGCCTATAATCCAGCGAATCTCCAGCAGCAGTACTACAACAGCACCCAGGCGGCGAACAATCGCGATGCCTTCGGTAATGGCCAGAAGTTCATCACGCCCGTCATCGCCAATGGCAAAGTATTCGTCGGCACGCCCAACGGCGTTGCCGTCTTTGGCGTGCGCTAGGACTCGACGCCCGACAATCGACGACGCTGTGTCATACTCCGCCATGCTCGGTGCGCCGCTTGGCGAGCCGCTGCACTAATGCATGGGAGCGCTCGACATGGCTTGGGTGGAAATTGTGGCGTTGCTGGCCGTGATCCAGCTATTGGTGTTTGGCATGCTGGTCGGGCGTGCGCGCATGACCTATGGAATCAAGGCGCCGGCGACGGTCGGCCACGAAGTATTCGAACGCTACTATCGCGTCCAGACCAATACGATCGAGACACTGGTCGTCTTTCTGCCAGCTCTATGGATTTCGGCAAAGTATTGGTCGCCGCAGCTGATAGCGCTGATCGGCGTGGTCTATCTCGTCGGCAGAATGCTGTATTGGCGCGGCTACGTGCGCGACCCCAAGCAGCGTGGCGTAGGCTACATGCTCAGTGCCTTGCCCACCCTTGCCCTGATTGCAGCCGGATTGGCTGGTGCTGTCAAAGCGCTGCTGCGCTGAAGCGCCAGCGCTCGTCGGACAGAGGGCGTGGCCGCCGCTACCTGCTCACCCACTACGCGCGGCCGTCATGCTCCGGCACGCCCCACTCTTCATCGTGGTATGCCTGCATGAGCGGATCGCTCACCGCCCAAGTACAGCGATGAACCTCACTCATCCGCGCCATAGCCGCTGAGCAAACAAGCCACCACGGACGTCTGCAGCGCAATGCGGTGGTCGCTGTAAGTGCCAGGGCTACCCCAAAGAGCCGCGATAGTGCAGCGTCAAGACATTCCAATTGGCGCGGCGAATCGCCTGAGCCAGATCGAGGTTTTGCTCGTTGCCCGGCAACCCGTGAAACAAAATCACTGTCGGATGCGCTCCCGCGCCGGCGGCGCAGGCCGTTATACTCGGTCGCCCTAGTCAATATCAGTCGGAGAAACTCATATGCTCATCACCGGCGGCTGCCTGTGCCGAGCGATCCGCTATGAGATCGCTGCGGCGCCGATCGTCACGCGCGTGTGCTGGTGCCGCCTGTGCCAATTCATCGGCGCTGGTAGCGGAACGGTCAACACCTGCTTCCCGAGCGCTGCCCTGACGCTGCACGGCGAGCCCCGCAGCTATCGAAGTGTGGCCGATAGCGGCAATGTCATGTTTCGGCGGTTCTGTCCCACCTGCGGCACACACCTATTCAGCGCAGCGGAATCCCGCCCGCATCTGGTCTTCGTTCGGGCCGGGACGCTCGATGATCCGGAACTCGCACGCCCTTCGAGCACGATTTGGACCTCGCAGGCGCCCAGCTGGGCGTGCATCGATGAGACCTTGCCGCGGGTTGAGCGCCAGCCCCCGCCGGCGGCCTAGCGCGATGATCAGGCAACTGTCTCTGTCGGTGCTGTTGTGCTTGGCGTGCCCGGTCACCATGGCGCGCCATCATCACGCAATGGATGTGGACAGCGGCGTACCCGGGCAGTTCGACTATTACCTTCTGTCGCTATCCTGGTCGCCGAGTTACTGTCTCACGCACCAGGAGGATCGTACACAGTGCGGCAGCAAGGGGCTCGGCTTCGTGCTGCACGGTTTGTGGCCACAATACGACTCCGGCCGATATCCGCAGTACTGCAGCGCCGACAGGCCTCTGCCGGAGCAGGCTGCTGCGCTCGGCCAAACTCTGTATCCAAGCCCGAAGCTGATGCAGCATGAATGGAAAAGCCATGGCACCTGCAGCGGCCTGGATGCGCTGAACTACTTCAGAACCGCCGACCGCGCGCTCGCCGCCGTGCAGGTGCCCGCGATGTTTGAGGCACCACGCAGCAGCCTGACTCTGAGCGGCATGCAGATCGCCACCGCCTTCCGCGCGGCCAATCCAGCTTTGCCCGACGATGGTCTCACCGTTGCCTGCAGTCGCGGGCAACTGTCGGAAGTGCGCATCTGCCTGACGCGCGAGCTTACACTCAGGGCCTGCGGGCGAGGCGTTCGCAGCAACTGCCCTGATATACCGGTCCTGATTCGAAGCTCACGTTGATCTTGCCGCTGCCGGCAGAAAAGTCTGCTTCTCTGCCAACTTGAAGCGCGCAGTTTGCATACCACGCTCGATATTGGGCGTCATCTCGGCTGGAACCTGCGCGCGCACCCAGGCCTCGAGATCACCCAACGGCACGCCGCTCCAGAACCATTGAGGCACTTGCTGCGCGCCGTCAACCGCAGCGCGGGCCCGACGGCCGAATACATGGCTGCTCGATGGATTGCCGGCGTGCTCACGTAAGTACGGCAGCATTGCCTCCACAACCTCCGGCAATACAGGCGTCGTCGCGTTGTAGTCGAGATAGATCGGGTTGTCCGTACCCATGAGAGCCCCGCGACCACGCAGTTCCGATCATCAAGCGCCACGTGACCGTAATGTTTCCTCCCCTGGACCGCAAGCGCCCGGAATACGGCTTGTAAGGGCTGCATGGTGGGGGATACACTCGGGCCGTCTGCAGGCATGCAAAGGGGGATCTCCATGGCTGACATGACCCGGCGCCATTTCCTAACCGTGACGGGTGCTTCCCTGGCCGGATCGAGCCTCGCACTGCTGGGCTTCTCCCCGCGAGAAGCGATCGCCGAAGTGCGCGAATTCAAGCTGGCACGCGCCACCGAAACACGCAACACCTGCCCATACTGCGCGGTCGCCTGCGGAATTCTGATGTACGGGCTGGGCGATCGTTCCAAGAATGCCCGCTCCAGTATATTTCACATCGAGGGCGATCCGGATCATCCGGTCAATCGGGGCACGCTGTGTCCCAAAGGCGCCGGCCTGCTCGATTTCGTCCACAGCCCGAGCCGCCTGCAGTATCCGGAAGTGCGCGCACCGGGCTCCGATAAATGGGAGCGCATATCGTGGGACGACGCGCTCGGCCGTATCGCTAGGCTCATGAAGCAGGATCGGGACGCCAATTTCGTCCAGAAAACCGCGGACGGCCTGACCGTGAACCGCTGGCTCACCACCGGCATGTTGGCGGCATCCGCAAGCAGCAACGAAGTCGGCTATCTCACCCATAAAGTGGTCCGCAGTCTCGGCATTCTGTCATTCGACAACCAAGCGCGTGTGTGACACGGCCCGACGGTGGCAGGTCTTGCCCCGACGTTTGGCCGTGGAGCGATGACGAATCACTGGGTCGACATCAAGAATGCCGACATCGTCCTCATTATGGGTGGCAACGCCGCCGAAGCGCATCCGTGTGGCTTCAAGTGGGTGATTGAAGCCAAGGCGCACAACAAAGCGCGTCTGATCGTGGTTGATCCGCGCTTCACGCGCTCGGCGTCGGTGGCTGACGTGTACGCGCCGATCCGCACCGGCACCGACATTGCCTTCCTCGGCGGAGTCATCAACTATCTACTGGCGCACGACAAGATTCAGCACGAGTACGTCAAGAGTTACACCGATTTCACGTTCATCGTCCGTGAGGACTTCGCCTTCGAGGAAGGTCTCTACTCCGGCTACAACCCCGAGAAGCGCAGCTACGACAAGTCGACCTGGGACTACGAGATCGGCCCGGACGGCTATGTGAAGGCCGACGCAACGCTCTCGCACCCTCGCTGCGTCTACCAACTGATGAAGGACCACTACTCACGCTACACCCCCGAGATGGTGGAACGCGTCTGTGGGACGCCAAAGGATAAATTCCTGCAAGTGTGCGACATGATCGGCTCGACCTCGACGCCGACGCGTGCCATGACGATCATGTATGCGCTCGGCTGGACGCAGCACTCGACCGGCTCACAGATGATTCGCAACGGCGCGATGGTGCAGCTGCTGCTCGGCAACATCGGTGTCGCCGGCGGCGGCATGAACGCGCTGCGCGGACACTCGAACATCCAGGGTCTGACCGACCTTGGTCTGATGTCGAATCTGCTGCCAGGCTACATTACGCTGCCGGGCGAGAAGGAGCAGGACTACGACAAATACGTCGCCGCGCGCGCCTTCAAGCCGCTGCGACCAAACCAGATGAGCTACTGGCAGAACTTCAACAAGTTCTTCGTCAGCACAATGAAGGCGTGGTGGGGAGATGCCGCCTCGGCGGAAAATCATTGGGGCTACGACTATCTGCCCAAGCTCGACAAGCTCTACGACATGTTGCAGACCTTCGAACTGATGAGCCACGGTCAGATGAACGGCTACATTTGCCAGGGCTTCAATCCGCTCGCGGCGGCGCCGAACAAGGCGAAGATGAATATGAGCCTCGCGAAGCTCAAGTTCCTCGTGGTGATGGATCCACTCGCCACGGAAACCTCAGAGTTCTGGCGCAACTTCGGCCAGCACAACGACGTCGACCCGAGCAAGATTCAGACGGAGGTCTTTCGGCTTCCCACATCGTGCTTCGCCGAAGAAGACGGCGCACTGACCAATTCCTCGCGCTGGCTGCAGTGGCACTGGAAGGGAGCGGAACCGCCTGGCGAAGCGCGCTCGGATCTGCGGATCATGGGCGAGATCTTTGCGCGCATGCGCGCGCTCTATGTAGCCGAGGGCGGGAGCTATCCGGACCCGATCGTGAAGCTCTCATGGCCGTATTCGAACCCGAGCAGCCCCGGGCCCGAGGAGCTGGCCAGGGAATATTCCGGCAAAGCGCTGCGGGATCTGACCGATCCGAAGACCCCGACGCTAGTCGTGCGCAAGGCCGGCGAGCAACTGGCCGGCTTCGGCGAGCTACGCGATGACGGCAGCACCTCCAGCGGCTGCTGGATATTCTGCGGTGCATGGGGTCCCACCGGTAATCTGATGGCACGGCGGGACAACTCGGACCCCACCGGCATCGGCCAGACCATCAACTGGGCGTGGGCTTGGCCCGCCAATCGCCGCGTGCTCTACAACCGCGCCTCGTGCGACCCGGCCGGCAAGCCGTTCAACCCCGCGCGCAAGCTGATCGCCTGGAACGGCACGGCGTGGAGCGGCGCGGACGTACCCGATTTCAAGGCCGATGAGGATCCAGCGGCGGGCATGGGACCATTCATCATGAATGCCGAAGGCGTGGCGCGATTCTTCGCGCGCGGGAACATGGCCGAAGGCCCGTTTCCCGAGCACTACGAGCCGTTCGAAACACCCCTCGCCCGTAATCCGCTGAGCCCGACACAACCCCAGGCTCTGAACAATCCGGCCGCGCGCGTGTTTGCGGGCGACCGCGCGGCGTTCGGCAAGGTTGAACAGTTCCCGCACCTGGCGACGACCTACCGCCTGACCGAGCACTTCCACTACTGGACCAAGCACGTCCGCCTGAACGCGATTATTCAACCCGAGCAGTTCGTGGAGATCGACGAGGGCCTGGCGAAGGAACTGGGCGTCTCGGGAGGCGATCGGGTCAAGGTGGCCTCGAACCGCGGCTACATCGAAGCCGTGGCCGTCGTCACCAAGCGCATGAGGCAGCTGACGGTGGACGGCAAGAGCTTGCACACGGTCGGTATTCCAATTCACTGGGGCTTCAAGGGGCTCGCCAAACCGGGTTTTCTCGCCAACACGCTCACGCCGGTGGTCGGCGACGCCAACTCGCAGACACCCGAGTTCAAGTCGTTCCTGGTCAAGGTCGAGAAACTGTAGGAGACGCCATGGCACTACAATCACTCGACATCATTCGTCGCTCCGCCACCACGACGCCGCCACCGAGTGTGCGCGAAGCGGCCGCCGTCGCCGTCGCCAAGCTTATCGACACTTCCAAATGCATCGGCTGCAAGGCCTGCCAGGTCGCTTGCATGGAATGGAACGACCTGCGCGACGACATTGGCACCAACGTCGGCGCCTACGAAAACCCGAGCGATCTTACGGCACAGTCGTGGACCCTGATGCGCTTTGCCGAATATGAGAACCCCAAAGGCGATCTGGAGTGGTTGATCCGTAAGGACGGCTGCATGCACTGCGAGGATCCGGGCTGCCTAAAAGCCTGCCCGTCGCCGGGCGCGATCGTGCAGTACTCCAATGGAATCGTTGATTTCCATGAGGAAAACTGCATTGGGTGCGGCTACTGCATCACCGCCTGTCCATTTGACGTTCCGAGGATCTCGAAGAAGGATCACAAGGCCTACAAGTGCACCTTGTGCTCCGACCGCGTGGCCGTGGGGCTCGAGCCTGCCTGCGTGAAGGCCTGTCCTACCGGCGCGATCATGTTCGGCACCAAAGAGGATATGAAGCAACAGGCCGCCGAGCGGGTGGAAGACCTGAACTCGCGCGGTTTCGATCGAGCGGGTTTGTACGACCCGGCCGGCGTAGGCGGCACACACGTCATGTATGTGCTTCATCATGCCGATCAGCCACAGCTCTACAGCGGCTTGCCCGTCGATCCGCACATCAGCGCGGCGGTCGGACTGTGGAAAGGGGTCACCAAACCCGTGGCGCTCGCCGGCATGGCGCTGACCGCGCTGGTCGGCTTCTTCCACTATATTCGCGTCGGGCGCAACGAGACCACGCAGCGCGACGAAGCCGCCGCCGCGCAGGATGAAAAAGCGCATAAGGATGGGGAGCAGCGCCCATGATCGATGCCGACCGTCGCGACACGCTCGTGCGTTACACTGCCGGGGAGCGCACCAATCACTGGATCGTAGCCATAGCCTTCGTGCTCGCCGCGCTGTCGGGTCTCGCGCTGTTCCACCCGGCGCTCTTCTGGCTGAGCAACCTGTTCGGCGGCGGCCCATGGACTCGTATCCTGCACCCGTACCTTGCGCTGGTGATGCTGTTCGCGTTCCTGTTCCTGGCCTCGACATTCTGGAAAGACAACCGTTTGCAGGATCGCGACTGGGCTTGGCTGCGGCAGATCAAGGATGTCGTCAACAACCGCGAAGACCGGCTGCCGGACGTCGGTCGCTACAACGCCGGACAGAAACTGCTGTTCTTCACCATCGTCGTCTGCCTGATCGGCCTGCTGCTATCCGGTATCGTCATCTGGCGCGCGTATTTCTCGAACATTCCCGTCGGGCTAATTCGATTTGGTTCGGTGCTGCATGCGCTGTGCGCCTGGATATTGGTCTGCGCGATCATCGTGCACATCTACGCCGCCATCTGGGTGAAAGGATCCGTACACGCCATGACTCGGGGTACGGTGACGCCGGGTTGGGCCTGGAAGCATCATCGGCTCTGGTTTCGCGAAATGACTCATGCAACGAATTCTCGACCCCGCTCAGATTGAGGCCTTCGCGCAGCGTACGATTCCGCGGCTGCGTCTGGCGGAGCGGTCGAACGTCTTTTCGAGCCGCGCGCAGCGTTTGCGGCAGCTCAGTGGAACCCAGTCCGTCGGCCATACCATAGGCGACTATCTGCGCCTGATGGCGGACGTCGCCGACGCGCAGCAGGCAGCGCTTGCGAGCTACCAGGCGACCCTGCCCGATGCCGAGCGGATCAGTCAGGCGCGAACGCACCGGATGCCCCTCATCCATACCGGAGCCTGGCCGCGCGAGCGCGGTTGGCGCAGGCTCCTGGACGGCGTATGCGAGTCGGTCGTGGCGCTGCCGAACGTGCCCGCCGGCGTGCGCGCTGCCTGCGGCCGATTGCTCGCCTTGCAATCCGAGCAGCTCGAGGCACAGGCCGACGCGCTGCTCGCTGCCCAGACCGCCGGCGTCGATGTAGCAGCCGCGCCGTTCCTGATGGCCGCATTGCAGGTGTACTGGACCGACCTGGCAAGCCGATGCACGGTCGAAAACGTCGTCGAACTCGACGTGACCGGAGTGTGCCCGATGTGCGGTACGCTTCCAGTCGCCAGCGTGGTGCGCGCGGACCCACGCGCTCAGGGCCATCGCTACCTTTGCTGCGCCCTGTGCGCCACCGAATGGCACATGGTACGCGTGACGTGCAGCCACTGCCAGGCGACTCAGAACATCAGCTACCATTCGATCGCAGGCGGCTCCGACGCCATCCGCGCCGAGTGTTGCGACGACTGCCACACTTATCGCAAGATCCTCTATCAGGAGAAAGACACGGGGGTGGAGCCTGTGGCGGACGACCTCGCCAGCCTCGCGCTCGATCTACTGCTGAGCGAAGCCGGCTATCACCGCGGTAGCGGCAACCCGCTGCTCTGGCACCCTCCTTGAGGCCTGATGTGTGGAGACACCGCTCGCGGACCAGCCGCCTGCTAATGCGGCGGACATTCCATCGCTCGATCGCCTGCTGAACGCCCCGGCGATCGCGCCGCTGTTGGCGCGATACGGTCGTACGCAGGTCATCGCAACCCTTCGCGCACACCTGGATCAGCTTCGCCAAGCTGCGCTGGCCGGCACACTGCAACAGGCCCGGTTGACCGAGGAGGTAATCGCCACCGCCCTGGCAGCGACGTTGGCCGACGCCTCGCGCCTGCGGCTGCGCCCGGTGTTCAATCTGACCGGCACGGTGCTGCACACGAATCTCGGTCGCGCGCTCCTGCCGGATGAAGCCGTGCGCGCCGTGGTGCAGGCAATGACCGCACCGGTGAACCTGGAATTGGATCTCAGCTCGGGCAAGCGCGGCGATCGCGATACCCTGGTGGCAGAGTTGCTGTGCCAGCTCACCGGAGCCGAAGCGGCGACGGTCGTCAACAACAATGCCGCGGCCGTATTGCTGATGCTCAAAGCACTGGCCGACCGGCGCGAGGTGGTGGTATCGCGCGGCGAATTGATTGAGATTGGGGGCTCGTTCCGCATTCCCGACATCATGCGGCAGGCCGGCGCGAAACTCGTCGAAGTTGGCACGACCAATCGCACACATTTGGCCGATTACGCCCAAGCCATCGGCACGCGCACCGCATTGCTGATGAAGGTGCACGCCAGCAATTACGTCATCTCCGGCTTCACCCAGAGCGTCACGGTCACCGAGCTGGCCGCGCTGGGCCGCACGCACGGGCTTGCGGTCGCCGTCGATCTCGGTAGCGGCTCATTGCTGGATCTGACACGCTGGCAATTGCCCAAGGAACCGACCGTGCGCGAGACGGTTGCTGCGGGCGCCGATCTCGTCTCCTTCAGCGCCGATAAGCTACTCGGCGGACCGCAGGCGGGCTTGCTCGTGGGCCGCACCGATCTGATCGCCAAGCTCAAGAAGCATCCGCTCGCGCGCGCCTTGCGGGTGGGCAAACTGACTCTGGCGGCTCTGGGCCCGGTGTTGGCGCTGTACCGCGCGCCCGAATTCCTCGCTCAACGGCTGACGACGTTACGGCTGCTGACGCGGGTCCCGGCGTCGATGCAGGCGCAAGCGGCCCGTCTCCGGCCGATCGTGCAGCAGGCGGTCGGCGATGCTTTTGAAGTGATCACCATGGCCTTGTCGAGTCAGATTGGCAGCGGCGCGCTACCGGTCGATCGGTTACCCAGCTACGGTCTTGCCGTGCGACCGGTCAGGGGAAAGCGCGGCAGTCTCGACCGTCTCGATGCAGCCTGGCGAGCGCTGCCGCGGCCGGTGATCGGTCGAATTGCTGAGAAAACGCTATGGCTCGATCTGCGCTGCCTCGAGGAGCTCGATGAAGCCGCGTTCGCTGCGCAGTGGCGCGAGCGGCAGCCGTGATCGTCGGCACCGCCGGGCACATCGATCACGGCAAGACGACGCTAGTACGCGCGCTGACTGGCGTCGATACCGATCGCCTCCAGGAAGAAAAGACGCGCGGCATCTCCATCGAACTCGGTTACGCCTACACGCCGCTCGATAACGGCGACGTCCTGGGATTTATCGACGTCCCCGGCCACGAGCGGCTGGTGCACACAATGGTCGCGGGCGCTTGTGGGATCGATTTCGCGCTGCTGGTGGTCGCGGCTGACGACGGCGTGATGCCACAGACGCTGGAGCATCTGGCCATTCTCGAGCTACTCGGCGTATCGCACGGTGCCGTGGCATTGAGCAAGGCGGATCGCGTCGACGAGCAACGCTTACAGGCGGTGCAAGAGCAGGTCACGAGCATCCTGGCCTCCACGACATTGCGCGCAGTGCCCATATTTGCGCTCAATGCCACGGTACCGGATGATCCGGGTACCGCATCGCTTCGTCGATACCTGCACGACGTTGCCGCCCGTCTGCCGACGCGTCGCGACGAGCGCCTGTTTCGCCTGGCGGTGGATCGCGTGTTTACGCTAACCGGCCACGGCACGGTGGTAACGGGAACCGTGTTCTCGGGACAGGTCCAGACCGGCGACACGGTGCTGGTGATGCCGGCGGGCACGCCGGTCCGCGTGCGCAGCATTCACACGCAGAATCGCGCTTCCGAGCGCGGCAGCGCCGGCGAACGCTGCGCATTGAATCTGGTCGGGGTAGACAAGAGTGCGATCTCACGCGGCGACTGGCTCGCCGAGCCAGGCATTTTTGCGCCGACGACGCGCATGGACGTGCGTCTTCATCTACTCCCCGGCTGCGGCCTGCGCCTCGACTCCTGGTTGCCCGTGCACGTGCACTTGGGCACGACGCACCGAGTGGCCCACGTCGCCTTATTGGAATCCTCAAGCGTGTCCGCCGGCGAATCAGTGCGCATTCAACTGGTCTTCGACACACCGATCTGCGCCATTCCCGGCGACCGTTTCATTGTGCGCGATGCCCAGGCCAACCATACCGTGGGCGGCGGCGTGATACTCGATCCCTTCGCGCCCGCGCGCAAGCGGCGATCGGGCGAGCGTATGCGTTATCTGGACGCGCTTGAGGCAATGATCGCCGGACAAGGGATCGCACCGTTGCTGCAAAGTGCGCCTTACGGCGTGAAGATGCCCGATCTGGTGCGATTGACCGGCCTGCCGCCCGAGCGCATCCCGCTGCCCTCGGACGCCGTCACGATTGACTGCGCTCATGAGCGCTTCGTCCTCCTTACCTCGTCCTGGTCGACATTGCGCGAGCGCGCGGTGACGGCTTTGCGCGACTTTCACGCGCAGATGCCCGACGAGCCTGGCCCGGATCTCGGACGGCTGCGCCGTATCGCCCTCCCTGCCTTATCCGAGCCTCTCTGGCGTGCCCTGATCGACGGGCTCGCGCACGAGCGCATTGTGATCCGCAGCGGGCCGTGGTTACATCTGCCGGACCACACCGTGACGCTGTCAGCCGACGATCAAGCGCTCGCGGGCAAACTGCAGCCGCTGATTGCGACGGGACGCTTCGATCCGCCGTGGGTGCGCGAGCTGGCCGCGGTCGTGCACGAGCCGGAAGAGCGTGTGCGCGCAGTATTGCGCAAGCAGGTCACGCAGGGCGGCGTGTACCAAGTCGTGCACGACCTTTTTTACGGCGCGGAGCGCATCGGCGAGCTTGCCGCGTTCGTCAACGCGCTCGCACAGGAGCACGGTGCCGTCAGCGCGGCTCAGTATCGGGATGCCGTCGGTCTCGGCCGCAAGCGCGCGATTCAGATCCTAGAGTTCTTCGATCGCGTGGGTTACACGCGCCGCGTCCAGGATTCGCACGTCTTGCGTCGAGACAGCGGCTGGCGCATATCGAGATGACACACGGAAGGCAAACGCACCCGGCGGTGCGGCTGGGCTTCAAACCCAGAAGGGGGCGCCAGTCGCTTCCTGGTAGGTTCGACTCCTGCTGCCTTCCGCCATTTCACGCAGGAAGCTCGCGCGAGTGGATCTCGTAACGAAACGTCGTCGGATCAAGGCTATCGAGGCGCCCCTCGGCGGTCTCGCCGTTCGGATACATCAGGAACGGGATCACGCCCTTGCTCGAGCCGGGCAAGGCGACGTCGTGACCGTGGTTGTAGGTCACCCAGTTCATTTCCCAACTACCGAACAGCGCAGCGCGCGCGGTCTGCACCTTCGGATCACTCATCGGCAGCCCGCCGGGGACCTCCTCCAGCACGACCTTGCGTACGTCGGCCGGATCAACAGGAATCCAGCCATGTCCTGGCGCATAGAACTCGGCGCGGCAATGCTGCGCCTTGCTGATATCGCCGCTCCTGCCGAGACACTGGAAGCCGAGTCGGGAGTCGGCAACGCGTACGCCGTACGCGTCGCGCGCGGGAATCCGCAGGGCACGCGCGAGCGCCACGAACAGCGCATTAATGTCCGCGCATTTGCCACCGAGGTAGCCGGACTTGAGCATCGTCGCGACATCGCCCATGCCGCAGCCCGGCGTTTTCGGATCGCGATTCGTGTTGTCCACGACCCACTCGTAGATCGCGCGCGCTTGCTCCATCTCGCCGTGACAGTCGCGTGTGATCGTCTCGGCCGTCTGCTTGACGATGCCATCCGTCGGCAGCAACGACGTCGGCCGCAAGTAAGTCTGCAGCAGTGATGATGTTTCGCGCGACTCATTGGCAGCGGCTGACCCGTCCAGATCGGCCCGGCGGTCGCACGTGGCCACCCGGTTGATCAGCGTGACGTGGCTCACCGACTTGGGATCCGCCCATTCGACACGCAGCAGCACGACGTCATACCCAGGGATCGTGACGAGCTCGGCGCGTGACGCGCCGGCCGCATCCCACTGCGTGCCGAGCGCGCGCTGGTAGCTGGTGCTGTGGCTCAACGGGACTGGCAGCCAAAGACGCGTGCGGCCGGCCGGGCTTGCAACATCGACCGATGTGATGATCTCAAATGTTCGCCAATCCGGGCTGTGCGGCGCTTCGCCAGCCCACGCGCTGCGCGATCGGGCGGCGACTCCGGTGAGCGCAGCTGCAGAGACTGAGACGGACAGGCCCACCAGGAAATCGCGGCGCTTCATGACATTTCCCCCGGCAGCGGCGTACCATTGATTCTCGCGCAATCCCGCTCAGAATGCGACCATGACAATACCGCACCCATCCACACCTCGGCTCACCTCGTTGTCGCACGGTGGCGGCTGCGGCTGCAAGATTGCGCCGCGTGTGCTGGCCGATCTGCTCAAACGGCCGGCGCCGCCCAAGTTGTTCGCGCAATTGCTGGTCGGCACGGAAACGGCGGACGACGCGGCCGTCTATCGGCTCAATGATGACCAGGCGGTCATCGCCACCATCGATTTCTTCATGCCGATAGTCGATGATCCCTTCGACTTTGGCCGCATCGCCGCCGCCAACGCCTTGTCGGACGTCTATGCCATGGGTGGCACGCCGATCCTGGCGCTCGCCATTGTCGGCATGCCGATCAACCTGCTCTCATCCGATGTCATCCGCGATATTCTGCGCGGCGGCGAGACGATCTGCGCACAGGCCGACATTCCCATTGCCGGCGGTCATAGCATCGATTCGGTGGAGCCTATCTACGGCCTGGCTGCAATCGGACTCATCCATCCAGATCACGTGAAACGCAACTCCGAGGCGCGCGCGGGGGATGCACTGGTGCTCGGCAAGCCGCTAGGCATCGGCATCCTGTCGGCCGCGCTCAAGAAGGACCAACTCGAAGCACCCGACTACCGCGCTTTGATCGATATCACCACGTGCCTCAACCGCGCCGGTCCGGAGCTTGCGAGACTTCCCGGCGTTCACGCCATGACCGACGTGACTGGATTCGGGCTCCTCGGGCATCTGCTCGAAATGTGCCGTGGCTCCGGATTGGGTGCGCGCGTAAATATGGCGGCGGTGCCGCTGCTGGACAATGTGCTCGCGATGGCCGATGCCGGCATCGTCACCGGTGCGTCGGCGCGTAACTGGGCGTCTTATAGCGCGGACGTAGAGCTTGCTCCGCGCCTGACGGGGCCGCACAAGGCCCTTTTGTGTGATCCACAAACCTCAGGCGGCCTGTTGGTCGCGTGTGCCCAGGACGCGCTCACCCAGGTGATGGCAACGTTCGAACGGCATGGATTCGCGCATGCAGGGCTGATCGGCGGCATGGTAGCTGGGGAACCTCGCGTGGCAGTTGATCTTTTGTGATGCACACGGCGCTCTCCTCTGCGAACGATGTAGCGGTTGCTTGAAATCCTTTGCCTGGCCCGGCGCCGGCGCCTCGCTACGCACGTCGCGTACTGGGGAAATACGCCCGGCTTGTCGGCACAGCGAGTGAGGGTGCCGTGACTGACAGCTGAACCGTATTGAACCGCAGGCTAAGGACTGTAGCGATATTGGGGGTGGCTTGTCACAGGGCGGGCAGCGAAGCCAACCAGGATTTTCCTGTACATGCCTCACCCCTATAGGGGCATTCTTGATCTTGACGTTGAAAGTGACGGTATGAAATGCTGAGAATTATAGAGTGGGTCAGCGATCACTCACTGATCTAGCGCGGGTTCCTGTTCACAGACAAGTAGCCACTTTTTCCGCAAAAATCGTGCACATTCGCGGCTCGCGTGTCTATTTTATCTTGCCCGTGACATCCCGGTCCTTGTTGCTTTATCCCGCCAACACAATTTCACCCAGCCCTGCCGCCAGCGCCAGTAACAAGGCCAGCAACACGTAGGCAATGTAAGCATTGATGTACCCATGGTGCATCGCCGCCAGACCGCGCGCCA
>OBLW0100000985.1_pt1 | contig 24507 bp, 20 predicted proteins | sample 1520161 | NCBI WGS metagenome assembly OBLW01 (sample SAMEA3539309, study PRJEB22396) | soil metagenome | biome: tundra; feature: field; material: soil | place: USA | collected 2010-05 | depth 0.15 m | reverse complement strand
GTTGGCCTAGGGATCGCAACTTCTCGCCGGTCCCTCGGGCGCGCATGATGTCTCAAATGACGGTTCACTGGCGCCGCGACAGGGAATTAGAAATGGGAATTGGAATGCGAGGGCGGGACGGCCAGAACTTTCACCGGTTCCTGCGCACGTGCGCGCACGGCACAATGGCTCTGGTTCTCGCGATGCGCTGCCCGACGCTCGAAGCCGCTTCGGCCCTCGAGCAGCCGCTTCTGCGCGAAATCGCCGTCGCGCCTGATCCGGTGCAATTGCGAGCGACGGTCGAGGCGCTGGTCGGCTTCGGCACGCGGCACACGCTGTCGGATACCGCTTCGCCAACGCGCGGCATCGGTGCCGCGCGGCGCTGGGCGCAGTCCCGTTTCGAGCAGATCGGCCATGACTGCGGCGGCTGCCTGGCGATCCTCACGCCGTCGCAAACCGTCAGTGGCGCGCGGGTGCCCAAATCGGTCGAGATCGTCGACGTCGTCGCGATTCAGAAAGGCAGCGGCGATCCCGAGCGGGTCGTGGTAGTGACCGGGCATATCGATTCGCGGATCAGCGATGTCATGAATGCCAGCGCCGATGCGCCCGGCGCTGACGACGATGCCTCCGGCGTTGCCGTCGTGATCGAGGCAGCACGGATCCTGAGCCGCTACAGATTTCCAGCGACCATCGTCTACGGCGTGCTGTCGGGGGAGGAGCAGGGTCTGTTTGGCGGCAAGCTGCTCGCCGACTATGCGAAGGCGCAGGGATGGCGGGTCGAAGCCGACCTGAACAACGACATCGTCGGCGCTATTCGTGGCCAGAACGGTGTCGTCGACAACACGCGCCTGCGCGTGTTCTCTGAAGGCACCCGCGACACCGAAACTGCGCAGGATGCCAAACAGCGCCGTTTCGAGGGCGGCGAGAACGATTCCGCCTCGCGCAATGTCGCGCGTTACGCCAAGACACTGGCGGAAACCTATCTGCCGAACTGGACTGTTGCGCTGGTCTATCGTCTCGACCGTTTCGGCCGCGGCGGCGACCATGCTGCATTCAATGCGCTGGGTTTTCCCGCCGTGCGTTTCACCGAAAATGCCGAAGACTATCGGCACCAGCATCAGGACGTGCGCACGGAGGGCGGCGTGGAATACGGCGACACCATCGCCCATGTCGATTTCGCCTATCTCGCCAAGGTCAGCGCCACGAATGCGCTCGCTGCCGCATCGATGGCTTCAGCGCCGCCACCGCCCGTAAACGTCACGATTGCCGGTGCGGTGACGCCGGACACGCGGCTTTCGTGGACTACCGCGCCGGGTTCGCCGGCGGCGGCCTACCGTGTTCATTGGCGCGAGACGACTTCGCCGGTCTGGATGCATTCGCGGGATGCCGGAAACACCGAGATGCTCACGCTGATGAATATGTCGATCGACGACTTCGCTTTTGGCGTCGCGAGCGTTTCCGCCGAGGGCTACGAGAGTCCGGTGGCTTTTCCGGGCGCGGCGGGAGCGTTCTGGGCGCCTAAAACTGCCTCGCCAGCACCGATCAGTTCCTTACCGGCCCCTCCGGCGCTGAACCGAACAGCCGGTGCCGCACCTGATCACCTACCTTGATCCCAAGCTTCGCGCATTCGCCGCCGGCCAGTTCCAGGACGGCCTTGGCGGGCACCGGCGCCGAGATGATTTCTTCCGACTGCGGTGTCGTGCGCTCGCGGATGTAGACAACGTGTCCCCGGGCGTCGATGAACAGCATGTCGAGCGGAATCAGCGTGTTCTTCATCCACATGCTCATGACACGCGGCGCATCCTGCGGAAACAGCATGCCCTGATCCGCCGGCAGCCACTTCAGGAACATCAGCCCCTGCTGCGAACGCGCGGGCGTGTCGGCGATCCACACGCTGAACCATTCCGGTCCCTGCCGCGTACGGATGTTCAGCGCCGACCTGGGAAACGCATCGAGGTTTTCCAGCGCGTGCGCCGCCGGCGACAACACTGCGCTTAGCGCCAGCACCACGACCGCTGCGAGCAGTCGCGTCCTGGCGATGCGGACACGTGGTCGTACTGGAGGTCTTAGGTCCGGTTGCATCATGCGCATCACTCTGATCGATGATTGTGGATGATTCGCGGATCATTCGTCGACCATGACTCCGGCGAAATCGAAGCGGCTCAGCAGCAGCCCGTCGCTGCCGTCGATGGCAGCCACGGGGGCAATGCAGAACCCGCGCCCCGTGACGCGCAGCGTATGGGTCGCCGAGGCGACCCCGATGGGCGCCTGGGTGAGCTGATCAATCGTGCATTTGTCCTCGCCGCGTGTCGAATAGAGCTTGCTTTCGCCTTCGAAAATCACCGTGACATTCGCCGGCACGCCATGGCTGCGTTCGGCGCCCTTGACCCCGGCGATGCCGAACACGAACCGTAGCCGATGACCCTCGCGCAGCGCGGGCCCGGCGAAAGTCAGGCGGATGCCCCGCTGGTTCGGCCGCGGACCGCCATCGCATTGCAGTTCCGCGTCCCGCCAGTCGATGTCGAGGTTGTGCGCGCCGCGCATCCGCACGCGCAGGTAGCCGTCGTGAGTCGGCAGGCAACCCGATGCCACCGCGTGCGGTGCGGCCGGGGAGGTCGGCGCGGCGTGCGCGGCCGGCGCAGCGTGGGCGCTCGGTGCGTGGCGCGCACAGCCGCCGACGCTCAGTACGAGCACCACCCGTATCAGCATCCGCGATAGCACAAATGTGTAGCGATTCGTCACGGTAAGAACGGCGGGGGCGGGGCAGTATAGCCGCGTAGCGTTGGTTCACCAGCACTCCCCTCCGCGACTTTGCGCACAGGCCGAACCCGCGTCAGCTGCTAAACTTTTTCCATATGGACCGCAGAAAATTCCGCAGCAAGGCCAGAATGGCTCAGCAACTGATTGAAATATATCCCGTTGTTCCCACAATGCTGGCCCGCCTGGCGGAATTGTCGAACAATTTATTCTTCAGCTGGCATCGTCCCACCCGGGCTCTGTTCGAAGACCTGGACCCGGAACTGTGGAAGCAGGCCAGCGGTAATCCGCGCTTGGTCCTGCGCTGTGTCAATCAGGAGAATCTCGATCGCGCCGCGGCCGACGCGCGCTACCTGGAGCGCTACCGGCAAGTTCTTGCCACCTTCGATGCCTATCTGGCGGCCCCGGCACCGCGCGCGGATGAGCCGCTGATCGCCTACTTCTGCGCCGAGTATGGATTTCACGAGAGCTTCCCGATCTACTCCGGCGGCTTAGGCATCCTCGCGGGCGATCATTGCAAGGCCGCCAGCGACGAGCGGCTCAATTTCATTGCGGTCGGACTGCTCTATACCGAGGGTTATTTCATTCAATCGGTCGACACCGATGGCGTTCAGCACGCCAGCTACAACGGCACCGACCCGAGAGATCTGCCGGTCGAAGCGGTTCGCGACCAAAGTGGCCAATGGCTGCGCGTGCGGGTACCGATCGCCGGGCGCAGTGTGTGCGCACGCATCTGGAAGGCTCGCGTGGGGCGGGTTTCGGTGTACCTGCTCGACACCAATTGCCCGGAGAACTCAGGCGAGGATCGCGAGATCACGCATCGGCTCTACGGTGGCGATGCCTCGGTACGCATACGCCAGGAGATGATCCTGGGGCTGGGAGGAGCGCGTGCATTGCGCGCGCTGGGACTGGCCCCGGCGACCTGGCACATTAACGAAGGTCACGCCGCATTTCTGATCCTCGAGCTCGCGCGCGAGGGGATCGCACGCGGTCTGGAATTTTCAGCAGCGCTGGAAACGGCGGCGACGCAGTGCGTATTTACCACGCACACTCCCGTGGCGGCCGGTCACGATGCCTTCGATACGGGACTGTTCGCGCATTGCTTCCAGGACGTGGTCGCCGAACTCGGCGTGCCGATGGAGCGGGTGCTGGCCCTGGGCCGCGCGCCGCACGCGCCGCAGGCCTTCAACATGACCCACCTGGCCCTGAACGGCGCGCGGCGCATGAACGGGGTCAGCCGAATTCACGGCGTGGTGTCTGCACGCTTGTGCGCCGATCATTGGCCGGAAGTGCCCGCGGAGGAAAACCCGGTCGGCTACGTCACCAACGGCGTGCACGTGCCGACTTTCCTGGCGGAGACCTGGAGCCGCTTTTTCGATGACAAAGTCGGCCTCCAGTGGCGCGAGCGTTTGTCCGACGTAGCCTTCTGGCGTGCCCTCGAGAAGGTGCCCGACGTGGAGTACTGGCAGACCGCGCAGCACGTCAAGGCGCGCATGCTCTCGGGAGTGCGGGCGCGCCTGCAAAGCGAGTACGCCGCCAAGGGACTAAGCCAGGCGCAGTTGCGGCATGCCACGCGGCTGCTCGATCCGGAGCAGCCCAATACGCTCACGCTCGGTTTCGCGCGACGCTTTGCAACCTATAAGCGTGCCGCGCTGATGATGCGCGACCGCGCACGCCTGGCGCGCCTGGTCAGCGATCCGGAGCGACCGGTGCTGTTCCTGTTCGCGGGCAAAGCGCATCCGGCCGATCATCCCGGCCAGCAGGTGCTGCGCGAGATCAAGCAGCTGATGCTGACGCCGGAGTTTGTCGGCCACATCGTGTTCCTCGAGGATTACGAGCTGCAGCTGGCGCGCTGGCTGGTGACCGGCGTCGATGTGTGGCTCAACAACCCGGTCGCGCCGCTGGAGGCCAGCGGCACCTCGGGCATCAAGGCTGCCGTCAACGGCCGGCTGAACCTCAGCATTCTCGACGGCTGGTGGGCGGAGGGCTTCGATCAGGACAACGGCTGGGGCATTCCCGGGGCCAACGTGCAGGACCCGAACCGACGCGATGAGCTCGATTCAGCCGCGATGCTCGCTGCACTCGAGGAAGAGGTCGTGCCGCTCTACTACGCGCGCAACAGCCAGGGCTATTCGGCCGAATGGGTCAGGCGCTGCAAGCGCGCCATGATGTCGGTCATTCCGCTGTTCAACATGGGCCGGGTGGTGCAGGACTATGCACGCGGTTTGTATTATCCCGCGGCCTCGCATCATCAGCGGCTGACGCAGCACGGCCTTGACGCGGCCTCGGCGTTGGCCGCATGGAAGCAGCGCGTACGCGAGCTGTGGGCCGGCGTGCACCTGCGGCGACTGTCCGAGCCGCCGCGGGAGCTGCCGCGGGCGGGGGTGTTGAACCTGCGAATCGCCGCCGCGCTCAACGGACTCACGCCCCACGACGTGCACGTCGAATTCGTCGCTCAGCGCGTATTGCCCCAATCCCGCAGCGAGCTGGCGGCGTTGTCCTCGTTTCGCGGTCAGCCGGACGACGCCTGGCGCGCCGCGCTGCGTGCGAGCGGGGAGATCGACAGCGACGGCTCCACGGTCTACGTGCTGCAGGCGTCGCCGCCGACCTCCGGCCAGTTTGCGTTCGAGATCCGCATCTATCCGGCGCATGAGCTGCTCGCGCATCCACTGGAGCTTGGATTGCTCAAACGCCTGTAGGAGCCTGTAGTTTCGATGGTATTGCAAGGTGCACTACCCCTTGCTTCCTGCCACGAAGCCACACAGACGTTGCAACCCACCCGTGAATAGCATAACGAAGTGGAGCAAGAACGCCAGGGAAGAGAGATAATCCGCTCATGCCGCTCTCGTTCATGCGTGAACGCCTGCGTCGCCTGTTCCGCCGGGCAGCGCATCTCGCGCGCGTCAGGCAGGGACTGAAACAGCGAGGGCGGCGATATGAGCATCGGAACTCGAATCCATGGCTAAACAACAGTCGCGCGCTTCCTCCGGACGCTACGTCAGCCGACTGACCAGCGGCGCGCTGGCCGTGGTCATGGCCGGCGGACGCGGCGAGCGACTCAAGGATCTCACGCTGCATCGCTGCAAGCCGGCCACGCCGTTCGGCGGCAAGTTCCGCATCATCGATTTCGTCTTGTCCAACTGCGTCAACTCCGGCATCCGCCAGATCTATCTGATGACGCAATACAAGGGCCAGTCCCTGATTCAGCACGTGCAGCGCGGCTGGAGCTACTTGCGCGGCGAGTTTGGGGAGTTCATCGATGTGGTACCGTCGCAGCAGCAGGTCGGCCTGCACTGGTATCGTGGCACCGCAGACTGCGTCTACCAGAACCTCGATCTGATACGCGCGCTGCGGCCCAAGCACGTGCTGGTACTCGCCGGGGACCACATCTACAAGATGGACTACGGTCCGATGATCGCCTACCACGTGGAGAAGGGCGCCGATATCACGGTCGGCGTGGTCGAAATACCGTGCGATCACGCGCGCGATTTCGGCGTGCTGTCGGTCACCGAATACAATCGGGTAACGAATTTCCAGGAAAAGCCCCGCCAACCGGACGGGATTCCCGGTCGGCCCGAGATCGCCCTGGCCTCCATGGGCATCTATATCTTCAACGCCCGCCTGCTCGAGAAGCTGCTGATTGCCGATGCCGCGGACGACAAGTCGGCGCATGACTTCGGCAAGAACGTGATCCCCGCGGCGATCGATGTATTGCAGGTGGTAGCCTATCCGTTCACCGACGTGAAAACGCGGGCGCAGAACTACTGGCGTGACGTCGGCACCGTGGATGCGTTCTACGAGGCGAACATCGAGCTGGTGCACGTGGCCCCCGAGCTCAACCTGTACGATGAGGAGTGGCCCATCTGGACCTACCAGCTGCATCAGCCGCCGGCAAAATTCGTGCTCGATGAACAGGGCCGGCGCGGCATGGCGGTCAATTCCATGATCTCGGGCGGCTCGATCATTTCCGGCGCCTTCGTCAATCAGTCGCTGTTGTTCTCGAACGTGCGTGCCGAAGAGCGTTCCACCATCTTCCGCTCGGTGGTGCTCTCGAACGTCAAGATCGGAGCCGGCTGCAACATCAGCCATGCGATCCTCGACGAGGGCTGCGAGATTCCCGACGAAATGCAGATCGGCGTCGATCGCGCCGCCGATGCGGCGCGCTTCCATGTCACCGATCAGGGCGTCGTGCTCGTGACGCCAGACATGCTGGCAAAGCTGACCACGCAGCGCGCATGAGTGTACGGGTGCTGGATCGCCGGCGCTCCGGCGTGCTGCTGCATCCCACGGTACTGATCACCGGCTCGGGCGCCGCAGAGTGCGGCGCGCTCGGTGCGGCCGCACGCGCTGTGGTCGATTGGCTGGCGCAAGCGGGGTTTTCAATCTGGCAGATGCTGCCGCTGGGACCACCCGGCGGCGGCGGCTCGCCGTACTGGGCACGCTCGGATTTCGCCGGACACAGCGCGCTGCTCGACCGCGGCGAGTTGCCGGATATCGATGCGCAACAGGCGGATTACCAGGCCTTTCGAGCCGCGAGCAAGGGCTGGCTCGATGACTACGTGCTGTTCGAGACGCTGGCCGAGCGTTTTCAGCGTCCCTGGTGGCAATGGCCGCCGGAGTTGCGCTCGCGCACGCGGCCGGCCCTGGCGCGGGTCGAGCGCGAGCGCGCCGCTGAGCTCGAACGGCGTCGGGTCGAGCAATGGTATGTCGACTGGCAGTGGCGCGCACTGCGCCGCTACGCGGGTGAGCGCGGCGTGTTTCTGTTCGGGGACCTGCCGATCTACGTCGCACCCGATTCGGTATCGACCTGGTCGCAACCCAAGCAGTTTCAGCTCGACTCCGAAGGCCGCCCCGCGGTGCTCGCCGGGGTGCCACCGGACTATTTCTCGGCCGACGGGCAGCTCTGGGGCAATCCGCTCTACGACTGGCAGCAGGCCAAGCAAGACCGGTTCGCGTTCTGGCGCGCCCGGCTCGCGCAGCAATTGCAGCGCTTCGATCTGGTACGCATCGATCATTTTCGCGGCCTCGCCGGCTATTGGGCGGTGCCGGCCGGGGCCAGTACCGCGCGCGAGGGACGCTGGGAGCCGGCGCCTGGTCAGGCGCTGTTTCGCGCCTTGAGCGCAGAGCATTCCGAGCTGCCATTGGTTGCCGAGGATCTCGGCGTCATCACGGCCGACGTCGAACAGCTGCGCCGCGACTTCGGCTTGCCGGGTATGCGGGTACTGCAGTTCGGCTTTGACGGTTCGGGCGACAACGCGCACCTGCCGCACAACTATTCGCGCGACGTCGTGGCCTATACGGGCACGCACGACAACGACACAACGCTTGGCTGGTACCGGAGCTTGTCGGCTGAAGAGGCCGCGCGCGTGCAATTTTATTTGCGCACCGACGCCGAGCACCTACTCGAAGCGATGCTGCGTGCCACACTGGGTGCGGTCGCCCAATTAGCTATCCTCTCGGTCCAGGACCTGTTGCAGCTCGGATCCGAAGCGCGCTTCAATACGCCAGGCACCGCCGAAGGCAACTGGGCCTGGCGCATGCCGCTCGCAAGCCTGACCGCGCCCCTGGCGGCGCAATACGCTGCTCTGAATCACGTGTTTGGCCGATATCGCGGTGCGGATCAGCGCGCTGCAGCGGGGTGATGCATGACAAACCGCCATAGCAGCCTGACGCTGGCCGGGCTGCTCGCGCTATGGTGCGTTATCGTGTGCGGCTGCGCCGCGATGCTGCCGCGGTTGCAACCCCCGAGCCTGACCGTCACCGGCATCGCATTCGCCGGAGGCAGCATGCAGCAGCAACAGATGCACCTCACGCTGCACGTCGTCAACCCCAACGCACGCGAGATTGCAATCCGAGGCATCGACTGTACGATCGAGCTCGAGGGCCAGCCGTTTGCGCAGGGCTCTACCGAGGCCGCCTTCACGCTGCCGGCATCGGGCGAGACCGACTTCGGGCTCAACGTGACGGCCAATCTCAATAACGCGCTGGTGGCGCTGGCCGGCGGCCTGGGTCACAAAACGGTGGACTACCACTTATACGGGCAGGTCCATTTGGGCGGTGGCCTCGTGCGCACGATCCCGTTTGACCAGGAGGGTCGCGTGCGGCTTTAGACGGGCGCCTTCAGCAGCCGCTCGTAGCTCTCGACGTAGTGCGGCACCTGCCGGCTCCAGGAAAAATCCTGCGCCATGCCGTTGCGAACCAGCCGCTGCCAGACCGCCGGGTTCTGGTACCAGTCCAGTGCGGTGCCGATGGCCCAATTAACCGCGTCGGCGTTGTAATCGTTGAACACCACGCCGGTGCCCTCGCCGCTGGCGGCGTCGAAGTGCTGAACGGAATCGGCGAGGCCGCCGGTGCGCCGTACCACCGGCACCGTACCGTAGCGCAGGCTGTACATCTGATTCAGCCCGCACGGCTCGTAATGCGAGGGCATCAGGAACATGTCGCTGACCGCTTCGATCCAGTGCGCCAGCTCGTCGCTATAGCCGCGATGAAAATGCACGCGCGCCGGGAACAGCTGCTGCAGCCGCGCGAAGAAGGCCTCGTAGCGCGGCTCGCCGCTGCCGAGAGCCACCAGATTGAAATCACGCGCCGCCATGAGCCGCGGCACGGCTTCGAACAGCAGGTCGAAGCCTTTCTGTGTGGCCAGTCGGCTGACGATGCCGATCAATGCCGTGCGGGAGGCAGAGTTGAGCCCGAGCCGCTGCAATAGTTGTTGTTTGAGGGTAGCCTTGACGGCAAGGTGATCGGGGTCGAAATGCTGCGGCAGGTAGCGGTCGTGGCGCGGGTCCCATTCGTCGTAGTCGACGCCATTGAGTATGCCGACGACGGCCGCGCTGCGAGTGCGCAGCACGCTCTCGAGGCCCATGCCGTACTCAGCGCTCTGAATCTCTCGCGCGTACGTCGGACTCACGGTCGTGATCAGGTCGGCATAGGCCAGCCCCGTGCCGAGCAGGTTGATGTAGCCCGCGGCAAGGGCGTGTTGATCGAGCCGCGAGGCTTCCCCAAGGGGCAGCAGGTCGGGCAAGGCTGCGGCGCCGATGATGCCCTGGTAGCCGATGTTGTGCACCGTCAGTACCGTGCGCGCGCCTTGAAACAGAGGATCCGGGGCATACACGGTGCGCTTGAGCAGCGTGCCCAAGGCCGAATGCCAGTCATTGAAGTGCATGATCTGCGGCGCAAACCCCAAGCGGTGGCAGCACAGGAACGCCGCGTGGGTCAGCAGCAGGAAGCGGCGGTGCTCATCCGCATCGGTCGTATAGAATGCGGGCCGGTCATAGCAGGCGGGGCAATCGATCAGATACACGAGGTCCTGCGTGCCGGGCCCGCGCGGGGTCAGCACCGAGAAGTCGTAACGCTGCGGCCCGAGCTGCAGCGACAGATTCTGCAGCGCAGCGACCGCCTGCAGAGCGAATTCATCGCGTCCAATGCTCGAGTAGGCCGGCATGAACAGCCGGATGTCGTGCCCATCGGCATGTAAGTATTTCAGCAGCGCGCCGGAGACGTCGGCCAAGCCACCGGTCTTCGCATACGGCGTCATCTCGGAAGTGACAAAACAGATCCGCAGCGGCATTAGAGGATCATACCGCAGTGCGAGACGGCCATCCACGATGCGACTATGATGAACCCCATGCGCGCCGTGGTCGTTTACCTGACGCTGCTGCTGTTGCTTGCCCTCTCGATCGGCGCCGGCATCATCGCGTCGGATTGGCCGCACTGGTGCGCTCGCTGGCACTGGTGCGCGCAGGATTGGCCGCGACGCCGCTGAGCGCTGGTTCGCGCTGGCGCGGTCGCGGGTGTGCGCGTTCAAACTGCTAAAATGGCTCTTGTCCCCACCAGCAGCCGATCATGCCCACTAGTCCCTACGCACAGCTCGAGCAGGAATGGCGCCGTCTGCACGCGTTTTACGGCGCGCTGGCGTTGTTGCGCTGGGATGCGGCCGTCATGATGCCGCGCGGTAGCGCCGAGGTGCGCGGTGAACAACTCGCGGCGCTCGAGACCGAACACCATGCGCTGTTGACAGCGCCCAAGATCACACGCCTGCTCGATCGGGCACAGGCGAATGCGGCCGGCCTGGAGGACTGGCAGCTGGCCAATCTGCGCGAAATGCGCCGCGCGCGTGATCACGCCATTGCGACGCCGGTATCGCTGATCACACGCCTGACGCGCGCGACGTCGCGCGCTGAAGTGTATTGGGCCGAAGCTCGCCGCGAGAATAATTTCGAGCTGTTCGCACCGCACCTCGAAGAGGTCGTGCACTTGGTGCGCGACAAGGCTGCGCTGCTCGGTCAGGCGCTGGGCTTGTCTCCCTACGACGCCCTGGTGGATGAATTCTCACCCGGCGTAACCACCGCCGATATGGAGGCGATCTTCAAGGCGCTCTCGCGCCGCCTGCCGAATCTGATCAGGGAGGCATTGGCGCTGCAGGCCGAGCGCCCATCGCTGCCCATCAGCGGCAAATTCGCGGCCGGCAAGCAACGCGCGCTAGTGATCGAGGTCATGCGGGCGATCGGCTTTCCTTTCGATCGCGGACGTCTCGATGAGAGCGAGCATCCCTTCACCGAAGGGGTTCCGGGCGACATCCGCGTGACCACTCGCTTCGACAGTACCGATGTCTTCTCAGGCCTGCTCGGCGCGATGCACGAGACCGGTCATGCGATGTACGACCTTGGGTTGCCGCAGGCCTGGCGCGATCAGCCGGTCGGGCGCGATCGCGGCATGGCACTCGAGGAGAGCCAGTCGCTGCTGCTCGAAATGCTCGTCGGCCGCAGCCGGGCTTTCGTGCAGTATCTGCGGCCGCTGCTCGAGAAGCACTTCGGCATCACCGGACCGGAGTGGGAAGCGGAAAACCTCTACCGGCGGCTGATCCACGTAAAGCGCAGCCTGATTCGCGTCGATGCCGATGAATTGACCTATCCGTTGCATATCCTCTTGCGCCATGATCTTGAAAAGAAGCTGCTGTCCGGCGAACTCGCGGTGCGCGAACTGCCTGAGGCCTGGAACGCAGGCATGGAGCAGCGCCTCGAGGTACGACCCGGAGGTGCCGCCGAGGGTTGCCTGCAGGATATTCACTGGGCGCTCGGCTCCTTCGGCTACTTCCCCTCCTATGTCCTGGGCGCGGTGATCGCGGCGCAGCTGTGGGAGAGTCTGCGCAACAATGCGCCGGACATCGAGCAGCAGATCGCGCGCGGCGAGTTCGGCGGCCTGTTCAGCTGGCTGCGCGAGAACGTGCACGCCCTGGGCGCCAAGGTGACGGTCAACGAACTCATGAAGCAGGCGACCGGGCAACCGCTGTCGGCGGCGGCGCTGCTGCGCTACCTCGAAGCGAAGTATCTGGAGGGCGCGCGGTGACGGGCAGTAGCGCGACGCTGCGGCGCCTGGGCGCGCAATTGCGCGGGCTCGCCGGCAAGGCGATCGATGATTACGGCATGATCGAGGCCGGTGATCGGGTCATGGTGTGCCTGTCCGGCGGCAAGGATTCCTACACGATGCTGGATCTGCTGCGCTCGTTGCAGCGCAGTGCACCGGTGCCGTTCCAACTGATCGCGGTCAATCTGGATCAGAAACAGCCGGGCTTTCCGGCGCAGGTGCTGCCGCAATACCTCGAATCGATCGGCGTGCCCTATCACATCATCGAGCAGGATACGTATAGCGTCGTCAAGCGCGTGCTGCCCCCCGGGCGCACGATGTGTTCTCTATGCTCGCGGCTGCGACGCGGAGCGCTATACCGTTTCGCCGGCGAGCATGGCATGAACAAGATAGCCCTCGGCCATCATCGCGAAGACATCGTTGAGACGCTGTTTCTGAACCTGTTTCACGGCGGACGGCTCAAGGCGATGGCGCCCAAGCTGCGCTCGCAGGATGGCCGCCACATCGTCATACGACCCCTGGCATACATCGCCGAACGCGATATCGCGCGCTATGCTCACGGCATGGGCTTTCCGCTGATTCCCTGCACGTTGTGCGGTTCGCAGCCGAATCTGCAGCGCCACGCAGTCAAGCAGATGCTGGCGGACTGGGAGCGCGAGCACCCGGGACGCATCGAATCGATCCTCTCGGCGCTGCGTCACGTCGAACCTCAGACGTTGGCCGACACGAGGCTGGTCGATTTCGCAGCGCTGCGCGGGCAGTCGGTGCCGCAGCCCGACGATGTGGCGATCGACGTATCGTCCTGAGCCTTGAGCCGATGCGTCGGCCGCTCGCGAACAGCTACTGGGTGTTGCCGGGCAGCTTGCTGGCCGGCGAATACCCGTCCGGCAACGCGCCAACCGACACCCAGCAGCGATTGCAGCTGCTGCTCGCGGCTGGCATCGACGCCTTCATTGACTTGACCCAGGCGGGCGAGCGCCCGGAATATCAATCACTGCTGCCGCCGCATGTGCAGTACCTGCGCGTCCCAATCACCGACTCGCAGGTACCGGTGGACTTTGGGCAGATGCACGCCATCCAGACGCATCTGCAGGTGGCGCTGGCCGTGGGCCGGCGCATCTATGTGCACTGTCGCGCCGGCATCGGACGCACCGGCATCGTTATCGGCTGTTATCTGACCGAGCAGGGGCTGGACGGTGCCGCAGCGCTGCGGCAGCTGAATCTGCTGTGGCGGCAGAGCGCGCGCTCGGCGAGCTGGCCGGAATTGCCACAGACCTCGGAACAGGCCGAGTTCATCCTGGCTTGGCCGCGTCATCGGCAGCTCGGCGCCGAGGCGCCGGCTTTGACCGCACTGCGCGGTCTGCGCGCACGCTTTCTCGGTACGCTTCTCGGGCTCGCGGTCGGCGATGGGCTGAGCGCGGCGAACTCGGATGAGCGGACACCCGGCCACTGGACGGACGACACCGCCATGGCGCTGTGCCTGGCCGAGAGCCTGCTCGAGAGTTCCGGCTTCGACCCGCAGGATCAGTGGCTGCGCTACGCACGCTGGCAGCGCGACGGTCATATGTCGGCGAGCGGCCAGTGCCTAGGGCTCACAGCCGCCACCGCCCAAGCGCTGGCCCTCCCGCGCTCGCCGGCCGCGCTCGAGCAGGCCGCGAGCACAGAGGCAGCGCCGCTCTCGCGCGTCGCTCCGGCGGTGCTGTTTTACTTCGCCGAGCGCTCTACGGCGATCGTTCAGGCGCAGGCGGCCGCGCAGTTCAGCGATGCCTCGCCCCTGGTGCGGGATGCCTGCGGGGTGCTGGCGGCGATGCTGCATGCGGCGCTGTGCGGCGAGCCGCTCGAGCAGGTCCTGCACCCGGTCGCAGTGTTGTCCGGCGCACGTGCGCTGGATGCGCGGGTGGCCGCCGTCGCCGCCACCGATCCGATGCAATTCCCCCGCACAGCCGAGCAGCCCGCACTGCGGGTGCTCAGCTCGGCCCGCTGGGCGCTCGCGAACGGGGGCAACTTCCGCACCGGCGCGCTGCTGGCGGTCCGGGTCGGCGAAGATGCCGACGTGATCGGCGCAGTCTACGGGCAACTTGCCGGAGCGCTCTACGGCCAGAACGCCATTCCCGCGACCTGGCTCGCAAGCCTGGCTCGCCGGCCGTTAATCGAGGAGATAGCCGAACGTCTGCTGACCCGGGCGCTGGCCGGTGTGCTCTGAGCGGACAGCGCCGCGGCGATTGGTTAGAGTCTGGCGATGCCCTCGAGCCTCCTGAATCCGCGCCGTCGGTCTGCCCTCCGGGCGCGCAAGCTCCCGTGGACGCGCCTGAGCGATGAACAGTTGCTGCGGCTGCGCATGTGCGACCTGCAACTCGATCTGCACCGCTCGCCGCTCAAGCGCCACGTCGATCGGCTCTACAGCGAGCTCAATGAGCGCGGCATTCGGTTCCGGCCCCACGTCTGGCTGTCGGAGGAATGGTTTTCGCCCGACGGTGTGCCTGGCATCGCGGTGCCATTCTATCTGGCGCACCCCCGCCTGATGCGCCTGGAGCGCAAGATGACGCGTGAGGTCGAGGGCGGCAACGTCAATTGGCTCATGCGCATCCTGCGGCACGAGGCAGGGCATGCGATCGACTCGGCCTACCGGCTGCGGCGCCGAGCCTACTGGCGGACGCTGTTCGGGCCCGCCTCCCGGCCGTATCGCTCGCGCTATCGGGCGCGACCGGCCAGCCGGCACCACGTGCAGCATCTGGGTGAGTGGTACGCGCAGAGTCACCCGACCGAGGATTTTGCCGAGACTTTCGCGGTCTGGCTCGCCCCCCGATCGGGCTGGCAGCGCCGTTATGCTTCCTGGCCGGCGCTGCGCAAGCTACGCTTCGTGCAGCAATTCGCCGGCGAGCTCGGCGCGCACCGCCCGCCAGTGCGTTGCCGCGCCCGCATCGAGCCGCTCGATGTGAACCAGCGCACTCTGGCGCAGCACTATCGCAGCAGGCTGGCACGCGAGCGCAGCCGGCGCGGCCTGCTGGCCGACCGGCTGCTGAAACGAGTTTTCAGCAACGAGCCCGGTCGGCGCGCCCTGACCACGGCGGCCCTGCTGCGCTCGCACAAGGCGAGTCTGCGCTCCTCGATCATTCGCGATACCGAGGTGGATCGCTACGTCGCACATCAGATCCTGCGCATTGCGATCGATCGCAGCGATCGGCTGCAACTGTACGTCCAGGGCGCGCAGCGCGATGCGCTGCGCGAGACGCGCACGATGCTGCGCAGCCTCGCGCGGCTATATATGCGAAGCCCCGGATTGCGCCTGCGCGCATGAAAGCGCTGCGCACCCTGGTGGTGGTGCATACGAGTCTGCTGCCTCCCGACAGCCTGGAAGGTTACAGCGCCAAGGAAATCGACGAATGGCGCACCGAATACGACGTGGTTTCCACTCTGCGCGCGGCCGGACACGAGGTGCAGACGCTCGGCGTGCTCGATTCGCTGACCGAGCTGCGGGCGGCCCTGATCGATTGGAAGCCGGAGGTCGTGTTCAATCTGCTCGAGGAATTCAACGGCATCGTCACCTACGATCAGCACGTGGTGGCCTTTCTGGAGCTTATGCGCGCGCCCTATACCGGCTGCAACCCGCGCGGGCTGCTGCTCTCGCGCGACAAAGTGCTGTGCAAGCAGCTGCTGGCATTCCACCGTATCCCGACCCCGCAGTTCGCCGTATTCCGTCGCGGCCAGCGCTTTGTCGTGCCGCGCCGCCTGAATCTGCCATTGTTCGTGAAGTCGGCCACCGAGGACGCCTCGCTCGGCATCGCGCAGGCTTCGGTGGTCGATGACGTTGCGCGCTTGCGCGAGCGCGTGCAGTTCATGCACGAGCAGATCGGATCCGATGCGCTGGTCGAGGAATACATCGAAGGCCGCGAGCTTTACGTCGGGGTGCTGGGCAACGAGCGGCTTACGCGGCTGCCGGTGTGGGAAATGCGCTTCGGTTCAATCCCCAAATCGCTGGCGGCGATTGCCACGCGCAAGGTCAAGTGGGATCGAGCCTATCAGCAGCGCTACGACATCACGACGCGCGCTGCCGAGGAGCTGCCGCCCGCGGTGCTGCAGCGCCTCGATCGGCTCTCACGCCGCATCTACCGGGCGCTGCATCTGTCGGGCTACGCCCGCATCGATTTTCGCGTGCGCGATGACGGCAGCATCTTCATGCTCGAAGCCAATGCCAACCCGAATCTGACCGGCGAGGAGGACTTTGCCGAGTCGGCGCGCGCCGCGGGTATTGACTATCCCACGCTGCTAGAGCGCATCATGGCCCTCGGGCGCGGTTATCGCGTGGAATGGCGGAATTTCGATGCCTAAGCAGATCCTGACGGATGTACCAGCCTGCAGCGCAAGGGCGCCGGGGCGCCGTATGGCACGGCTCGGCCTCTCGCTGGCCTTCGCTGCGCTCGGGCTGTCGGGCTGTGCCCATCAGCAGAGCAAGCCCAAACAGGTGCCGTTCGAGGAGCTGCAAGCGCGACTGGCGGGCCGCTACGACAACGCCGCGCAGGCCCGGAGCGATGCACAGGCAGGAGTGGCCGACCCCCATTCAGCGCTGGACCTGCTGATCGCCCCGGCGCGCGCCGCGCTGATCGGACCGGCGACGTTTTACGTGCGCCAGACCGCCGCCGATGATCCGCGGCGCGTGCTCTCGCAGCGGATCTGGGTACTCGGGCGCACCAAAGAATTGGCCAAGGATAAGGATAAAAAGATCCACCCTGAGTACATAGAGCAGCATATCTATGTGTTCAAGGAGCCGCAGCGCTGGGCAAACGTGGCCGACGAGCCGGAACTGCTGCAGTCGCTCGAGCCGGAGGATTTGCGACAGTTGTCGGGCTGCGAGCTGCTCTGGAGCAAGGACGACTCCGGCTTCGAGGCCCACCGCAAATCCCAATCCTGTGATCCAGGGAGCCACTCGCAGGGCCTGCTGCTCGAACAGCGCATCGAGCTGCGCGAAAATCAGCTCGCGGTGGTCGATCAGCAGGTGGGCCCGGACGGGTTGCTGGCACTGTCCGGCTCGCAGGAAGATCCGTTCTATCGTTTCGTGCGCCGCGGCGACGCGAACTGAGCCCCTCCAGGAGCAAGCACGACATGGCGGCCGAGTTCGGCCCACAGATCGCGGAAGTCGGTGAAGTGGTGCGTCTCGCGGTCGCGCCCGTGTTTCTGCTCTCGAGCGTCGGGGTCACGCTCACGCTGTTGGCGGGCCGTCTGGCGCGGGTCGTGGATCGGGCGCGCGAGCTCGAGCTAGGCGAGAGCAAAACTCACGAAAGCGACTTGAGCGACCTCGGCGAGCGCCTGTCGACGTTGGAGGTGCGCGCGCGACTGCTGGGGCGTGCGATTGCGCTATGCACGATCTGTGCGCTGCTGGTGTCGATGGTGGTGGTGGCGCTGTTCCTCGGCGCACTGCTGAATTTTCGTCTGGCGCTCATCATTTCGATACTCTTCATCATCGCCATGGTGAGCTTCATCGGCGGTCTGTCGTTATTCCTGCGCGAAGTATTCGTCGCCACGCGGACGCTGCGCATCGGCTTGCACGAATCGCGGATGCGAGTGCGCGGCTAATCGTGCACGCCATATCCGGCTGAGCGGTTGTGGGCCGGCGGCGACATCGCGGCGGCAGCAAATAATTTTTACCGAACCGTCGCGCGCCGCATGCTCGCCGCGACTTCGCGATATCGCCTTAAATTCCCGATCACGAATGTGAAATGCAGCATGTTTGTCGTGACTGTTAGCAGTCTGTGTCGGCGGCTGCCAGGCGGGCAGGGTTTTTGCAAGATAAAATCGTGATCCGGTTATCTAAGGCTGAGCGGCTTTCGTGTTCAACTTGATCAGTGCATGCGGAGCCGCGGTTTTCGAGGGAACAAGTCATGCAGCAATGTGAGCACAATGGTTGTGTCCTGACAGTCGCCAATCTGCGCGAATATTTTCATGATGCATTACGCGGTGCGCTGGCGCACCAGCATGTCGCGGTCGAGGATCAAACCGAGCAATATGTGGTCAATCTGCTCACGCTGTTCTCGCGCTCGGAGCAACTTTACCAGCAGACTGCGAGCGGCGTGCGCCTCAAACCACTGGTGCAGATGCTCTCTGAAGCGCTCGAAGCCCCGACGGCGCAGGAGCGCGAGCGGGCTCTGCAGCGGCTCGGTGACGTCTCGCTGTTCATCGCCGGGTTCTTCGCGCACAGCTTCGCACGCAAGTTGATCGACATCGATTACCACATCGCGATGGGCGGAGGCGCCTACGGCACGCTGGCGGGCGGATTGTGCCGCGGCCGCAGGCAGGTGCTCGGGCGGGTGTTTGCCGAACTGGCCGCGAAATTTCTGCCATTGGTCGACGCCCTCGGCGAGATCAGCGATGCGGCGCGGCGCTACACCCAGGCTGACGTGTTGCGCCTGTACGAGCTGTGGCTCAAGACCGGCAGCCCGCGTGCGCGCAGGTTGCTGCGTGGACTCGGGATCGAGGCCACGCCCGTGGCGATCGCGCAGAACTGACCCATGGTGCTACAGCAATTGCAGGATCTGCTCGCCGGCATCTATGACCTGCCTACCGATTACCGCGTCTACGATTTCCTGTTCACCGAGCGCGAGCGGCTGCCGAGCCCGGTGCGCGAGTCCAATACCGACGAGCAGGTGCTGGTGCTCGATCATGGCGGCGCGGCCTCGGTAGGCTTGTTTCTCGACCCGCAGTTGCTCGAGCGCCTGAAAGCAGCCAATCCGCTCGAAGCGCTCAATGGCGGCAATCTGGCCGATTATTGGACGGCACTCGAGGGCGTGAGCCATTTCCTTTATCTGGCCTGGAATGCCGGGTACGACCGCGGCGTGACGCTGTTGGAACTCGAGCTGCAGGCGGAGATCGACAAATACGTCGCCAGCTGGTGGTTGTTGCGCGAGCAGGATCCCGGGCGCTATCCGGCCGAGCTGCACCATCTGCTGTTCGAGCGCGCGCGCATCGATCTGCGACTGGCGGGCGAGCGCAGCGATCTGTATCGCGCCGCCAATCAATACGCTGCGCGCTTCTGTCGCCGGCTCGAGCGGCAGCTCTCGACACACGCCGCGCGGGCTCGATCGGAGACGCTAGCGGAATTGCGCCGCTTCTATCGCCTGAGCCGCGAACGCAAGGTGACGCACATTCAGCGCCACAGCTGATTAGCGTGGCCTGTCCTTCTTCAATGCCGCGACCTGGCGTGTCAGACGTATCCATTCGGACAGCTTGCGCAGGTCGGTCGGCTTGGGCGGATCCCCAGCTGCTGGGTTGGACGGCGCCGCGTCGTACGGGTTGTAGCCCGACACGCCGCTCTTGATGCGAGGGGTCACGCCGCGCATATTTTGTGCGACCGTATCCTCCAGCGAAAAATCGAATTTCGAGTCGGCCGGGTTCGGATCGGATCGATCGGGATGGTGTTTGCTCACGATGTGAACAGCGTGGCGCTAGCGACGACTTGAGCCGTTATTGGCCTGCGAGCGCCGCGCGGGCCCGCAACAGCCCTAAGGCGGTTTTGCCGTCGGAAATATTCCCGTCAAGGGCACGCGCGCATGCCTCCTCTAGGCCGATCCAATGCACTTCAATCAGCTCAGCGGCCTCGTGGGCCATTTTGCCCGATTCCAGATCCTGGGCCAGGAACAAGTGTACCGTTTCGGTAAAAACCCCCGGAGAGCTCACATAAGGCCCAAGCGCGGTCCATTTGTGTGCGCTGGTGCCCGTTTCTTCGGTCAGTTCGCGCCGGGCGGTCTCGAGCGGCGGCTCGTGCGGCTCGAGTTTGCCAGCCGGTAGCTCCCAGATCCAGCCGCCGGCGGCGTGCCGGTACTGCCGAATCAGGCACACGCGGCGCTCGCTATCGATCGCGACGATCGCGGCTCCGCCGGGATGATGGATAATCTCCAGATCGGTGACATGGCCATTGGGTAGGCGCACCGTCTCGATATTGACCACGATCACCCGGCCTGTAAACACGGTACGGACGTTTTCGATGCTCATGGAACACAGCGTAACGGTTTGTGCCGAATGATTCCGCAGCTGCTGGTGCTCACGGGTGGCCCGGCAACCGGCAAGTCGCGGCTGGCAGCACTGCTCGCACAGCACTACGGCGCCTGCTGCTGCAGCAAAGACGAGATCAAGGAACTGCTGTTCGGTGCCCTGGGCGAGCGCGATGCGCAGTGGTCGCGCCGGCTCAGCAACGCCAGCTTCGCGCTGCTGTTCGCCTACGCCCCGCGACTGCTCTCGGTGCAGCGTCTGCTGCTCATGGAAGGCAATTTCAGGGCCGGGGAGCACGAGGCGGCGCTGAAAGCGGTGCTGTCGGCCAGGGACGCCGACATGGCACAGATCCTGTGCCAGGCCGATGCCGCCACCTGCGCCGCGAGGCTTGCCGCCCGCGCCGCGGATCCGAGCCGCCATCCGGGCCATCGCGACCGGGAATTCGACGCGGCGGCCAGCCGCGCGAGCTTTCTGGCTTTGCCCGGCCCGCGTTGGGTGTTCAGCAGCGATGCCGCCGGCGAGAGCGAGTGGCTGGCGCTGTGCCGGCGTATCGATCGGTGGCGTGCCGAGCCACGGCCGGGAGTTTGCAAACAGTGAAAGGTTGCCGCGCCACGAATCCGGCCGTGCATTATATTGCGTGCCGATGCCTGCCGCCTCGCCCCTTGATAGCCTGAGCAAACAGTGAAAGGTTGCCGCGCCACGAATCCGGCCGTGCATTATATTGCCTGCCGATGCCTGCCGCCTCGCACCTTGATAGCCTGAATTCCGCGCAGCGCAAGGCTGTCACCTATGGTGAGCCTGCGCCTGCGAAGGGCTGGCGCGCCGGCCCGCTGCTGGTCATTGCCGGCGCCGGCACCGGCAAGACCAGCACCATTGCACACCGTGTCGCGCAACTGGTGCTGCACGGGGTCGACCCCGCGCGAGTGCTGTTGCTGACCTTCACGCGCCGCGCCGCTGCCGAGATGAGACGGCGCTCACACGAAATCGTGCGCGAGACCCTCGGCGATACGCTCGGCAACAAGGCCCAGGCAGTGCTGCAGCGCCTGGTATGGGCCGGGACTTTTCACTCGATCGCCAACCGGCTGCTGCGCCACTATGCGCGGCATCTGCAGCTCGAACCGACCTTCACCGTTATCGACCGGTCCGACTCCGCCGATCTGCTCGATGAGATCCGCGTCCAGCTCGGGCTGGCCGCTACGGTGCAGCGCTTTCCGCGCAAGGACACCTGCCTCGCGATCTATTCCTGGCGCGTCAACACGCAAAAGAGCCTGACCGAAGCGCTCGAACAGCAGTTTCCGTGGTGCAAGGACTGGGAAGAGGATTTGCGCAAGCTGTTTCGCGGCTACGTCGAGCGCAAGCAGCGCTATGCGCTGCTCGACTACGACGATCTGCTGCTCTACTGGCAACTGATGATGGGCGAGCCGCGGCTGGCGCAGGACGTCAGCGCCAATTTCGATCATGTGCTGGTGGATGAGTACCAGGACACCAACAAACTACAGGGTGACATCCTCTATGCCATGAAACCCGACGGCAATGGGGTCACCGTGGTGGGCGATGATGCACAGTCGATCTACTCGTTCCGTGCCGCCGCGGTCGAGAACATCCTGAATTTTCCGCAGCGCTTTACGCCCAAGGCCGAGATCGTCACCTTGGCGCAGAACTATCGCTCCACTCAGGGCTTGCTCGATGCCTCGAATGCGCTGATGGCCGAGGCTCCGCGCCAGCATCGCAAACACCTGCTCTCGACACGCGGCGCGGGAGGCCGACCGCTCTATGTCACGCTCGATGATCTGGGCGGACAGGCCGAGTACGTGTGCGCGCAGATCCTCAAGCGGCGCGAAGCCGGCGTGCCGCTCAAGCGTCAGGCGGTGCTGTTCCGCAACGCCAGCGCCAGCGACCTGCTCGAGGTGGAGCTGGCGCGCCGTAAGATTCCATTCATCAAGTACGGTGGGCTCAAGTTCCTCGAGGCCGCGCATGTCAAGGACATGCTGGCGGTGCTGCGCTGGTCCGACAACCCGCGCAATACCCTGGCCTCATTTCGTGTGCTGCAACTGCTGCCCGGCATGGGTCCGGTCAATGCGCGCAAATGCATTGATCTGCTCGAAGCCCAGGCGGGCTCGCTCGAGGCACTCAAGGGCTACTCGCCGCCGCAGCAGATGGCGGTCGATTACAGCAAGCTCTCGGCGCTGCTGCGTACGCTCGCCGATCCGCAGCGCCCCTGGCCGGGGCAGGTGCGACTGGTGCGGGACTGGTATCAGCCGCACCTCGAGCGCCTATATGAACACGTGCATGCGCGTCTCGGCGACCTTGATCAGCTTGAACAACTCTCGGGTCAATATCCTTCGCGCGAGCGCTTCATTACCGAACTCACGCTCGATCCGCCGCATGCCACTGGCGACCTGGCGGGCACGCCGCTGCTCGATGAGGACTATCTGGTGCTCTCGACCGTGCATTCAGCCAAGGGCATGGAATGGGACACTGTCTACGTGCTCAACGTGGTCGATGGCAGCTTTCCGTCGGAATTCGCCACCGGCCGCAGTGAACTCATCGATGAGGAGCGGCGGCTGCTCTATGTCGCGATGACACGTGCGCGCAACGAGTTGCAGCTGTGCGTGCCATTGAAGTTTCCGCTGGCGCAGCAGCCCAAGAGCGGCGACGGCCATGTGTATGGGGCCCGCAGCCGCTTCATGACCGAGAAGGTGCTCAAGACCATGGAGCCGATGGCATTTCAAGCCGCGCAACTCGGACAGGCGGTGGCGCTCGGTGACGGGGGCGCCTCGACGCTGGACGTGTCGGCGCGCCTGAAGGCGATGTGGTAGCGGCGCTCGCCGGCTGCTAGGGCTCGAGGTAGGCGTAACCGTTCAGCTCGTTCTCGTAAAAGCGCTTGAGGGCCTGGCTCTCGGCCACAGTCAGGCGGCCCTCGCGCACGGCGCGTTCGCAATCGCGTGCCAAGGCCGGCGCCAGCTCGGCCACGTCGTACTCCATGTACTCGAGCACTCGATTGGCGGTATCGCCCTTGACGATCTCCTCGATCCACCACCCGCCCTCATCGTGCAGCTTGATGTGCACGACGTGGGTGTCGCCGAACAGATTATGCAGATCCCCGAGGGTCTCCTGGTATGCCCCGACCAGGAAGGCGCCGAGGTAGTACTCCTCGCCGGGCACCAGATCGTGCAGTTCGAGCGTGCGCTTGACGTCGCGCGGACCGACAAAGCGATCGACTTTACCGTCCGAGTCGCAGGTGATGTCGGCGAGGACGGCCTTGCGCGAGGGCAACTCGCGCAGGCGATGGATCGGCATGATCGGGAACAACTGATCGATCGCCCAACTGTCGGGCAGCGACTGGAAGATGGAGAAATTGCAGAAGTACGTGTCCGACAGCACGTCCTCCAGGTCGTCTAGCTCTTCCGGAAAGCGATCGAGACGGCGGCAGCAGTCGCGAATGCGCGCGCAGCTGGCCCAGTACAGGCGCTCGGCCAGTCCGCGGAACTCCAGCGACAGCAGGCCCAGATTGAACATCTGCAGCACCTGATCGCGCGCCGTGAGCGCGTCGTGATAGCACTCGACGACCCGCCGCTCATCGATATTGCGATAGGCGTCGAGCAGGTCGCGCACCGGCTGCGGCAGAGCCTTGTCGCCGCCGTACTGGTCGGCCTCGCGTCCGGTGACCTCAAATCGATCGAGCGCCGAACGCCCCATGATGTTGAAGATCAACACGCTGTGATGTGCCGCGATCGCGCGTCCGGACTCGCTGATGATCAGCGGATGGGGAATATTGCGCGTGTTGCAGACATTGCCGATACGGTAAACCACATCGCTGGCGTATTCGTTGAGCGTGTAGTTCATCGAGGAGGCGAAATTGGTGCCGGTGCCGTCGTAGTCGATGCCGAGGCCGCCGCCGACATCGATGTACTCGAGTCCGGCGCCCATCAGTTTGAGCTCGGCATAGACATGAGCCAGCTCGTTGATCGCTTCTTTGACGCGGCGGATGTCCTGCAGCTGGCTGCCCGGATGGCAATGCACGAGTTTCAGGCAGTCCTGCATATCGCGCGCCTTGAGCGTGGCGAGCAGCTCGAGTATCTCGGTAATGAACAAACCGAACTTGGACTTCTCGCCGGCCGAATCGCGCCAGCGTCCCGAGCCTTCGGTCGCGAGCTTGACCCGAACCCCAAGCCTGGGCCGCACGTGGTAGTGGTCGGCGTGCCGCAACAGCAGCTCGAGCTCGGAGAAGTTCTCGATCACCGGAATAATGGTGCGTCCCAACTTGGTCGCGAGCACCACGGCCTCGATATAGCTCGAGTCCTTGAAGCCATTACAGATGATCGGACGTTCCGGCGCGGCCTCGGTCATCGCCATGACGGCGAGCAACTCGGGCTTGGAGCCGACCTCGAGACCGAAGCCGAACTCCTTGCCGTAGCGGAACAC
>OBLW0100000984.1_pt1 | contig 24516 bp, 15 predicted proteins | sample 1520161 | NCBI WGS metagenome assembly OBLW01 (sample SAMEA3539309, study PRJEB22396) | soil metagenome | biome: tundra; feature: field; material: soil | place: USA | collected 2010-05 | depth 0.15 m | reverse complement strand
GCGGTAAAGCGGGAGAGCGTGTTCAGGCAGTTCACCGTAGATTGTCTCCTAGCCCACACTCCGCCATCCCCCGCCACCACAAGCGGCACCGCCGCGATGGTCGCATCCTGCATGGCCGGCAGATTCAACAACATAACCAGCGCCACCCGGCGCACAGCGCAGTGGGAATCCCCTCCACCTGAACACGGTCGATGGCAAACTCTGGCGCAGGCGTTTGCGGCGGCCGTTCGGCCAGTGGCCTCTTCCTCGCTGTCTGGCACTTGTTCATCATCATTCCGACGCACATCAATATCTTGAGACGCTTACTGGTTGTTGGCCCGCTCAGTTCTCTAATCCGGTGGTCGGTCACCCACCCTTAAAACTTAGGAGTTCTCACGGCTCTTATCTACTGGCAATAGAGATAGTCCGGCACCGCAGGCACACCATCCCTCGCCGGTCGTAAACAATCGCGACCAGGATGTCCTTTATGCCAACATGTTCCACAAGGTGTTTGTCCAAGTGTAAACCTGAATTAGAAGGACGGCGTTGCACTTGCGTCGGAATCTCGATCTTGCCTTCCCAGCTATAGCATTTTCGGGATTGGTGTAGACCTACAGCATTTTCGAGTTGAGTGTTAACACAACTTCGGGTGCCCCATCCTTTGTGCGTTCTTTGCGCAAAGGGTGGGAGACCACTGACATCCATCGCAACTGGAAACACCCTGGCCGAAAGCGCTCTAAGGCACTTTGCTAAGTGGCTTTTTCCTCAAGAAAAAGCCACCTTTCAATGCTCTTAAAAAGTCTAGAAGTGAAGATTCGCGCAAGGGCGCCGGGCACGGGGCAACCGGCAGTGAAATTCGCCTGTTACTGCCCCTGTCGAATGGGGCAGTACTACTACCGGTTAAGTTTGGCTTTCTTTTTTGCCTCATCGGCCGCGCGGGCTTGGGCATCGAGCCCGCCTGTTGGGTCCTTGTGAAACAACTTGCGCGAGATATCCGGCCAGAACTCCTGCAGGGTTGCGCCGAACGTGCCCTCCAGGGTCACGGTCATTCCGGCTTCGAAGGTCTGCGCCACGCCGGAATTGCTGCCAGGGTAGTAGAGATTGGAAATCGCGCCCGAAATGATGTTTCCCCCAACGTTGGAGTAGTTTGGCTCCCACTTGCCGGTGTTGTCGTGTTTGCAGATAAAGCTGGTGGCCACAGCGTAGAAAAGCCGGTGGCGGGCGCTGCCGTGACCAAGCCGAAAGTAGCGCGGATCCTGGTGAAGGATCACGGGAAGAAAGGCGTTCCCAATCATGGTGGCGTCAAATGCGTCGAGATAGGCAGCTCCGGCACGCTTTGCATACCCCCCTGGGCCCCAGCCGAATTCGGGGTCGTCACCCTTGGCCTCGCCGATGCCAGCGACGATGAATGCAATGCCGAAGGCATACGGATCGATGGCTGAGCGAAAAGCGAGGCGGAATTTTTCCGCCGGAGTGAGGGATACGGCGTCATTGCGGTACGAGATGTTGAAAGCTGGAATGATGCCCATAACCCGCTGACGCTTCTGCTGCTTGATTTGCTCTTCGGCTTGCTGGTGCTTGCTCTCCTGGACTGCGGACTGCGTGGCGGGGGGTTGTGATGAGCTTGAGCTGCCTTGAGCAGCGGGGTCTTGAGCGGCGGTGGGTGGAACTGCGGAGCCTTCTACCGAAACCGAACCGGGCGCCGGCTGCTGAGTCCTCTGGTCTTGGCCCGCAGGAGTCTGCTGGCCAACGGGCTCAACAATCGCAACCTCGAACTGAGGCGTGGGAGCTTCGGGAAGATCCTGAATAGAAGCAACAAAAACCTGGGCCGGTTCCTGTGAGTAAAGACAAGAGGGGTGCCCCAAAAGAGCCATGCAGGAAAAGAGTGTGGCAGCGATCAATCGAGTACCTGGGAGCATCCATTCACCTGTCTTGGATTCGGTGCCCGTCTGCCCGTTGCACCCCGAAAGGCAAGCCGAGCGGGAGACTTCCGTTGAGACAATTCACTGTTCGAGGAGCCTTAGTTGCTGAGCGCTCCATGGGGCAAGAAATCATTACGCGTGGGAAAATCTCTTAGTTAGACGAAATACAAGGCTCGGAAGATGAAAGGATTTTCATTTCGTGAGGCCGACGGTCTGCTTCTAAGCCCAAAGGAGCCTATTTTCGTTGTCCCTTCGCTGGATCTGCACGCATTCTAGGGCAGTTTTCCAATTGGTATAGAGGGGCTTTGAAAGGGCACGGCCGGGGTACCCTCTGGGTCGCCGTGCCGAAAATGCCAAGGTTTTAATCGGGCTTTACAGCATTTTCGAGTTGAGTGTTAACACAACTTCGGGTGCCCCATCCTTTGTGCGTTCTTTGCGCAAAGGGTGGGAGACCACTGACATCCATCGCAACTGTAAACACCACGGCCAAAAGCGCTCTAATCGGCCTGGTGCAACCGCAAACGGAGATTTGAGGCATTCCTCGATGTACGGTGGCCTATCGGATTCTGGCTCCGTTCGACCGGCCAGCTGAACCCCCTTGCCGCCTCAGGATTTCTCTCGGAGTGCAAGGGCCGCTTCATCGAGGGTGATCATCAGGGTCATGGGATCAACCGGCGACGGCACGAAACCAGATTTGATATAGAACCGTTTGGCGCGCTCCGAGAGAGCGTGAACAAGAATGGCCCGAATTCCAGCAATCTCAGCAGCCTGCACGGTTCGCAAAACAGCGTCCCTCAGAAGTGCCGACCCGATGCCACTTCCTTGAAATCGAGCATCGATGGCGAGCCGTCCGATCACCATCACGGGCACCGGATTCGGCATGTTCCGGCGCACCCGGCCCGGCGCAAGCACGTGAGCCACAGCTCCAGCTGCGAGCGCATAGTATGCCACTACGCGCCGCCCAGCGCAGACTACGTAGGTTCGGGAAGCGCCTCGTTCCTCATTTTGAAGGGCCCTGCGCCTGAGCCAGTCGTCGAGTTCCGCATCGCCGCATTCGAATTGCGATAGATCGTGCGCCGCATTCAGCTTTTCCGGTGCGGATAGGTTTTCGGTCGGATCGCTCACTTGTCCCACGGCGCCTTCGTTTTGAGCAAACGGGCCAACCGGCGATTGCTCTTTGGCGGAGCATCAAGCATGGCCATGAAACGCCGGAAAGCTTCATCTTCCAGATTGAAATAGCGCCGGTCGAGCAAAACGGACTCCGCCTCGCGGCATGCCGCTTCAAGCATGAAATCGGAGCGGTTCCGGCCTTGCGCCTCCGCCGCCCGGTCGATCAGCGCCTTCTGGTTCCGGCTTACGCGAAGATTGATGTTCTCCGCGCGGAGTCTGCTCGATTCTGGAACTGTGGTGCCCATGGTTGACCCTCCATCTGTATCTACAATCAATGTACACCTTTGTGCGTACATTGTAAACACAAATGATGTCTCACACCGCAAAATCAATAAACCCGCGCTCTGGATCGGTCGAGACCAGCTTCACGGTCACCCGATCGCCCACATCCAGACCTTTGCCGCCACTCACGACCTTTCCATCTACATGCGGATCCAGAGTGCGGACGAAGGTGCCGTAGTTGTTGACGCCGGTGACAATGGCCGCGAAGCTCTGGCCGATACGCGGGTGCAACACGACAGCGGCAATCCGCTTCTGCATTTCGCGCTCCACCTTGCGGGCGTTGTCTTCCATCAGCGTGCAGCGCGCCGCAATTGCATTGAGGTCGCCTTCGGAGTAAGGCTGCGGCCCATGGGCGAGGAAAGCCTTCAGCAGCCGCTGCGTCACTACGTCGGGAAAGCGGCGATTGGGGGCAGTCGAATGAGTGTAGTCCTGGACGGCCAGGCCGAAGTGGCCCGGTGAAACCTCGTTGGGTTTCACCAGCACATATTCGCCGGGCCCCATCAGCTTCACGACCGTCAGCGAGAGGTCGGGAAAGTGATCTGGGTCCTTCTGTTTCTGCGCCAGCAGAAAGTCGTTGAGAGCCTTGGAATCGGGCTGCGCGGGAAGGGTAGTGCCCAGCCCCGCTGCCACTTCGACAATGCGGTCCCAGCGCTTGGGGGTGCGCACGATGCGGCGGATGCTGGCCACGCCGGCCTGCTCAAAGGTCCGCGCTATCACGCCGTTCGCCGCCACCATGAACTCCTCAATCAGCGACGTGGCGCGATTCTTTTCCAGGCGCGCAATCTCGACTGCGTCATCCTTCAGCATCACTGGCCGCGTCTCAATGGTCTCCAGGTCGAGAGCTCCATGCTGGAACCGCCCGTCCACCATGCGCTTCGCCGCCGTATCCTGCAGTTTGAGTTGTGCTGCCAGATCGGCATTGGCCGCCACCTTGGCCGGCGCCGGGCCGCGCGCCTCAAGCCACGCACCCACGCCGTTATAGGCCAGTTGTGCCTGGTTGCGGACCAGTGCCCGGTAGGCCTTGCCGTCGGATGCGCTGCCCGCTGCGTCCACCGCATACTCGATGATCACCGCGACGCGATCTTCGTTCTCATTCAGCGACGTAATACCCTCGGAGAGCTCCGAAGGCAGCATGGGAAACACCTTGACGCCGGTATACACCGACGTAGTCTCGCTCTGGGCGTGGCTGTCGATGATGGTTCCCTTACTGACGCGCGCATCCACGTCGGCCACTCCCACTAGCACGCGAATGCGGCCGTCTGGCAACTGCTCGGCCCACTCAATCTGGTCGAGATCCTTTGACGTGTCGTTATCGATCGACGACCAGAGCAGCTTACGCAGGTCCTGGGCTCCGGGTACGGCAGGCGCCTCGGGATGCGCTTGTATTGCGCTCAACTCGGTGTCGGTGCCCTTTGGGAAATCCGGCTGGAAGCCGTGCTCGATCATGGTGGAATGGGCGGCGGCGACGAGATTGAAGTGATACGGATGACTCGTGGACATGCGCAAATCGCTCCTTGAGGGCGACATGCCAGCCTATCACTTCCGGGCAGACAGGCTTGTCCGGATTTGCACCAAATGCGAAGGGCGGCTGAAAACCCAGCCGCCCTTCGCATCCCATTTCAATATCGACTACAGCGGAACCAGGGTCGATGTATCTCGAAACCGCAGCATTCAAGTCGACGCGACCACCAAGGAGCGGCGACCAAGCATGAGGCCCAAAAGGACACAGCTACTCTGGTTCCGCTCTAAAGACCCAAATCGGAAAGTACCTTTGGCTTGGCTTCTTCCACGGCCAGCAGGTTGTGGCAATTCGCGCAGTCCTGCGTAATTGCCTTTCCGGCCTTCGACACATGGTCGCCATCGTGGCAGCGGAAGCAGCCCGGATAGCTCATGTGACCGATATTGTTCGGGTGTGTTCCCCAGGTCACTTTCATGTCCGGAAATACATTCTGGCTGTAGAGAGTTGCCAATTCACCTCCGGCAGCCTTTACGAGCGCAGCCTTTGTCGTCAGAACTTCTGGCTTTGACGATTGATAGAAAGCCACAAGCTGCGCGGGAATCTTGGCGCGCGCTTCGTCCTGGCTGGCGTAAGTGGTCTTCAACAGCTCCAGCCCCTCTTTGTGGACGAAGGGCAACTCCGTACTGATAGCGCCGTCGGCCATGGCCCGGTTGATCGCTTCTTCCGGTGTATAGAAGGTGTGCGACGCACGATTGTGGCAATCGATGCAATCCATTGTCCGGCGTTCGCCCTGCGGCTTGGCGCCGTTCAGCGCCGACGACGCAAACACCGTCTCGGAGCCGTCCGAGTTCTCCCTCTGCACCCAGGGAATAGTGCTGCGATCGCCGCTGGTGGCGATATATTCCATGTGATTCAGATGGACGCCGTGAATGCCCGACAGGCGCGAGAGTGAATCCTCTCCGCCCAGGTGCAGAACCAGCACGGTTTGGGATTCGGTGTTTTGCTCATCGTCGGCAAAATTCGACTTCACCAGCAGCTTCTCGCCCACAAACTTGGCCGGCGTATGGCAAGCCTCGCAGATTACGCGCGCCGGGCGCAGGCTCGTCACAGGGGACGGAATCGGAGTCGGATAGCGATCGAATGAAACCTCAAGAAGCTGCTTTGTGCCATTCACTTTGGCGTTGAAATAGGCTTGCGCGCCGGAACCAATGTGGCACTCTGCACACGCAACATGCGAGTGCGCTGAAATCTTGTAGGCCGTGTACTCAGGATGCATCACGTGGCAGGACTGCCCGCAGAACTCCGGCGAATCCATATAGGACGCGCCGCGATAACTCGCCATCGCCACCACCAGCAGGTTGACGATAGTTGCCACCAGTACGATGTCCAGGCCGTGACGGAACATCCGATCGTTGAGATCGATCTTGGGGAACTCGGCAGGAATCTGCCCGGCCTTCTGCAGTTTCTTGTGGCGTATAAAAATGCCTACCGGAATCAGCAGCAACCCGGCCACGAACAAGCCCGGCAGAAGCAGGAAGAAAATGATGCCGACGTACGGATTGTCGTTGAAGCGGCCGAACAGTTCCACCAGCCAGTAGGCGATCATGGTTACGCCGGAGGCGGTGGTAAGGGCGCCCCCCGCGAGGCTTATTGGATTGTTGCCGAAGAACAGCGCCGGGCGTACCCAGTGTTCACGGAATTTTTGGAACAAAGCCACCTTCATCCTCCGCATTTAAACGGACAGCCCGCCGAAGTCGGCGGGCCTTGTCGTGCATCCCGGTTTTGATTGTAATGCTTACTTCAGAGAGCGGAAGTAGGTGACCACGTCCTTGATTTGCGGGTCCGTCAGTCCAGCAACTGGCTTCATCTTGCCCTTGCCGTTCTTGACGACAGCAGTCATTTCGGCCACGCTCAATCCCTTGACTGAGGGGTCCGACGCCGGCTTCACGCCCATCATCTTGGCAATCCCGGGGCTCGGCGTGCCTGCCGAACCGTGGCAAGTGGAGCACTTGGCTTTATAGGTGGCTTCGCCTGAATCGGCAAAGGCAAGAGTGCCGGCCAGGGAAGCTGCCGCGGTCAGCACCAAAAGGGAACGCATCATCTTTGTCATCGTGAGACTCCTTGTGTTATTTGCGGCCTGTACACGCCTAGCAGCACCAGCCGGGTGAGTTCTTTCTCGTTCAAGTCCAACTGCCCGCAGCTTGCGGCCGTTGAAACAGCAATCGAAATTACAGCGAAAACCATCTTACGCGAGCCCGCGCAACCCTTTTTGAATTTTGGCGTTGCGCCGGTTCGTTCTTACTTTGCGAAGGTGCGGAAGTAATCTACCGAGTCCTTGATCTGCGCGTCGGTAATCTTGCCCTTGAACGACGGCATCTTGCCTGCGCCATTGGTCGTAACGGTAATCATCTTCGCCTCGGTGGAACTCTTCACGGCCGGATCGCTCGCCGGCTTCACGCCCATCGCCTTAGCCATCGCGGGGCTTGGAGTCCCTGCGGCGCCATGACAGCTCTGGCACTTCGCCTTGTATGTCGCTTCCCCAGACTGGGCAAAGCTCACGGCGCCGGCCAAAAGAATCACTGCGGCCAACGTCACCTGGAATCGAATCATCTTTCTCATGGTAAAACTCCCGAATGATAGTTGCGGCCAGTATAAGCGTGGGCGTCACCGGTCGTGTAAAGCTACTTCAAGAAATGCGTTTTACAACTCTGCTTCAAAACCACCCAGAACCGGGTTCCGCAATTCCGTCTCCTCAGGAAAATGGGTGGGCCGCTAAAACCCCTTCGCACGGCCCACCCCAAAAATCTTCAATTGGATGGCGATCTTGATCAGAACTCGTAATGCACTCCAAGCGTTACGTTGTTGGCGTGGAAGACGCGCGGTGCTGTTGCACCTGCGGTTCCTTCGGTCATACCCGTCGGAGCCCCGATCGTTGCGCAGGGCGTGATCGTCGCCGTGGGAGACGTTACGGTGCTACACAACGGTGAGCCGGAGGGTCCGCCTTCTCCGTAGCCGTAATAGTTGAACTGCGCTTTCCAGATCAGTCCGGGATGCATGGTGTAAGACACGTTCACAAATGGGGACTGGTACAGCGAGACCATGGAGCCGTTCACGTCGCGCGCGTCGTTGAAGAAGCGGCTGCCGTTCACGTCGCTGGCCGTGTAGCCCACATTCGAGTGAACTTTGTCGGTCGGATTATAGGAAAGCGACACCGATCCGAACTGGGTCGGCGCATCCATAAAGTCCCTGGCCATCCAGGTCGCGTTACCGGCGCAAAGGTTGGGTGCTCCAGAGGCGGTCACGGTGGCAGCGCCCACGACGTTGAGGGTGGCGGCGGTCGGAGGGACCGGCGCGCCGCTGCTAAAGCAGATGTTGGTGGCCGCGTACACGTCGCTGTACGCGTAGTTGAAGTTCACACTGTAGCGCTCGCTCGGAGCAAGTACTACGCCCATGCTGCCAATGCGGTTGTAGTCGATGTGGTTGATCGGGCCGTTGTAATTCGCATCGCCCGCAGACACGGCATCCTGGTTGTTGTTGGTGTTATTGTGCCGCTCGCGATCGCTGAATGATCCGGAGATAGTCGCCCAGCCATTCGGCTTGTAAAGCGTGTGTACCCGGAACTGCTTGAACTGCCGCTGGCCCACCGCGGTGAACGCGTTGTCCGCATAGCCTAATTCCGCCGAACCGTTCAGGTCCCATTCCTTCGTGAGATGCAGCCCCGCAGTGAAGACTCCGGCATTCTCCGTAATGGCGATCGTCCCGCTCACCGGGTCACTCACCACGATGGGAATCGGGCCCTGATGTGGAATGCCCTGACCGATGTTCCGGTTGCTGAATCGGTATGTCAGGGAAAACCGCGCGCGCGCCAAGGGATCCCAGCTCGCCGTCAGATTGTTGATCACGTACTCCTGACCGTAGTAGTTGTAGGTCAGCGTGCCATTGATACCGTGAGGCAGTGAGCCGGTGCCGGGCGTCAGCGGGCCGGAGTAGTTGATGGTTTGATTCGGCGCGCCGGGCGTCGAGAGTGTGGCTTGTGGAGGAATGATCGAGTTGCCTGGCTCGTGAACGCTGGAGTAAGTCGCCTGATCGGCAATGCTCACTTTCGGAGTCGCCCGCCACACGATGCCGTAATCTGCCCCAATGACCGCCCGCTGCGCCGTGGCGTGGCCGCCTGACCAGATGACCGAGCGAACTGCACCGTTCAGGCCCTGAGCGCTCTCGTAGTAGTTCGGCATATCAGAGGTGCCGCGAGTGTAGTGAACGTTGCCGTTCATGCTGATGTTCTTGATTGCCGTGCTCTGCAGACGAATCGTCCCGGTCGGTGTCCAGATCCGGGTCGGCTGGCTGCGAACATAGCTGGTCACCACCGCGCAAGCCGGATTGATGATCGGCATACCGCCGGGCTTGTTCGCGGGCGACAGGATCGTGTTAACCGTCGCACTGGTGTACGCGCTGCCCATGCTGCCTGTGTTGCAGGCCGCGATGCCGTAAGGCACAAAGCTCGTATAGTTGCCCAGGTAAGCAGGCGTTCCATCCGCCTCCTGAACCATGAAACCGTTCGGATCAAGCGTGAAGAACGTGTCCGACTTGTAGTGATTCGCCTGCATCTCAAAGGTGATCTTGGTTGCCGGCGAAGGCTTCCAGTCGACCGCGCCAAGGAAATCGTCGCTGCCGTTGCGCTCATACTGCTGCAAAAGCGCGTTGTATTTCATGATTGTGTAGGAGGGGCTGAGAGTCGGACCCTCCATGGTGCTATGAGAGTAGCCAAAACGATATGTGAATTCATCAAACGGCCTGAGCGTGAGGTTCGTGTCCGTCATCCGGCGAACGATGTTGAACATCACCGGCGACTTGTTCACCTGCGGCCAAGCCAGCGTGGCGGTCGGCGCATTAGACGGCCCAATGGGAATGGACAGTCCGCTGGGAATGTTCGGGTTCGCCAGCAGATCGTAATTCGAGTAGAGCCGGCCGCGCCGGAACGTGCCCGAAAACTCGTAGGCCTTCCCCTTCGAGGCATCCAGCTTGGCCATGATGTTTGGATCGCCGCCGAACCCCGTGCCAAATGCGGACAGATCATCGACCAGGCTGTGCTTGTTGCCCGGAAGCGCGTGCATCTCGAAGGACTCACCCTCGACACGCGGACCGCTTTGGAGATTCACGAGAGTGTTGTACATGGCGCCGCTGCCCGATTGATCGGACATGCGCCCGCCCATGTCGATCGTGTGATGAGTCGTATATCCATCCGGCGTAGAGAACTTTGCCTCCGGAGCCGGGACAACAGGACTCGCATCCTGAGCGACCGCGATTCCTGCCGTGGCGAGGAGCATGACTACTGCCATGCCGCCTGCAGTGCGGCGGACTTTTGCGGAAGAGGGCTGTTGATTAAGAAGCCCTGAAAACCAAACGTTATTTTTCATATGAAGCCTCACTTGAAAAAAACTCGCTCACCTTAAAAATTCTGTAACCTTCGCGCACCGTTGGAATTCGTGCCGCGCCGCCCGAAGGAAACGCGGCAGTGCTCCCTTAACGGACGAATGCCTGACTTGCGTTTGAGCCGTGGACCATTGTGTGGCAGGTCACGCACGGCGTCACTGTCGTTGATCCCGCGTCCAGACCGTGTACCCCGCCTGCTGAAAGCGGGCTGTGGCACTGGTTGCACAGCGTGGCAATCGACGGCATGTTCAGCAGCCGCGGATTCTGCGTTCCGTGCGGCGTATGGCAGGTCGTGCAGCCCTCAGCCCTGACCGGGGCATGCTCGAACGTGAACGGCCCGCGCACATCGGTGTGGCACTTGGTGCAGACCGCGTTTGTATCTTCAGTCGACCTGACATTGTTGGCTAAGAACGTCCCATGCACGTCGTGGCAGTCGGTGCACTTGACCAGGCCTTCGTTCACCTTGTGGTGTATAGGCATGTTGAACTGTGCCTTCTGGTCAGCGTGGCACTGGTAGCACAGCGCGGGCTGAGACGCCTTGAGCAGATGCTGCGCCTTTGCCTCGCTGGCGTGCACGCTATGGCAGCTGATGCAACCCACATTGGCCTTGGCGTGAGGCGAACGATCGAAGTTCGGATGCGCTCCGGCGTGGCAGCTCAGACACTTCTCATCCACCTCCTTCATTGAATGCTTGGCAGGATTGAAAATCTTGGTGACGTCCCCGCCGCCATCGACGTGAGCCTTCCCGGCGCCGTGACAGTTCTCGCATGTAGCCCCGTTGCTGCCGTGCATCTGGGCCATCTTGGTGTGGGGGTTGTCCGCGAATTTCTTGCCCACTTCCTCATGGCACGTGACGCAGGTGTCGGAGCCTACAAAGTCTCCCGAAGCGGCAGCCTTGGTCTGGGTGTCGGCCGCTTTACCCTTCGCAGGCGGGGCACCCGACGCAGTGACGCAAAGAACGCTGGCGCCCAACATCAACATTAAGAAAACTCGCAGTCCCAGTCTGTTTCCCTGAACTGCACCAATCGAAAATAGCGTTACAGGCCTGTCTTTATGCATGAAAAATACCGCCTTTGCTGCTCTCATCGCATCCCCCGGGAACTGTTGTTCCAGCGTTTCGGTTGTCGAACTTGGCGTTTCCCATCGGGAACGCCGGTACGGCATCTGGCTCGTTGGACCACTTTCTTGCGGAAGCTGCGCTTGTGCGGAGCATCACTACATGGCGTGAAGATTACTTTCTCGTCATCTAAGCTAGCGGTGACAGTCATCACACACCGTAAGTTGAGCAGTTTAATACAGTATTTCCTGTCACTTAGTGATTTAGCGCCTGCAGTTTCGCGGCCCCGTGATTTGCAAGATACAACTCATTATTTTTGTTAGATATACGGCTCTTTACAGACTGAAAAACGCCAGAATCCGAGGGGCGGCCATTTTCTGCAACCTATCATCCAGATCACATTGCGAAGGTACGAAGGAGATTACTTCTCCCCGGGGCTCCAAGGGGATGAGGGAATGACTGGTTGCTTCGCGCTCTCTCCGGATTCAGGGCCATTCACAATCGCTTCCGCAACTCAATCAGCAGCGGTACCAATGAGGACAACTTTTCGGGAAACGGCTCCGGCCTGAGCGTTGCGCAAAGAATAGGCGTGAGCCCCATCACATCTTCAGCCACCGCTGCTGCGGCAAACTTCCTTTAACGCAGAAGCCTCTTTTCCGCGGGTCCGAAGCTTCTTTCGCCATAACTGTTGGCCCTGCAACAATCTGCAGGGCTCTGGGAGCGACGAAAGCTAAGGGCTGCATCGGGACAGGGTGGGGCAAGACCATGGCGGAAGCTCAGATATCGGCTGAAGTACATACGCGGCAAAGGCACATCCCCCGGCCAGTTCCGGCTGGTTGTGCGGCTTGCTCCAATCGCCGTCCAGGTTGGTTCTGCTCTCTTGGAAGCGCGGTTCTGGCCGATCTTGAACTCGCCACCAGCACAATTTCTCTTCCGGCCCAGGCCTCGCTCTTCACCCAGGGAGAAGATGCCCGCTGCCTCTATCTCATTTGCAGCGGGTACCTTAAGCTGACCACCGGCCGCGCGGATGACAAGCAGATGATCGTCCGCGTCGCTGGTCCAGGCTCCATGCTGGGCCTGTACGCGGTTCTCTCCCACGGGCTCTACGAGGTTTCCGCTGAGTCGTTGACCACCGCCCAGTTGCGCCCCGTCGAGCGGGAAAGGTTCCTCAACTTCCTGCGCAGCCATAAAGAAGCACAAATGCGCGCTGTCCAGTGCATTTGCCAGGAATACCGCTTTGCTCTTCAGGACGCATGCCGCATCGCGCTCGCTGAAACCGTGGCCGCCCGCCTGGGACGGCTGCTCCTTGAATTGGCCAACCAGATTGGCGAGCACCTCGACGCGGGCGAGTTCCGCTTCCCGCTGTTGCTCACCCACGAGGAGATGGCCTCCATGACCTGCACCACCCGCGAAACTGTCACTCGCACCCTCGGCCAGTTCCGCAAGGATGGTTGGATTTCGATCGAAGATTCGCTGGTGACCCTCCATAACCCCGACCGGCTGCAGGCGCTCCTCTAGAGCGCTGCCTTGCCCCCGGCTCTCCCAAGTACATTTTTCGTGTCAAAAAGACGTGATACCGGGCGTTATCATAGTAAGTGGGAGTACATGCCACACATGACCCGTTTTTCTGCTTGTTTTTTTGCTCTTCTCCTCTCCTGCGTTGGAATTGCTCAGACACCGGCTCTTGGCTCGGCGCCTGATCCACCGCCTGCCTCGAGCTCGTCCTCAAATCAGCCCGCCGTCACCTCGACCCAAAGCCCTGAGATCGATCAGTTCCAGAAGATTGAGAACAACTGGTCCGATTCCATCAATCGGCACGACCAGTACGCTCTTGAGCTGGTGTTGTCGCCCCTGTTTGTCGACGTTGCGGCCAGCGGCGACATTACAACCCGCAATCAGCAGTTGGCCCAGGTGATTACCGGTGAGGACAAAACCATCTACCTCACCCAGAGAGTCATCACCGTGCGCATGCTTGGCGACATCGCCGTCGCCAACGGCACATACACGCTGCACCACAAAGTCAATGTGGCGCAGGTGGACGAGAAGGGCGTATTTACCCACGTCTTTGAGCGCCTTCGCGGCGGATGGGTTTGCGTTAACTCGCAGCGCACCGCGCTCCGTGAAGACAACAACGTCAAGACCAAAAAGTCCTCCAACACCGAGATGCCTTTCCACATCCCATTGTTCTCCAAGGGCGACAAGAACAATCCATAGGGCACCGCAGTTGATGCCCATCTGCCTCAGCTCCAGAAGACCTGTGCCCCCAATCCGTCCTCGATGGTTGGCCGGCGGGCTTTCATCGCAACGCTTGCCTATGCGATGATTTCTTTTCCCCGCAGGAGACTCAGAATGAAGCGGCTACTCGTATTTCTTCTCGTCCTCGCACCACTCAGCGCCCAAACCTACCAGCCCACCTGGGACTCCATCGATAAGCGTGCAACCCCAGCCTGGTTTACCGACGCCAAGTTCGGCATCTTCATTCATTGGGGCGTCTATTCTGTGCCCGCGTATGCTCCGGTGATCCCGGGCAAGCTCGCATACGCCGAGTGGTACTGGCACCAGATGACCGAGGGCCGCGATAACCCGAAGGCCAATGCCATTGAAACCGGCACATGGGCCTATCACCGGAAGATGTTCGGCGCAGATTATGCCTACCAGAACTTCGCGCCGCAGTTTCGCGCCGAGCTTTTCAATCCAGACCAGTGGGCAGCAACTCTGGCCGACTCGGGCGCAAAGTATGTGGTGCTGACCTCGAAGCATCACGAGGGTTTCGCCTTGTGGCCCAGCAAGGAGGCCTCTAAAACCTGGGGGCGCCCGTGGAATGCCGTCGAAATCGGTCCCAAACGCGATCTTCTCGGCGACCTGAGCGACGCCGTGCGCCGCAAGGGCCTGCGCATGGGCATCTACTACTCGCTCTACGAGTGGTACAACCCGCTCTGGCTCAAAGACAAGCCACGCTACGTCAGCGAACACATGTTCCCGCAGTTCAAAGACGTGGTCACGCGCTATAAGCCATCCATCATCTTCAGCGACGGCGAGTGGGAAATGCCTTCCGGCGATTGGCGCAGCCCGGAGCTGCTTGCGTGGCTCTTCAACGATTCCTCCGTCAAGGACGATGTGGTCATCAACGACCGCTGGGGCAGCGAGACACGCCACAAACACGGCGGCTACTGGACTACGGAATACACCGCGGGAATGAGCGGCATGGACCATCCCTGGGAAGAGAGCCGCGGCATGGGCTACAGCTACGGCTACAACCGCGCCGAGCGCCTGGAGGATTACCACACCGGGCGCGAGCTGGTGATCATGCTGGTGGATATTGTGAGCCGCGGCGGAAACCTGCTGCTCGACATCGGGCCCGGAGCCGACGGCACCATCCCCGTAATCATGCAGGACCGGCTGCACCAGATCGGCGACTGGCTCAAGGTGAATGGCGACGCAATCTACGGCACCAGGCCGTGGAAGTCTTCGCGGCAGTGGAGTGCGGGCGAAGTTCCCAATGTCTCCTACAACAACAGATTCGAGTCGGCCTACGACGTTTCGAAACTGGCGGCGAAGCCGGATCCCGGCAAAGCGGCGATCGATGCCTTCCTTACCAGCAAAGGCAACAGCGTCTACGCAATCCTACCCCGCTGGCCCGGCCAGAATTTTCTATTGAAAGACGTGACCGGCGTGAAGTCAGTAACTCTTCTGGGATCGGAAGCACCGCTGAAGTTCAAAGCCGCCTCGGGTGGCGTCACGATCGACCTTCCCCGCCTTCCCGACAACCTGCTCCACCAGCCAGCCTGGGTCCTCAAGGTGAGCCGATAGCACCGTAACCAGGTCTCTGACCGACAGTCTCCGTACCATCTCCCGTGCCCCATCCTTTCGCCTTTTTTCTGGCGAAAGGGTGGGATAGCACGAACTCCACCATAAAAGTTCAAACAATCAGCGAACTAGCTAGCCAGCTTCTTGGCCCCCTGCGTCTTTGCTCCCTGTATCTTTATCGAAACATGTACCAAACTCAGCGCCGCCGGAGTCACGCCTGGTATCCTGCTCGCCTGCCCAATCGTGATCGGCCGAACCCGCTCCAGCGTTTCACGCATCTCGCGCGAGAGCCCGCTGATGGAGCCGTACTCAATCCACTCCGGAATCGCGACAGCCTCCGCAGCCTTCAGCTTTGCAATCGACTTCTTCTGCTGCTCCAGGTAGCCGGCAAACTTGATCTCTGTCTCAACGGCCCGCACCTCATTGCGCAGCACGGCTATTTCCACCCGTCCGGTCGTTGAACGAAGATGATCGGGTGCCCTATCCATTCCGCGCTCTTTGCGGAATGGGTGGGAACTCAGAAGCTCGTTCAGTTCGGCAGCCATCTCCCGCAGCAGCGGATCTCCCATCAACTCTTTCCGCATCGCGCCAAGCACCGGTTCAATCGTGACTTCAGGCCGCTTCAGCAGTTGCGCCCACGTCAGTCCCGCAGTCGTTGTCAGTGCGCCGAACCCCGCCGCTTCAAGCTTCGCCGTGTCCACCTTGCCGGTAACGAGCATCCGCTCCAGCGCGCCCATCCGCTCCTGCTTCTGTTCGTACTCCGCCCAGGCCTCATCGCCAATCAGCCCCAGCTTCCGCCCATATGGAGTCAGCCGCCGATCCGCGTTGTCGATGCGCAGATGCAACCGGAACTCGGCCCGCGACGTAAACATCCGGTACGGCTCGTTCGTCCCCTTTGAAATCAAATCGTCGACCAGAATGCCCGTGTAACCTTCAGTCCGGTCCATCGTGAACGGTGCCTCGCCCTTCAGCCACAGCGCCGCATTAATACCGGCCATGATGCCCTGGCACGCCGCCTCTTCGTATCCGCTCGTCCCGTTAATCTGTCCCGCAAGATAAAGACCTGTGAAGGCCTTCACGCGCAGAGTGCGGTCGAGCTCGGTCGCATCCACGCTGTCGTATTCAATCGCGTAGCCGGGCCGCAGCATTTCCGCCTCGTCGAGCCCCGGAATCGAATGCACGATCTGCCACTGCACCTCCATCGGCAGCGACGTCGACATTCCGTTTACATAAACCTCGTGCGTATTCAGCCCCTCGGGCTCAAGAAAGAACTGGTGCTGCGTCTTGTCGGGAAACTTGACGATCTTGTCCTCGATCGACGGGCAATAGCGTGGCCCGATGCCTTCAATCCGTCCCGAATACATCGCCGACCGATGCACATTCTCGCGAATGATGCGCAGCGTCTCAGGCGTGGTGAATGCAATGTGGCAGCTTACCTGCGGCTGCACAATCTTCTTTGTCCTGAAGCTGAATGGCGTAGGATCCACGTCGCCGGGCTGTTCTTCAAAGGTGTCCCACTTGATCGTCCGCCCGTCCAGCCGCGGCGGCGTCCCTGTCTTCAAACGGCAAGTCCGCAGGCCCAGCGCCCGCAGCGCTTCTCCCAGCAGCACAGAGGCCGGCTCGCCGCTGCGTCCCGCCGGATACCGCTCCTCACCGCAGTGAATCAGCCCATTCAGAAACGTGCCCGTAGTAATAATGGTGGCTCCGGCCAGCAGCCTGCGCCCATCGCGCAGCTTCAGCCCCAGCACCCGCCGCCGCGGACGCACCGGTCGCGGAACTTCCGTCAGCTCGTCAACACCGTCGTCTTTCTGATCCCTGACACCTGATCCCTGATCCCTGTCGTCGATCACCAGATCCACAACCTCCGCCTGCCGAATGTGCAGCCCCGGCTGCGACTCCAGCACCTCCCGCATCTTCACGCGGTACAGCTGCTTGTCGCACTGCGCCCGCGGACTCCAAACCGCCGGTCCGCGCGAGGTATTCAGCAGCCGGAACTGAATCCCCACCGCATCGGCCACCTCGCCCATAATGCCGCCCAGCGCATCCACCTCGCGCACCAGGTGTCCCTTGGCCACGCCGCCCACCGCCGGATTGCAGCTCATCTGCGCAATCAGGTCCATGTTCATGGTGATGAGCGCAGTCCTCAGCCCCATGCGCGCCGCCGCCATCGCCGCCTCGCACCCCGCGTGCCCCGCGCCAACCACAACCACATCGTATTGTTCAGTAAATGCCATCGAATCGGGGAAAAAGCCCTACACATCCATTCTACGGAATCTGCGTTTGCGGTGCTGAAATGACCCCTTTGCTGGCATTTTTCCTTCATTGTCCTAAACAACTACTACCAAAAGACGCAGTCATCCTGAGCAGCCCGACTCGCCGCAGCAAGTTATGTCCACGGATGAACCCGTCCCGGATCGCCCCTCTCGCAAGAAGCTCCGTGCCCCATCCTTTCGCCTGCCCGGGGTCCCCACGGATAGGTCTTCATCCGTGGGGTGGTTACTGGCGAAAGGGTGGGATACCAAGTCACTCAATCAGCCCGTTCATCAGGAGCGAAGCGCAGCGCCGTCGAAGGACCAGCAATATTGGAATGTGGGAAGGTGAAACGCAGCCTTACGCCGCCCTTAGCTCCAGAATGATCGCCGCCCCGCGCGGGTCGAGGTTCACCGCCGAAGCCCGCCCCTTGTGGTCGCGCAGAATAGTAGCGCACAAGCTCAACCCCAGCCCCACCGTCTCGCCGCCAATCTGTGTCGGTGTAAACGGATCGAACGCGCGTTCGGGATCGAGGAACCCCGGCCCCGAGTGAGCCACCAGAATCTGCACCAGGTTGCCCTCGGCGGTTGCCTCCATGCGAATGGTCTTCGGCCCTTCAGGAATGGAAGCCGGACCCTGGTTCTCGATCGCCGCAATGGAATACTGCAGGCAATGCAGCACCGCCTGGCGCAGTTGATGCGCGCTGCAAAGCACCCTGGGCAAGGCGGGTGCAATGTTTAGTTGGAATTCAATCGAGCGCTGCAAAAGCTCGGATCGATGGAGCTGTTCCAAATCGGCCAGCAGCTCGGCCACCGAGATCGCCGCAAGCTGATCATTCTGCACTCGCGAAATGCGCGTCAGGCTCTCCAGCATGGACCGCATGCGCCGCGCCTCGGTCAGAATCGACGTAACGCCCCTGCGCTCCGGGGCGTCCAGCGCCACTGTCTCTTCCAGCAGCGAGGCGTAGCCCAGAACCACCGTCAAGGGATTGTTCAAATGGTGGGTTACGTTGCTGGCCAACTGGCCAAGCCCGGCGAACTTTTCCGAGTCAATGAGCTTTTCAAACGTCATGGTCTGGCTGCGCGTGGCCTGCAGCCTTGCCGTCAGCATTTCGATCGGCAACAGGTCGTCGGCACGCAGCGGGTCCTGCTGTAGTCCCTTGGAACTCCCTTGTGTAGGCCGCATTCCGGCCAGCAACAGCGCACCTTCCGTAATTGCGCGTCCCGTCATCGGCACCGCCAGGGCCTTGGTAAACCGCAGCCGTTTCAAGTCGTCGCCGGGCTTGAGCCAGGGTGTCAAGTCCAGGTTGAGCGTCTGGCTGTGTTCCACGGCGGACGGAGCCGAGCTGGGAGCCAGAAAATCCGCGGCGGGAATCCGCGCGGCCAATTTGCCCAGGGCCGCGACCGTCGCCTCGTCCAGCCCGGCAGACCCGGCCAGCCCATACCGGCCCGCGTTCTCAAGCAGCAGTGCGGCCTGCGCAAACCGGCTGTGCGTCACCACGACTCGGCAGATATCGCTCCCCTGGCGATCGAAGTCCTCCACCCGGCGCCGGGCAAGCATGAGATTCGTATAGGCTTCCAACTCGCGACGCGCCCTGCGCTCGCGCTCTCCGGCGACCCTGTTCAGGTCCAGCTCATCCTCCAGCGTCAGCATGATCATGCCCAGCGCCGCCACCACCTTCCCCATCACGATGACGTGAATCAGGTTGATGTTGATAGATGGATTGAGACCGATCGCGGGGACTATCTGCAAATCGGTGAGCGACCAGGCGACAAATCCCATCACGCTCAAAACCACGCCGGGCGAGAAACGCTGGAAGACGAAAGCCAGCAGCAACGCGGTCATCAGCAGGTTGTCGCTCTCAGCATAAGTGAGTGCCCATTCTGCTCCTGCGTGAAACCAGACCCATGAAGTCATGCTGCCCATCGAGGCGCAGAACGAAATCCCGAGCCAAACCGGCATGCGGCTCTGTGCCGCGCCCCAGAAAAGGACGACTACGAGGGAGACCATTCCCAAGGCGGGAAAGATCAGCAGCATTGACCCGCTGAGCGGGGTGCTTCGGAAGACCCCGAAAAAAAGAAGTGAAGCGATCACCAGCGGAATTGTGTAGGGAATGACGTAGAGAACTTGCAACCGTCCAATACGAAAGCGCAACGGAGTCAGCGAGGCGATAAAAAGCGCTGAACTGATGAGCATGGCGGTGTGGCCGCCCGCACCCATCCACGAATGTATCTGCCCGGTGAAACTCCACGGCCAATGAATGTACCGCAGAAGCATCGAGAACATCGCAAATACGAAGCCCAGAAACCACAGCAACGTGCGCGTGTCACGAAAGCGGAGATAAAGATATCCGAACGCGGGCAGCAGGAGGACACTGAGTGCTAGCGCGGGTGCATGGTAATAATCCGACATGAAAGCCTGAATCTCCTTCCGCCCCATAGTCTGGAACCGCAAGTTGGCTTGACGATTGTTGGCGGGAGTCCGGTATGATTCTCAGGAACGGCATGCGTCCCGCCTGCCACACGCCATTCGGTCGCGCCAGTGCCCCATTTCCCGACCCCTTATCTTGAGACCTCCCGGAGGCCACGTACATGCGTCTAAAGTTGCAGCGGGACCGGATACGCGCCGGACTGTACCGTCGCTTTCCGTCCATGCAAGCGAACTGCGCGAGGAGTTTAACCCCCTTGAAAAACCGTTGGTGGATCTTGATAAACCATCCCTTATTGATATTGCTGGCAGTCGCAGGCTGTACTCTGGCCGCGGCGGCGCAGAGCAAAGACAGCTTTACGCCCATGTCTTTGGATTCCGGCTTTGGGCATATGGATATCTCTGAGCCGCCCGTTCCTGAAGAACAGATCATCAAGCAGTTTGCCGCCAAGGAGAGCGAATTTCAAGACGCGCTCAACCACTACACTTATCGTCGCTACGCCCGCGTGCAGACTCTGGACGACGACAACAAGGTCGACGGCGAATGGTACGAAGTTGACGATGTCATCTTCGACTCCTCCGGCCGGCGCACCGAAAAAGTCGTCTTCGCACCGGGCAGCACCTTGCAGCGAGTCATGATGTCCCCCTCCGATCTGCAGGACATCTCGCACGGCTATCCCTTCGTTCTCACCACTGAAGACATTCCCCAGTACGACGTGAAATACGTGGGCCGTCAAAAAGTCGATGAAGTAGATTGTTACGTCTTCTCGGTCAGCCCCAAGGTCATCGAGAAAAAGAAGCGCTACTTCGACGGCCGCATCTGGGTTGACGCAACCGACCTGCAGATCGTCGTCACTAATGGCCGCATGGTACCCGACGACACCCGCAAGGGCAACGAAGATCTGCATCCCCCCTTCATGACCTGGCGGGAACAGGTGGACGGCCACTACTGGTTCCCGGTCTACACCAAGGGCGAAGGCGAGCTCCACTTTTCAGGCGGCAACGGCTACATGGCCCAGGACGTGCACATCCGCGACACCGTCAAATACTCCGACTACAAGCGCTTCGGCTCCACCAGCACCATCATCTACAACGGACAAACCGTCCCCGGCAGCAACCAGCAACCCACCGCCCAGCCACCAGCCACCAAGCCAAAGAAATAACTCCAGAGAGCGTTTCGAAAAGTCGATTCGACCCAGCCAATGGAATAGAACTCAATCATTTCATTTACGTCTTTCAGCATGCATCCGCCCATCTCCCAATAGACCACGATCAAGAGGGAGGAGTGGGCGGATGTGCGGTTTGACAAACCAACCGCATGCACTTATGCTTTCCGCGAGTAAACGTTTCCTCATCCCGCCGTTCGCTGCAGATTCCAACAGGCAGCGCCCCGGAGTCGGGTCGCTGTCGCGGGGAGATTTACACGACTTTTCAATTCATGAAAGGGAATTCCATGAAGACTGTCTCACGCCTCTGTGTGCCAATTAGATTCAATGAGAAATTTGCAACCGCAGCCATGTTGCTCGCGCTCGCAGGACAATCCGCACTGCTTGCCCAATCTGAAAAGGCGACTGAGATCAAGATCCAGGCCGATCAAGTCACGGGACATGTCAGCCCCACGTTTTATGGCCTCATGACCGAGGAGATCAACTATTCCTACGATGGCGGGTTATATGCCGAGCTCGTGCGTAACCGCAACTTCAAAGAAGACCCAAAGGACATTGTGCATTGGCAGCTGGTCCAGGAGGGCGGCGCGACTGGATCGATGTCCCTGGACCCTGGCACCCCGTTCAATGAGGCCGTGCCTCTCAGTCTGAAGCTCGTCATCGACAAGGCGGCCGGCGCGGGCCGCGTCGGCATCGCGAACGATGGCTTCTGGGGTATTCCGTCGAAACCGAACACGACTTACAAGGCAACGTTCTATGCGAAGGCGTCTCCAGGATTCAATGGACCAATCACATTGTCGATCGTAGGCAACGATGGAACTTCGGTTCGTGCCAGCGCCAAGGTTTCTGGAATTACGCAGGAGTGGAAGAAGTTTGAAGCCACGCTGACCACAGGCAATGTGCCCGTCTCGGCGGAGAATAAATTCGTTCTGACGGCGTCGAATCCGGGAACCATCTGGTTTGGATTTGTCTCGCTGTTTCCGCCCACCTACAAGGACCGGCCCAATGGGTTCCGTCCGGACATCATGCAACTTCTCGCTGGCATGAAGCCGGCATTCCTGCGCTTCCCGGGCGGCAATTATCTTGAAGGCAACACGCTGGAGACGCGCTTCGACTGGAAGAAGACGATCGGCGACGTCGCCCAGCGGCCCGGGCATTTTGACGACGCCTGGTGGTACTGGTCCTCCGACGGCATGGGACTGCTCGAGTTCCTCAACTGGTGCGAAGACCTGAACATGGAGCCTGTGCTCGGTGTTTACGCAGGCTACTCGCTCCGAGGCGGCGCACGCATCACGCTGCACTCTCAACTGCAGCCGTACATTCAAGACGCACTCGACGAAATCGAATATGTAACGGGCGATGTCAACACGACCTGGGGAGCCCGCCGCGCCAAGGACGGTCACCCTGCACCCTTCAAGATGCAATACGTCGAAGTAGGCAACGAAGACGGCGGCGATAACCAGCCCGGCAGCTACGAGACCCGCTTCGCACAATTCTTCGATGCCATCAAGGCAAAATATCCAAACCTCAAGGTGATTGCCACCGATACAGTGACCACGCGCGTCGCAGACGTGATTGACGAACACTACTACCGGCGCTCTGAAGAGGATATGGCGTCTCACGCAAGTGAATACGATTCGCGCCGAGTTCTGCCTGCGGGCTTTGGCAAGGCTCCCCACGAAGTCTTCGTCGGCGAATGGGCCACGCGCGTCGGCGATCCAACGCCAACATGGACGGCCGCCCTCGGCGACGCCGCATGGATGGTAGGGATGGAGCGCAACGCCCACCTCGTCAAGATGGAAGCCTACGCCCCGCTGTTCACCAGGGTTGACCCCGATGGCCTGCAGTGGCTCACCGATCTCATCGGCTACAACACCCTCAGCGCCTACGGCTCCCCGTCGTACTACATGCAGTCCGTGTTCGCTACCTATCACGGCGATGATGTACTTTCCATCACCGCCAAAGACGTGCCGAACAGCGAATGGCTGCCGCCCGCTGGGTTCGGTATCGGGAATGTAATTCGGCCCGGACAGAAAGTTCAGACAGCCGGAAGCCGCGGTCCGCGCCCGCAACGCATTCCCATAATTCCGCAGACCGGCCCGGTGCAGCAACCAGCGCCACAGCCGTTGCCGTTGATGCACTTCAATGCGACTCGCGACAGCAAAACGGGAACGATTTACGTCAAGGTTGTGAATCGCGCCAGTACTGCGCAGGCCGTTCATGTCGCACTCACCGGCATCTCGTCCGTCGAACCCAACGGTCGAACCATCACCCTCAGCGGCAGCGGTCCAGACGACACCAATTCCATCACCGAGCCAACCAAAATCGTTCCGGTAATTGTAAACGTCTCCGGCCTCGGCTCCGACTTTACGCGATCGTTTCCGCCGTATTCGGTCAGCGTGCTCGAGTTGAAAACGAAGTAGCGCAACGACAGAAACTCACTTTGCGGACCGGCGAACATCCACCGGTCCGCAAAGTGTTTAATTCATCTACGTGCGTAAGCGGTTCCTTAGGCTTCCGAGTTCCGAGCGAGTGACGGCCTGACCGGTAGCCATAAGTCGATAAATCTCGAGGCGCATCTTCCGCTTCCCAGCGTGTGATAGCTTTAACTTAGAAACCAGCCACCATATGACGACAGTCTTGCTTCCACCCGACCCTGTAAAGGTTGGACACCGCCTGCCTTTGCTAGCCCGGTTTGACCTCTTCTACTTCAGTGCAGTTTTACTTACGCTCATCCCGGTGTTCGGTCTGGCTCACATTCCTTTGCGCATCGATCTTGTCGGGATGACATCTGCTTATTTCGGAAGTGTCGCTGTGGGTGCCATATTTACGTCTGTCGTGCTCGCAGTCATTGGACTCCCTGCCAAGCAAGTTCTTTTCCCTTGCTTATACCGCTACCGCGCGGAAAAGATACGCATCGCGCTGGCACTGGTCCTTGCGACTCTGATGTGGGTTGTCTTCGGTTTCTGGCTTGGCACAGCAATTACCATCAACGGCCTCACGATAGCTGAGGTATTAGACCGAAACAGACTCAAGCGGCTGCTTGTAATTGCGGTTCCCGCCATCTACTTGCTTTTCGTCGTCATCCTGGTTTTCACCCTGAACCATGGACTCGCCGCCATACGCTATGCCGGCACCTTCGACGCCATGTTTGCCCGCTGGGACCAAAGCGTATTCCATGCCAATGTCTCCAATATCGCGCATTGGGGATACGATCACCTCTCGATCGGCATCTACAGGCTATTGGAGTTCGCTTACTATAGCCTGTTTGCCCAGATCGGCGCGGCCATGATTCTTACGGCACTGCTGGGAAGCGGTCGGTATGCCATGAAGTTCGTGCGCACCTTGTTCCTTGGCTATTCCATCGCCCTCCTGGCGTTTGCCCTGTTTCCGTCCATTGGCCCATTCTCAACCTGCCCATCTGATCTGGCCATCTATCCTGATACTCTTAAGACCTCCGGGACGCAAGCAACGATATTCGCCAAGGCTAAGATTCTCGAGTCACGCCAACTCACGACTGCCAATTTACCGGTAACGATTGTCGATTACTATATCGGCTTTCCC
>OBLW0100000983.1_pt1 | contig 24519 bp, 15 predicted proteins | sample 1520161 | NCBI WGS metagenome assembly OBLW01 (sample SAMEA3539309, study PRJEB22396) | soil metagenome | biome: tundra; feature: field; material: soil | place: USA | collected 2010-05 | depth 0.15 m | reverse complement strand
GCGCCGACCATGTTCTTCTCAGTGCCTCTCTCCAGGGCCTGCTGGCGGATTTCGAGTGAATCTCTTGTCTAAAATTTCAGGAGGTCGCAGGATATCGCTTTGAGGTTGATCTGAACCGCTGCTATTTTTGGCGACATGAGCCAATCCATGCAGCCCTGGATGCCACTCTGGGTCAGTTTCATCAAACCGTGCAAGCACTTTTTGGTTGGGCCGACTCGCGTCCGCATCGATTTGTTCAGCGGCAGCGATGATCCTGCGTGCATTGCTTAGCGTAACCGTAATGACCTCCTGTCTGAAGCAATTCGTTGTTGCGTGAGGGCTGCTTAGTTGTATTGGATTCTTCCTCTAAACGCGCCTCTCCTCAGCAATGCTGGCAAGCCTTCCCGTGGGGTGTGGAAGGGGGAACATCATTTGATGGGTTCTGATCGAAGAAACCATTTGGCTTGAGCAGGAAGCCGATGTAGGCCGCCGGCATCACTGGGCAATCCTCAGGCCGCGGAATATGTGTGTGCCCAAAGGTGTACCAGAAGACCACGTCAGTGTTCTCAATCGGCCGATCGGCATCGACCCATTTGATCAGTCCATCGCCGCCACCGCTCTGGTTTGGAAAGTCCCCTGCCGCAAACTTTTCGTTCTCTTCATAAGGAGTTACCCACACATGATGATTCACAAAACCGGCACGCTTCCGCCACCAAGAGTTTGAAGAGGCAAAAGGGAATGCGTTATCGCCGGGGAAGAACTTGTATCCGGTTGGTTCACCGAGTGAATTCTTTACCGACGGATTGATAAATCTCCACGTGCGTCCGGTCTCAAGCTTAAGGTGGGCCAAAGCCTGCTTTTCTGACTTGAGATCGGTCACTTCGGTGTAGAATGCATTCTCGTACGGATTCTCATCATTGAGGTCGCCCCCAACTACATCGAGTTGCTGCACGGTGTTCTTGATTCCGTCGACGCCGACATCTAGTCGTACGTTGAAGAAGTGCTGATGATTAGGCGCGTATAGTAGCGGCGCGACCAACCGTCCAAACTTTGGCTTCTCATCTGACTGAAGAGTGCCCAACGATAAGATTCCTGTCAGTTTGATTTCGAATTGAATGTTGCCATCTTGATAGAAGTACCAAAAAAATCCATACTCATAATTTTCAACTGTCGATACCGAGGACACCACGAGCCGACGCGATCGACGCACCTCGGGAGCATCGGGCAGACGCCGATCGGTATGCTTCCAAAGAATGCCGAAGTCTTCCTCGTGAATACAAATGGCGTTGCTGATCTTCAATTCACGGCCACGGCTATCGCATAAATGAACGTCAAGGTACTCTATGTGACCGACGCAATCACAACCAAGCCGGAGACTGTTGGCGCACATTCCCATGCCATACTCACCAACATCGAAAGCGTTCTTGCGCGCTTGAGTAGGTCTAGGGTCGCCATAGGGTACGACCATCTCCGTCAGCGATGCGCGGTAGAGAATGGGGCGCACGCAATCACCGTCGGTGTAGCGCACATCGTGAATCGTGAGCCCCTCACGAGCGTTGAAGCCGATGAGGAATTGCCAATTCTGCCAAGCGATATGGTTTCCGTCTAGCAAGAAACTCGGCCCCTCAGGCTGGGTAATCTGAAGCGGCTTGATGTCGGTGCGTTGATCTGCCACTCTGTCGGCGGAGTAATTGGCCGGCTCGGGTGGCAACGGCCATCTTCCATGCTCCTCGACTCGAATCACCTGCATAAGGTTCAAATCAACAACCGGACGAATGCCTTCAATTGGACGTGCGTAACCATTGTCAGTAGGATCGCTCCGGAGGAAACACAAGGGCCTCGCTAGTCTGCGGGTTCTATCTTCCTCGGAACCATAGTTTCCTGCACTCCAGATATCCACCATCACGAGGGAAGTATCGGAGATGCCGCAGTGACGCTCCAAGGCCTTCTTGAATTCTTCGCTCGCCAACACAGCCTGCTCACACTCGACCTGCTCATCAATGGAAAGCGTCGGCTGTGCCCCGGTGGGCGCCTCTTCCGACTTCAACACCTTGCCATCGGTGAGGTCCAGGTTAACAGTGCAAGCGCGGTTCAGTGTGTTGTCGAATAGGACCGCGACAGCCTCGCGTGCGGGCAAAGGGCCCCTCGGCCAAGCATACACAAAAGACTTCTCGGGTTCTCGCAGAATGATGCTGATAATCCGAGTATTTGAGTTGAAATTAGGCAGTTTCTTGATTAGATCAACTGCATGTTGGACTTCAGTGGCGCTCAGTGGCTGAAGGGGGTGTAAAGACATGTAAGCTCCTCTCTCAGTTTCAGCTGAATAAACTAAAGCCATCAGAGACCCATCTTGACCCGACTCGGTCGAGGCCTCATTTTGTTTAGCTTGCTGAAGATACAAACCCTCAGGATTTGAATCGGTCAGGCATGGAGTTCGATCTTACTAGCACTGTAGGACGAACTAGCTCCTGCTTTCTGTTGTTATCACAAGTAGACCGAAATTTCCATTTTGCTTGCCCGGCCACCAAAAAATATACTCCCAAGTGCCCGGCTCGCCGCCTTTTTCGCATTCGTTCCAACGGCAAAGTCCCTGCCGTCCGCTCAGGTCCTCTGCCAAGGCCAAAAAGCCATGACTTGCCTGATTTTGAATCCATTTCACGGACACCTCCCCCGTCAACTCCCCTCCGTTGTCCAGATTGGTTTCGCCCTGCCGCCGCGCCCACCCGGCTGGCAACGGCAATGGAAATGTGGGGAACAAAAGCAGCCGGGCACTCCAACCGCTAGTCATGAGCCTCGAGCAGGTAGCGTATTTAGTTACGAAATACCTTTGCCATTGGATAGGATGCCGTTGTACATTTGCGTGGAGTCGCTTCAGTAGGCTGAAAGACGAAAATACTCGCGAGGCCGGGCTCGGCTTGTACCAAGAGTGATGGCTGATGGGCTTTGCGAAGCGACCAATCGATTGAGATTCGATATGACGAAGGCTCTCCGATGAGGTGTGAGATGTGTCTGTTGAAACCACTATCCGGTCAGCAGGTATCGAGAGAATTGAGCGATAAGCCATATTTGGGCGGGGTTGGAAATGCGATGCAGGCATGCAGGATCCTTCAGTCAGTCAGTCTGCTGCTCGCCGTTGCGGCGTGTGCCGTAGGGCAGACTCAAGCGGCGCACGCGAAAGAGGCCCCGCAGCTCAAAGCCACCATCGAAGTTGACACCAGCCAAGTCACAGGCAAGGTCCCTCGCTACGTCTTCGGTCAGTTCATGGAACATGAGCACAATACGATCGACAACGGTCTTCTTGCGGAGTTGCTGCAGGATCGGAAGTTCGATGAAGGGGACCAGGACGGGAACGGCGTTTCCAGCGGCTGGGTGCCGGAAGAGCGGATTCAGGACCGATACTGGAATCTTCGCGGCGGCAAGGGGATGAACGACCGCTATTCGATTGACCATGACATCTACTATGGAGGCGGCTCTTCGCAACAAATACAGATTTTCGGCCAGGGCTCCAATCGCGCCAGTGTTTACCAGGTCGGTTTGCAGCTTGCTCAGGGGCGAAGCTATTCCTTTTATGTCTACTTACGCAAGCAGGGAGCCGGGAGCGGCTTTGTGGAGGTTGATAGCCTGGGTGGGCCGGTTTATCTCCACAAAGATTTCGAGATTGCCGGAGACGATTGGCAGAAATACACGGCCGAGTTTACCTCTCCTGAAAACACTTCAAAAGCCCGCGTGCGAATTGGGTTTGAGGGTACGGGCACTTTCTGGATGGACTCGGCATCCCTGATGCCTTCAGACAACTCGGACGGCATGCGGCGCGACGTGATCGAAGCCCTGCGCCCGATGCACATTTCAGTTCTGCGTTACCCGGGCGGCTGCTATGCGGACTATTACAACTGGAAGGAGGGAGTGGGCCCGCGCGACAGGCGGCCGGAAGTTTGGTCCACGATTTGGCACGAGTGGAATTCGAACGACTTCGGGACCGATGAGTATATGGAACTGGGGCGGATACTGGAGTACGACGGGCATATCACCACGAATTATGCCTCCGGTACGGCTCAGGATGCCGCGGAATGGGTCCAGTACACCAACGGCCCAGCCGATACGCCGATGGGGCGCCTGCGGGCGCAGAATGGACACCCCGAACCCTACGGCATCAAGTTATGGGCGTTAGGGAATGAAGCGCCGAACCTTTGCAGTGAGAGATACACCGGGGGCACAAAGCTCGAACACTATGCAGATCGCTTCCATGAATATCAGGAAGCGATGCAAAGAGTCGATCCGTCGATCGAACTCATGGCTTCCTCGGTGGGAGAGCCCAAATGGGTCGGTGGGCTATTGGAGTCTGTGCCCACAAAGCGACTAGCCATCTCCATTTACACGGGCCGTTGGGCTGAGGGCGTCGATATGATCGGCGATAAAGACATATTCTACAAAGCGGTTGTCGCGGAGCCGCTGCAATTTAAAGACAAGCTGGAAGCGAATATGGCAGCGGCGGGCAGTCGTTTGCCGAAACATCCGTTCTTCGCCATCACTGAGTTCAATTCCTGGTGGATTCCGGAACTCAAGGATCCGGATTACCGGGTTGCGAATGCGCTCTACTTCGGGGCCGTGTTCAATGAGCTCTTGCGGCAGGCCAGCCATATCTTTCTGGCCGAGTCGTGTTCACTCATCAACGTTCAAGGCATGATTGAAGTCAACCCGGTATCCGTCAAACTGCCACCGCCCTACTTTGCTTATGTGCTTTATGCCAACCATACCGGTACGGATGTTTTGAAAACGGAGGTCACCGGCTCCGCTGTGCCATTCGACGCAAAACTTACTTCTTTGGATGGAATTGCTACACGGGGAGCAGATGGCCATACTATCTTTCTTGCAGTCGTGAACCGCGCCCAAAGCGAGGTGGTTTCAACCAGGATCGATCTCAAGGGCTGGCCAATGGCCGGCAAACCAGTGCAGATCTACGAGCTGACCGGCAAGGACTGGGACGCGTCCAACTCCTACGGCAGCAGCAGCAATGTGAATATTGAACACCGCGCCGTGGAGCCTGCGCACGCGCAATTTTCCTACACCTTTCCAGCACACTCAGTGACGGTCCTGGAATTCAGCAACCAATAGCGGAGCGACGGTCTGCCGACGGTTGTGAGTAAGCGGAACTGGATGGAGAATGCGACCTGCATTCGGATCAGTAGGTCGCCCGACCGCCACTCAGGTCCAACACTGCGCCGGTGGTAAAGAGTTCTCTTCCGATACTAGCCACGCAACCATTGCGCTTACTTCATCTACGTCAAGGAAGCGAGCTCGCGGAATACGCGAGTATCGTAGTCAACAACAAGGAGAAACTCCGATGGTCTCGAAACTGGAAGGGCGAATAGCGGTCGTAACCGGAGCTGGTTCCGGAATCGGGCGAGCCGTCGCGCACGGCTTGAGTGAAGAAGGCGCCCGAGTGGTCTTGGTGGATATTGATGGGACAAGGGCGGAGAAAGCCGCTAATGAGATCCGATCCAAAGGCGGGGATGCCCGCGCCTTTAAGGCTGATGTGGCGGACCCCTCATCGGTAGCCGAATTGCGCGCCTTTGCGCAGGAAACCTTCGGTCAAGTGTCAATCCTGGTCAACAACGCGGCGATCCAAATAAGCAAGCTGATCGAAGATACAACCCCTGAAGAATGGGCCAGGCAGATGGCGGTAAATGTCGGAGGAGTCTTCCTGTGCTCTCGCTCTTTCCTTCCCGATTTGCGTAACACACGCGGGGTGATTATCAACATGTCGTCGGTCAACGGCTTTTTTGCGGAGCCTGCATGTGCCGGGTATTGCGCCACCAAGGGAGCGATTCTTGCGTTCACCAAGGCGGTCGCGATCGACCATGGAAAAGAAGGAATTCGAGTGCATGCAATCTGCCCCGGATACATCAACGCGGGACTTGCCGAAGGCTACTTCGAAGCGCAGCCCGATCCGGCCAAGGCAAGAGCGGAAGCTGGTTCCTTGCATGCCCTGGGCCGAATCGGGGAGCCGTCTGAAATCGCGCGTGCCGCAGTCTTTCTTGCCAGCGAAGATGCTTCGTTCATGACGGGATCGGCCATGATCGTGGACGGAGGCCTCAGCGCGGGTCTGCCTCCCAAGTAGGTAAAATAGCGCTCGGTGCATAAAGCAGTTTGCCCTCTGATAGGAGGAGGAAATCGTTGAGCCTAAGTGTTCCTCAGCCGATTGAGCGCGTCCACATGTGTTTCAGAGGCCGCATAAGTCGTGCACCTCACTGTCACGTCAAATTTTTCCCCGGAAAGGAGTTGGTTGGCACGGCCCTCTTTGACTGCCTGCTCAAGATTCACCGGATACCCTGTCCACGGCTCCACGATCGCGTGGTGATAACCCCTCCATCCCCCGTATACGAGCCAAAGCCACAGGGAAGGACAGGTTTGCAGAGGAAACTCGTAGAGAATTCCGGTTCCTCCAGTCTCAATGGCAAACCAGCCGTCTTCTAGTTCGGTGGCATAGTGCCCGCAGGCAACGCCTGCGGAGATATCCTGCACAATGCTCATATCGGTGGGCTCGTGTTCACCTGGAAGGAGCGGCCAATCGTAGCGTTGGCCTGGTGACCCAAGTGATGGGTGACTCGATTGACCGACAATGCCAACGTGAGCTGGAATGATCAGTCGCGTACCGGCTTTGACCGCAAAGGACGGATGAGTGCCCCAGAGAAAGTCCACCGGAAGCGGACCCTGGCTCTCAATTTCAAAATGCAGACGGGCTTCGGCTCCCACGAGTGAAACTGTCTTGATTGCTTTGATCGCACTGATCGGGCCGTAGGCGGAGAGTCGCGCTGACGCACTGAAATCGTTCACCGATAAGTCCTCAACCTGCCAGTCCAGCGAACGCAATTCGCCAAGGTTGGGAAACGGTTCGCCATTGTGAACGCAGGCGTCTGCAGTCGGGAATGCATCATCCCACCCCCCGCACCAGTAGTTGTCGAAGTTCGCGTCGATGGGGAAACGCTGAGGTCGAATGCGGGGGTTCTCCCAAAGCACGTTCCGCGAATTCCTCTTGTCGAACAGCGCAAGGATCTTGGCTCCAACCTCGGGGAGGATGGACAAGGCTAACCATTCGTTCTCAAGATGCAGAAAACGAAGCCCGTCGCGAGTGGTTTCTGTAGCAACGATCATTGGATGCATGTCCCGGCTCTCTCAACTTGCTGTCGTCGGAAGCCTCCGGCGTGGCTCTTTCCGAACTGAGACGGCGAAACCACGCCGGCTGTTTGGGCCGCGCGTCGGTCCTTCCGCATACTGTTTTACTTTACATTATGCTGTTGCGTCTTCACTCCCCAGTTATATACACTCCGTGCATCTTGTCAATCTCGCCATTCCGTGCGCAACGGGAGCCTCGGTGCTGGAAGGAATGAAGATGGAAGCATCGACAAGCGTACCGGCGAGACCGGTGAACGGCCGGGGACTGCGAGGCAATTTGGTATTCGGCATGGCGCCGCCATGCGCAAGGAGTTGTAGTGTTCTCTGCTCAACGGCTACGCGATTGGATGCTCTTGCTGCTTTGCAATCTCATCTGGTCCAGCCAGTTTGTCCTGGTCAAGATCGTCCAGGAACAGATGGGACCAGTGGCCGCGACCTCTTTCCCTATGCTGATCGCGATGGTACTGCTGATGCCGATTGTGCGCGCTGAAACGCGCTCTCAAGGAGGAAAAATCCCCAGAAGGGCGTTCCGAAAAGACTGGATGGGGTTTCTGACGATAGGGGTGCTAGGCCAAGTCGCCGCGCAGCTATTTATCACCTGGGGTCTCCGCTATTCGCTGGCTTCAAATGGCGCTCTCCTGATGCTCGCGCTTCCTATTGCGACGACCGTCATGGCGTATTTTTTGCTCGGCGAAAAGATGTCCCCTATCCGGTGGGTAAGCTTTGCGCTGGCCGCAGCTGGCGTAGTTGAGTGTTCGGGAGTGGAATGGAAAGAGTTGAATCTAACTGGCGGCACTTACCTTCTGGGCAATTCTCTGATCTTTATTAGTGTATGTGGCAGCGCCTTCTACAACGTCTATAGTAAGAAGCTGCTGGTACGCTACTCGCCGTTACAAGTCCTTCTTTACAGCTATTACTTCGTGGTGGCTTTCCTGATACCGATCACCTTTTACACCGAGCCGAACGCCTTTCACGAAATCGTTCATTATACGGCACGGACATGGTTGGGAATCGCGCTGCTCGCGGTGCTGCAATATTGTCTTTCGATGGTAATTTTCTTGACCGTGCTGGCACGCCTGGATGCGACGCAGGCAAGTCTGTCTAACTACTTGATCCCCTTCTTTGGCCTGATCATAGCAGCGATCGTACTCCATGAGCACCTGACCGTGTTTATGATTGTAGGGGGAAGCATGGTGCTGCTGAGCACTCTATTGATCACCGTATATGAAGAACACCGGCGCCCTAAGGCTGCGGATACCCCGGCCTGAAGAAGAGAAGCAATTACGATACCTCCGATCCGAGCCGGACAGACATGGCGTTCGCATATTTCTTTACCAACAGTCCAAGAGGCGCAATCCGGTCGTCGCTAATCTGATGGGTGGTCCCCGTTACGCTCAACGCTGCCATCGGCACACCTGCGACCCCGAAGATCGGAGCAGCCACGCACGCGACGCCCGGTTCGCCTTCACTGATTTCCCAGGCATAGCCGAGGCGGCGAAACTGGCGAAGCTGCTTCTCGAGTTGGGGCCGGACTGTGATCGTGTACTGGGTGATTTTACTCAGGGGAAGGTACTTCAATGTCAGCGCGAGTTCTTCCTTGGGAAGAAAGGCTAGCAAGGCCTTGCCAACGCCAGACGCATGGAGAGGCCATCTCATTCCCACATACGAGGAAAACTGGATGAGTCCCGTGCTTGGAACCCGGTCGATGTACATCGACTCTCCCTCGCGCATTACCGCGATGTGACCCGTAAGCCCACTGTCGGTGACAAGTTGTTCGAGCATCCCATGGCAACGCCTAGGGATATCCGGTTGCTCCGTTCTTCGCCCAGAATAAGAAAAAAGCTTGGACCCAACAGTGTATCGAGCCGATTCGTGATCTTTTTCGATATACCCTATCGCTTGCAAAGTATAGAGTATGGCGGCAGCCGAACTTAGAGGGAGATGAAGCGCACGATGGATCTCGGTAACCGTCAATCCCTTATCTTTTTCAACCAATAGGTCAATCAAGTCGAAACACCTCTTGATGGCGGGCACCAAGTATTGCTTTTTTGTGCTTTCCAACATTGATTCTTCCATCCTAGAACATTACTAAGCCACAACACCTAGGTCATTCTATTTCATCGAAACGGATTGAACACTTTCATCCAGTTCCTTTCGATTGGCAATCCAACAGCATTGTAGGCGGCCCCACGGTTCGCCAGGAGGGGAAGATCCAGCTAACTACGCCCGACGACCGGAGGCACAAACTTGAGCTCTCCCTTGTCTTTAGGACGCAGGAAATCGAAGTCGCATCCCTCGTCACATTGCAGCACATGATCGATGTAAAGCCTGGGATAGCCCCGGAAGTGGGGACTTGGGAGTGAACGCTGGCGCGCGAGCCGGTCCGCAACTTCGGATTCGGATATCAGGACGTCCAGGCGCCGCTCCGAAACATCGAGCCGGATTATATCGCCGTTTTGGACAACGCCAAGAGGTCCGCCCGCCGCGGCCTCAGGGCAGGCGTGCAACACCACTGTTCCATAACTGGTCCCACTCATCCGTGCGTCGCTGATCCGCATCATATCATTCACTCCGGATGCCTGGAGCTTACGCGGTATTGGAATGGCGCCCCACTCCGGCATGCCCGGCACAGCCTTAGGTCCGCAATTCTTCAGAACGAGCACTGAGTCGGCGGTCACGTCCAGCGTGGGATCATCGATGCGGGCCAACATATCGGCATAGCTCTCGAAGACCACTGCTCCACCTTGATGCTGAAGCAGATGGGGCGATGCCGCCGACGTCTTTAGGATAGCTCCACTCGGCACGAGATTGCCGCGCAGCACCGCAATCGCTCCCTCTTGGCGCAGGGGGTTTGAGAGCGGCCGTATGACCTTGGCATCGCGACAAGTGACATGCTGGAGATTTTCGCAGACCGACTTGCCGGTCACCGTTACACAACTCGAATCGAGGAGGGATTCAATTTCTTTCAAAACGGCCGGGACCCCTCCGGCGGAATGGAGTGCGTGGACGAGATAGCGGCCTGACGGTTTCAGGTCAGAGAGGCAGGGAGTCGTTCGGCCCAACTCATCAAAACGCTCCAATGGCAGTTCGATTCCAAGCCGCCCGGCGATGGCTACCAGATGGATAATTGCGTTTGTCGAGCCACCTAGCGCCATGCACAGACGGATGGCGTTGTCAAAGGCAGCCTTGGTCATGATGTCGCTCGGCCGCAGGTTCTGTTCCACCAGCGCGACGATGCGGCGCCCGCTCTCCTCAGCGGCCGTCATCCGCTCGGGATCGCTTGCGCTAATGGTCGAGGTTCCAGGCAACATTATCCCCAGGCCTTCCGCGACGGCCGACATGGTGGAGGCGGTGCCCATTACATTGCAGGCTCCGGCTCCGCAGGACATGCATTGCTCCAGTTCCTTCCAATCATCGGCCGAGATCCTTCCTGTTCGGTATTCATCCCAATACTTCCACAAGTCGGTGCCGCTCCCAATTTCGATGCCTTTCCATTGACCGGCGCTGCGAGGACCACCATTGACTTGGATAGCAGGCAAATTGGCGCTGGCTGCACCCATCAACTGGGCGGGCCCAGTCTTATCGCAATTCGACAGCAGGACCACACCATCCAATGGATTGGAACGAAGAGTCTCCTCGACGTCCATTGCCATCAGGTTGCGATAGAGCATTGCGGCCGGTTTCATGAACTCTTCGCCCAGCGAAATCGTGGGGAATTCGAGAGGAAGCGCTCCGGCGGAAAGAACTCCCCGCTTCACTGCGGCTGCCACGTCGCGCAAGTTCATGTTGCAGTTGTTCAGCTCGCTCCAGGAGTTTGCGATTCCGATGACCGGCCTGTCCTTGTATCGATCGGCATCGATACCCATGGTCCGCAGCGCGGCCCGATGCTGAAACCCAAGCTCATCGCGCCCATAGAACCATTCCTGACTGCGATATCTCATCTTGTTTACAGACCTTTCCAGACTAGCCAGCCACATAAGAACTATCCGCACCGGAAGATGCGTTCCTGGAACCTAGAAACAACGAAACGCATGCGAGGGCGCTCCGGAAATGTTTGTCTCAATCGCGAAGAGGCAGCCGCCAAATCGTTCCCATTTTCCACCGTCGGGCGAAGCCGTCGTAATATAAAGGGTATTGCCGCCCTTGCCCCCAAAAGTGCAGTTGGTTACATTGCTCACGGGCATTTCAATTTCTCGATCGATTTGACCATCGGGTGCGACCCGCACGATGCAACTCCCTCCGTAACGGCAGTTCCAGATATACCCGTCGGCGTCGATGGTAGATCCGTCGGGCCATCCACGTTCGTAGCCTTGAAACATCGGCTGCTCTCCGCGAATTGAACCGTCGGTGAGGCTATATTCATAGGACCATATTGTGTTCTTGAATGTGTCGCCAAAATAGAACCGGGAATTGTCGGGGCTCCAGAGAAGCGTATTCGATACGCCCAGACCACTTCGCCACTCTGTGGACTTTCCGTCTCCTCCAATGCGATAGAGGATGCCATCCCAACCGCCGGCTTCTCCAGGCTCGCCGTCCTCTTTCACATTGTTTCTCATGGAGCCCATCCACAGGTTTCCTTGCGGGTCGACCGCGGCATCGTTGCAGCGAACAAAAGGCCAGCCGGGCAACGAAAAGACGGGCTCGATGCGGCGGTCGCGTTCCGGTTCCCAGAGCGCAACCGACGAGCCAAGAACCAACGCCATCGTATCTTCGCGGTTTGTTGGCAACACGCAGGTAACCGGCTCAGAAAACATCCAAGTCTTGACCGCACTGCTTTCGAGATTGTAGCGATGGACCAGGAATCTATTGATATCCGTCCAGTAGATTTGCTGCCTTGCCGCTTCCCACAAGATACCTTCGCCACACTGATCGCCTGTGGCAGCAATACAAATGGGCTTCCCCAGTCGTAATTGGCTATCCGAAGACATTCTCATCCTCCAATACGGCAGCCTATGCTCTTGACTGCTGTGAATTTCTCTCTGCCCCTCCGGCCGCTGCAAGGCCAAGAGAATCGAGCCACTGCAGAACCTTGCGATTCAAGAAGTCAATGTGATCCCGATCGTTGCTCCCGACGGTGAGCGTTGCTTCGCGAACGAAGGCTGCCGGCAGCACGCCACGGGCGACGAGCAACGCCTTTTCGGCATGATGGAAAAACTCAAGGCTCTGCAAGCTGAACGAGATCTGGGGTAATACGCCGACGAAGGCCGCGTAAGCCCCATCGGGGTCTCTCTGGCGTTGACGGTTCCACACCAATTGCAGTACATCCGCCACTGCCAGCCCCGGCATGACCCCGACAATCCCGGCATGGAATAGTTCAATCATATAGACGCCCCCCCACCCCTCAAGCACGCCCAGTTGTCCGTTCGTCCCATCGATGATTGTGCGCACCCGCTCCGACATCAAAGGTTCTTCAAGCTTTAGAAAGCGGAAATTCGAGTGTTGGCGCTTCAGTTGCTGCAGGAAATCCAGGCTGACCGTTGTTCCACCAGGATTGAAGTCCTGAATCAGCAGCGGGATTCCAATCGCATCGAGAATACGACCGAAGTAGCGCAGCAGATCGCGTTCGGGGAGATTGAAAAGTCTGGGTACTGCAACCGATATCGCCGATACGCCTGCGCGTTCAAGTTCGCGGGCCGTTTCTGCCACGTACGCCGTCGAGACATGATTAACCTGGCCAATTACAGGTAGCCGCATTCCCAGCAGTCCCGCCGCGCGGATTGCAATGTCGCGCCGTTCAGAATCGGTCAGCTTGTAGAACTCGCTTGCGTAAGCAGGCAGGCAAACTGCGGACACATTGGCGGACACTGCGAAATCGAGGAGGCGTTCCAGGGAGTCCCAGTCCGGGGATCCGTCGGGAAGAAACGGAGTTGGAACGATCGGTACAATTCCGTCAATCTCAAATTGCGGCATGAATCTTCTCCTAAACTAGGGTTTCGTGATGAACGAACTCAAAGACAATCGTCGTGGCCGGCAGACGCGATCTCAATCACCAGTCTTTTCTCTCAGCCCGTGATGAGTACGTCTCCGGAAGTCAGGTGCTTGATTCGTACGATGCACCCGCCTTCAGATAAAAGTTTGACCGTGTATCCGTGACCTGCCGGACTTGCGCCAGCCGATAGTGACACACCATCCGCCTGTATCCTGGTGGGCACGTAACTCAGACGGATAACCTCCGTCCCTTCGGAGTCGAACGTGGTATATGCCAGCGAGCGCCTACCATACTCCACATGGCGGACGACTGAAGAGGATCTAAGCAAATGGTCCTCCCCTTTCGGCGCCAACTCCGGTAGGGCACCCATGGCCCAGAGAAAGTTGCGGATATAGTCGCCGTATCCGTCGTCCCACCAATACGAGTCGGAATAGTCAAGACCGCAACACGCGATCTTGCCATCGTCGGCGGCGAAATACGTGGCGTAATTCAATGAGCGGAAGGCATCTTCACGCGCTTGACCGTCTCGTGTTCGTTCTGCATACATCGCATTGATAGCTCCCCATCGCGAGGTGTCGCTTGCCAGCCCGGCGCGCGAACAGCAGCCGAGGAAGTCTGGCGGTTCGCCCTGCTCGTCGATCGCCCATGCTCCAAGGTACGGGCCTCTACCAAAGCGCTTCTTGACCCAGTCGATCAAGTGCCCGACATCGCCGACCCAATCGGGGTCAACCGATGCCGGGTCTTGCTGCGTGAGCATGTAATAGGCGGTCATGGTCGGGATCGCCTGGTTGACATTTTCAGCGCGATGAGGCACGTCCTCGAAATACGCTATCCAGCGATTGTTCTTCATCGGGTACTTTAGAACCCAATCCCACGCCAGCTTACGGCAACGCTCGTAATCTTCTACGTTCCCTTCATGCAGGCGGGCCAACTCGGCAAACAGACGGACATTGGCCACAACCATGCCGCCATACTCATTTCCCCCAATCACCTCACCGGTCTGCGCATTCACGCGAAAGGGCCACGGCGTGTGGGTTTCATCGCCTGGGCGTATATGTTTGGCCAACGCGTCCGCGCACTTGATTCCTGCTGTCAGGTATTTCTTCTCGCGGGTGAACTCATAAAAGAGCACATAGCCGATACCCAATTCGCCAAGCTTGTCGGTTTCGATACCCCCATAGAAGCTGCGAGGCACGTCCTGCAGGCACTTGCCATATTCCGGGTCATTGCTGCAAGAGGTGGCGAATGGGACACTGGCCCAATCCCAATTTGCCGGCGTTGTTCCGTGGGCCAACTGATAGTCAAGCATGGTGCGGATGACACCTGCCGCCTCCTGGTCGCCCGAATAGGGATACCAGGCTACGAGAGAATCCACAAATTGGCCGTAAGTGCTTGCCGGGTTGTGCTGCCAGTATGCGCCGAGCCCTGTCTTTGCGTCGGTTGTCGAATTGATCAGGTAAACCTTTAACCCTGTTTTTGGATCTGTCGCCGCCTTGTGCTCCATATAGTCCCAGGCAAGTTTCAGGACATGGTCGTAGCCGAGTTGGTTCTCTGCTTTATGCCACGCAAGCAGCCTATTGCTGGAATCCAAAACCGCATCGTGCCATGGAAGCTCAGCGTTCACATAGTCCTCTGCGTGCAGCAGGGCTCCGGCCAGAAGTACCGTTAAAATCATGCAATCGCATTTCCTTGACATAGGGACATCTTCCTTTTTGTTTGCATGAGAACTCGCATTGATAATCAGTTCGAAGCATCAGGCGCTGCGGTTGCCCGTCCTTTTATGCCAACTCGCTCAGATGAGCCAACCATGGGAAAGCCCCGCAGATCGTTCCAAGGACTCTTGGAGTTTCAACAGGGTGTTGCAACAATCAGCGAATTGTAGACTCGCATTGAAATAATCTGCAAGCTTAAACTTAATCCGCCGGTTTCCATTGGCCCGACGATTTCGCATCCGCATGGATCAGAGCTTTGTACGGCAAATGCCTTTCGCTCTGCGGTAGGCGGTCCCATCGTCTATCGTTCCGCTCCTAGCCAGACCGGGACGCCCACATGACAAATCCTTGGTAACAGGGTCTGTCCTGCCGAAAAGCGCCGTCGGAAAAGATCTCTTGACAAGAGTCTGCGTTCTCCGGTAAAAGTGTCGGGAATCACAGCCTATTGCAGCATCTTTCAACAGGCTGGTATAGCGATAAAAACAAGCATAGCGATGCGGTGAGAGGTTTGAGTCCATCGCAACTGCGCATCCCCCGGTCATTGAGGCCGAGCGCATTTTCGCTCCGAAGTATCGCAAGTTTTCAGGAGGTTGAGGCATGTGGAAATACTTGAATCGAAGCGATTTGGTTCCTGTCATGTTCGCGTTGCTGATCTTATTGGCGGGTTCTGGCCATGGCCGGGCTCAGCAGAATACAGGAAGCATCTCCGGCACAGTGACAGACGCAACCGGAGCCGCCATGCCCCAAGCCAACGTCACGGCGACTGAGATCGCCACTGGAGTTGCGGAGAAGACCGAGTCGGATGCAGCCGGCGAGTATTTGTTCCCCAGGCTTGCTCCCGGCACCTACACAGTCTCGGCGATGCGAGCGGGATTCTCTCCAACCAATCTCACGGGAATCCGGCTGGAGATTTACCAGAGGGCGGTCGTCGATATTGTCCTGAAGGTTGGCGGGACGGAGCAGACCGTCACGGTGGAGGGGAGTACGCCGCTGGTCGATGCAAGCTCAGCCAGCCTGGGGACGGTTGTCGGGGAGGAAGCGATTCAAGATCTGCCTCTCAATTTGCGCCAGGTGGGCGCCCTGGCCCTGACCGTTCCCGGAACCGTCGCCACCACGGGCCGCTCTCTCACCAGCGCGGGCGGCAACGGTTCCGGGTTCAACGACAGCAGTTATTCCGGTGCGGGCGGGTATTCCGGCGGCAATCTTCTGTTGATAGACGGGATGATCTCGCGGTCGCTCAATAACGGAGCGTTCGCTCTGAACCCTCCGCCGGAAATGGTGAAGGAATTCAAAATCCAGAATGATGTTTATGACGCCGCCTTCGGGTTGAACTCGGGAACTGTAATGAACCTGGTCACCCAGTCGGGAACGAACAAGATTCATGGAGGGGCATGGGAGTATCTGCGTAACCGTGACTTCGACGCACGGAACTATTTCGATACATCGGCGGTAAGCCCTAACGTCCCTGAATACACGCGCAACCAGTTCGGGTTCGATGGGGGCTTTCCCATCCTGAAAAACAGGCTCTTTCTGTTTGGCGCCTATGAGGGCCTGAGGCTGGCTCAAGCGAATAACAGCTCAAGTCCCGTTCCGTCGGTCGCAGAGAAGCAGGGGGATTTCAGCGCATTACTGTCCGGGAACTCACAGAATCTCTGCGGTTCAGGGGGCCCGGGCAATCTGAACTACGACACGGGGCAGCTTTTTGATCCGAAGACGGAGAGCAACTTCACCTGCCCCAACAACGGCAACGTGATTCTGGTGGGTACTCCCATCCCAAATAATGACATTGCAACTTATCGCGGTGGGATCGGCAACATCGACCCCGTGGGGCAGAAGATCCTGGCGCTTCTTCCCGACCCGAACACCGGGCAATTCTTTCTGAACGAGGCACCTCACCGGGACCATCGCAATCAATTCGATGGGCGCATAGACTGGAACATCTCAAAAAACGACCTGGTCTTTGGCCGATACCTCCTGGGTGCTGCGGACCAGGTCAATCCGGGCCCTTTTCTTCCTTTCTTCCAGACACAGCATTTCAGGGGACATAATGCTGTCGGAGGTTGGACCCATACATTCAATCCCACTTTGGTCAACGATTTCCGAATCGGCTATCAAAAGGACTATTTGAAGTACACGTGCCAAAGTTGTCCTCGAGCAGCTGGGACCCTGGCGAGCTTCAACATCGTAGGGCTTGCGGCCTCCAATCCAACGTTCGAAGAGTACCCCAACGTTACATTCAGCAACTTTTCTAGTTTGGGCGATGGTTTTCCCGGTTACTTCCCCGACATTCTGCCCGACGAGCTTTACAAGTATGAGGACACCGTTACCAAGCTTTTGGGACACCACAACCTTTCATTCGGCGCGGATTTGAATTTTTGGAACACGAACGGCGTCGAAGATCCGGTCCAGGTGAATGGAATCCTCAATTTTAGTGGCCAGTACTCGGATCTCGCCGGAGAATCTATCGCAGCCACCGGAGCAGCGGATGCCGCCGACCTGGAGCTGGGCTATCCTAGCGGTGGGTTCTATACCAAGAACGCATTTATCACCAATCTGGCTGGTGGGAATTGGATCGGCCTTTTTATTCAGGACAATTACCGGGTCAATGCCAACTTGACCATTGAGGGAGGCTTCCGCTGGGACTATCGCAGGCAGCCGGTGGAGGAGCATAACAATCTCGCTGCCTTCTATCCTCTTTCAAAGACATTCCAGTCGGGCGACGCGCTGCTTATAAGTGCGCTACCGGACTCTGCAAACGATGCCCTCTGTTCGCAAGCCTATCTGCAATCCGCGACAGGCCAGTGTTTGGTTGCTACCTCCGCTCAAAGAAAGCAATTCGGGTTCAATGCGAACCAGGCGAGGCAGGTCAGCTTAGGACCGGGCCACGGCAATTTCTCTCCACGCCTGGCGATCTCCATTCGCCCCACCGGATCGGATAAGCTGGTAGTGCACGTCGGCGGAGGCGTCTTCCTCGATCTCCCACTCACCAACCAACTTGGTTCGACCGTCGATAATAACCCGATTACCACTCAGAACCCCGTATATAACACTTCCTTTGGAGCGCCGCCGCCGCTCACCAATGGTGTCCCGACAACAACACAGCAGATGTTCGTGGGCTCTATCGTTCCTACCCTGGCGGAGTCTTTTGGACAGCTCATGCCCAGTCCGTTTTACCACACCCCAACCGTCTATGAATGGAGTTTTAGCGTGCAGACGCAGGTCGCTTCAAACCTGGCTGTCGAGCTTGCCTATTTGGGAAACCGGGGGATTCACGAGGACTACGAGCATCCGACTGGCAACCAGCCCGCGCCTGGAGTTGGCCCATTGCAGCAAAGGAGACCTTGGCCCGATTTCAATACCCTGCGGTTCGACACCTATGACGCATTCTCGAACTACAACGCTCTGACCGTAAAGGTCACCAAGAGAACATCCAGAGGGCTCTCGGGGCTGGTGGCCTATACCTATTCGAAGGCGCTGGACGACGGCAGTGGGACCTCGGAAACAGAAACTCCTCCCCAGGACGACAACAACATAAGGACGGAGTACGGTCAGTCCGACACCGCCCTTCGCCAAAGGCTTTCAGTGAGTGGAACCTATCAGTTCCCCTTCGGCAAGGGGCGGCAGTTCCTGAACAGCGTCGGCCCTTGGGTCAACGAGTTAGCGGGAGGCTGGGACCTTTCAATGATCGTCACGGCCCAGTCTGGAACTCCCTTCAGTGTGCTCTCTGCTTCCGATTTCTCTAATACCGGCTCCGGGAATGCGAGACCTGACCGGACGTGCAGCGGGATAGGGAAGAAGTCGGTGAATAACTGGTTCGATCAGAGTTGCTTCAACACCGTGGCACTTCAAACGGCTCTGGCCAATGGGACCCCTCGTTTCGGAAATTCCGGCCGAAACATCATTCCCGGCCCCAGCTTCGTCGATCTGGACAATTCCCTTATCAAGCGCTTCTCGATCGTCGACAAAGTGAATATGGAATTCCGAGCTGAATTCTTCAACATTCTGAACCACCCCAACTTCGCACTTCCCGATTCAACGATTGGAACCGGCTCTGTGGGTATCATCTCGAATACCACTGGAAACAGCCGGGAGATCCAACTAGGCCTAAAAATGAGCTTCTGATTCTGCATGGTTGCTCAGTGACCCGGCTCCTGACAGGTGGTTAAGCGTCCCATCGTGTCCTATGGGGCGCGGGTTGCAGGATCTCTTGGTCCGCTGAGTGACTAAATGACACGCCCGCCCTTTCAGAAACTGTCTTGCGCGGTCGGAGCGAAAACCGGTGAGCGAGTTTCTTAGGCCGCTCAGTGGAGGCTGCTCATGAAATCTTCTCAAACCCGGTTTCGATCGATCGTCGTCTGGACGGCTATTATCGCTCCCATGGTGGCGGGTACCCTGTCTGCGCAAGACTACGTCAATGCTGGATTACCCTGGCACGAGGCCGTGCTGGATTCGCAAGGCCGACTTCTCGCCTGGTACCAGCCCGAAAAGAATCTCGGCTACGACAAATTTCTGAGGTTGGATTGGGATTTCCTTGAGCACAAGGTCCCGATTGAGGGAAACACGGGCCTAAAGGTCTATCTGGTCAACTCGGTATTTGACCCTGAAACCCTGCAAGGTATTAAGTCGAAAACCGATATCCAGCACGATCCTGCCGGTTTCAACGCGCATATGATGGACCTGTTGGTGGGGTGGTACGCATACTCGGGGGACGAGGAGGCGCGTCCGTTGGTTCGCGACATGCTGGATTACCAACTTGCTCACGGCACCACTCCGAAAGATTGGAATTGGGCCGGTATTCCCTTTGCGACCTCTTGCGACGATGCGCTTGAGTACGGCGGCTGCATTCGCGATTTGCCTCGCGATTCCAGTGGCTCGTTTACCTCGGGCATACACGGCGGAATCGAAACCGACAAGGTCGGTGAACTGGGTCTGGGGTACGTGCTCTTCTACGAAATGACGGGTGAACGCAAGTACCTGGATGCGGGCTTGAAATGCGGCGAAGCGCTGGCAAAGCACATTCGCCCTGGCGATGGCACTCACACGCCATGGCCCTACCGCCTCAACGCCCGTAATGGAGAGGTCATCAACGGCGAGGAGTTTGGCGGGATGATGGTCGCCTCGGTCAGGTTGTTCGATGAACTGCTGCGCCTCGGAGCGGGGGACGCGGAGGGGTTTCGCAAGGCTCGCGACCTGGCCTGGAACTGGATTCTGCACAACCAGCTAACCGGTCCCGCAAGGGACCGCTGGACAGGCTATTACGAAGACGTTGAAAAAGACACGGAAAATGTCAACGACCTCTCCCCGATGATGACCGCCTACTACATTCTCTCTCGCGACGATCCTGCGACGGTCGACCCCGATTGGCGAGAACATGTGGGGCACCTGCTGGATTGGGATAGGGAGGTATTAGGCAGGGGGCCGTTTTTCGGAGCCTGGGCTATCGATGAGCAGCAACGCCCAAGCCTACCCGCACACGTCGGCCCTGGATGTTGCTCACGAGCCGGGCTTCCCTGCAGGTCGGCGGGGTGGGGAGCGATCAACGCCATGTACTACGAGAAGACTCGCGATGGCACTGCCCGCGAAAATGCCTTCCGCTCGCTCAACTACGCGACGTACTTCGCGGCATCCGACGGAAAGATAGCATGCTGTGGCTTTACGGGCCTGGCGAACCCCTACTGGTTTGAAGATGGTTATGCGGACGCCGGGCGAAGTTTTATCTGGGCGATGGGCGCGATTCCAGATTTCGGCCCGGTTGGTCAGGATCATCTCCTTCGCTCGTCTTCCGTGGTTCAGAAAGTGACCTATGCCAACCGCAAAGTCGAGTATCGGACCTTTGACAAGGAAGGGACGGAAGTACTGCGGCTGAGTTTCAAACCTACTCGAATCCTGGCGGGAGGAACAGACTTGACCGAGCGCTCCAGCCTTAAAGAGGACGGCTTCACTACCCGGGCCTTGCAAGGTGGCGACTATGTGGTTCGCGTCCACCACAGCAGGTCAAACGAAGTCGTCGTCGCAGGAACCTAAGAGGAACCCAACTGTCAGACCTCTGGGAAGGATTTCGTGGACTGCAGCCAAATAGCTGGAGATCAACGGCTCGTTTTACGGAATCATGAATCGGTCGATCGTTGAGGTAAGAGGACGTCCGAGCTTGGATGCAGGAGTACCAGATACATGAAGATTGTCGATGTCACGACGGTTGTGGTCAACGCGCGCATGCGCAATTGGGTTTTTGTCAAAGTGCAAACCGACGTTGCCGGCCTGCATGGGTGGGGTGAGGCCACCATGGAGTGGAAGACTCGCGCCGTGGTTGGTTGCGTTGAAGATCTCAAGCCCATGCTGCTCGGTCGCGATCCGACCCGCATCAACTTTCTTTGGCAAATCCTTTACCGCCATTCCTATTTCCGTGTCGGCGCCATTGGCATGACAGCAATCTCCGGCATTGAGCAGGCTTGTCTTGATATCCTCGCCAAATCGCTTGGGGTGCCTGTTTATAAGCTATTGGGCGGCAAGGTCAGGGATAAGGTGCGCATGTACACGCATCTTGGCCTCGGCGAGAGCGAGGCGGTTTATGAAACTTTCGAAAGCAACAGGGTCATGGAGCGAGCCCTTGCAGTTCGCGAGCAAGGATATACCGCTTTGAAGGTTGTGTTTGTGCCCTATTCGCGACCTCTTGAAGGCATCCCGGCAGTGAAGCATTTTGCCAAACTCGTCGGCGACTTGCGGGAAGCGGTGGGTGACGACATCGATATCATGATTGACTTTCACGGTCGAACCACAACTGGCCAGGCGATTCAGTACATCAATGCCATCGAGGAGTTCCACCCCTTGTTCTGCGAGGAACCGGTCCCACCTGAACAGCCCGAAGCCATGCTGGAAGTAAGAAGAAGTGTCAAGGTTCCCATCGCGACAGGAGAGAGACTGGTGACTCGCTGGGAATTCCGCCGAATTTGCGAGCTTCAGGCCTGCCACATACTGCAGCCCGACTTAAGCCACTGCGGAGGGTTGTTTGAGGCTCGCAGGATCGCGGACATGGCGGAGACCTACTTCATGGGCATCGCACCGCATAATCCCAATGGACCTGTTGCCAACGCCGCGGCGCTGCACTTTGCGCTCAGCACTCCCAATTTTCTTATTCAGGAAGATATGCTCGGCGACGTGCCATGGCGATTCGACGTTGTGGAGACGGCAATCGAGCGGCGCGATGGCTACTGGCTGCCGCTTGAAACGCCAGGAATGGGCATTGAAGTGAACGAGCGCGAAGCCGCGAAGCACCCGTTTGCGCAAGAAGAATTGCAGCAGATGGTTTTTCTCGATGACGGGTCCGTTGCAGAATGGTAAAGCGACAGAGGCCGGCCGTACTTTATTCAGCTATTCAAAAATCTCGAGAGGAATGAATCGCAATGATCGCGAGACCCGCTCGTAAGTCCGGCGTGAATGTTGCAATATGCATTGTTCCCGGTGCTGCAATTGCCCTCTTGGTGTCATCTGTGGTCTGTGGATTGGCTCCGATCGGCAAGTTCAAGGCTGCATCTTCAAGTTTTGCATTCGGCCAGGAACCGTCCGCAGTTGTCCCTTTGTGGTTTCAGAGCACGGGAGAAGACAGCCCGGCTTCGGTCGAAAACGACACCCCATTCCCTGGCAGCAGGTTCATAATCAACGCGCAGTGGACCACTCCCCGCTACTATCCGAATCCGAAACTCCAGGCGGCGGACATTATTCCCGTAACATGGGCAAGCGATGGGAATAGCTATGTGCTTGGAGATGACGGTTCTGTCGGGGATGTTAAAGCAACGACAGTCATGGCCCGGATAGTCGGTTCGCCTCCCTCGGATAACAGCATCCCGCAAATCAACTTCCAGCTTCTTGCTCATGACGCCTTTTCCTATGGCTGCCCGAAGTCGGTGTCCCTCGATTCCTGTTACTCCGTCGGTTTCACAAATGTCGACAATGTCTTTTATGCCGTCACTTATGACAAGGGATATCCGGTTGTTGGTGACCATCCGCCTGGCCGCGCTCGCATCGACTATTCCGTAGGGACTATTTCGCAGAGTTCATGGGTTCATGGCGACGAGGATTTTCCAGCGCCGGTTGACAGCGGTGCAGTCAGCTTTGTTGAAGTGGGCCGGGGTGAGTCTTCCCACGACGAATGTCCGGCAAACACATTTCCCCACGGCTGCATCTACGCGATCGTGCTGCACGGAGGCTATCAGGATCCCCTCGATCCGAATGGCATGGATCAATTCAACGCAACCCATGTTTTCCTCGCTCGCATGGCAGCGGGCACACCTGGGCAGAATTACCAAGAGGTTGCGTATCCCTCGCGTTGGCAGTGGTTCACCGGATTCGATTCCAACAATCAGCCAACATGGATTCGCGCGAATGAATCGCTGCTTCAGCATTCCATTCGATCCCTGAGTTATCCGCGCAAAGGGCGGGCGGGCTGTGCTGCCGATGGCCAAGAGGAGTGCAGCTTTTGGGGTTCCGGCGACTCCGGGCATATCAACTACCCGCACATGACTTATGACGCCGCTCTTCGCAGATACTTCCTTACATTTACCGATTGGTACTATCGGGATTTCAAGCCTCCTAGCGAGAAGGGTCCGATGGTTCAGGGTGGTGCCGAGGGAATAGTGCTGGAGGCGCCCTATCCGTGGGGCCCGTGGTCCTTTGCCATGCGTAGCCCATTCCTGGGATCGGGGAATGGCTACGGCCCGAGTTTCCCTGTGCAGTGGGAGGGACCGCGAACGTCCGGTGGGCAGGATTTGTGGATGGTCTGGGCCGCCAACTTTGGTGGTTGCGGCAAGCCGCAGTTAGTCCCAGCCGATCAATGCCAGGGGGTTTATGGAATGAACCTCCGTCGATTGCACGTCTCGCTTGCGGACGACCAAAGCACGGTCGGCCGTCCTTGGTTCGATCAGGAAGTTGGTTTCGCATCTCCGGGCCACGCGAAGCTTCAAGTTGATTCTGTCGTCATCGCAGGCAATGGCAATCTCGCTGATGCTACTGATCCATTCGGCCAATATCACGACAGTCTCTACCACGACGCTTTCCATTATATGTTTCAGCGCGTGCAGGGAAGCGGGTCGGTAAAGGCGCAATTGGGGCCCGCGGAGCCGGGAATGAACTCGGGGGTGGGTCCACAAGCATCGGCTGGACTGCTGCTTCGCGAATCAACCTATGTTCTGGGCCAAACCAGGGATGCCTTCCAAGGCCGGCGGTTGAGTTCCGGGGATATATATGGCGAGGCCGCGCGTTACGCATACTTGGGAGTGAAGAAGGACGGCACGATCTTCTTTCAGTATCGCGATTATGCAGGAGTTGTGAGAAGCCGGACGCAAGCCGGCGGGTGTTCGGGGGGATGTTCCCTGCAGCTCGGCTGGTTAAAAAACCGCGCGGTGGCTTCTCTCTGTGGAAGCGATCACACCTGTCGGGAGTTTGACAGTCATGTGTTTGCACAGCCCCTATCGAATTCGGTGACCATGGGATTGGCAGTGAACAGCGATAGTGCGAGTACGTTTCCGCACTACTTGACCTATGAGAGGGAGTTCTCTCATTTAAGTGTTCACACGGAAAGGCCGGCAGCTGCAAAACCCTGAGGCATCGGCAGTTTTAAACGCACATGAATGCTTGAAAAATCAGATATAGGGGTATTTACTTGACGCCACCAACCGCAAGATATAGTGTTTGGGGCCATGGACGAGGATTATCCGAAGACGCTGCTTGAGT